>Ga0181568_10005162_pt1 | contig 11540 bp, 8 predicted proteins | sample 101ome_20_FD_133758 | JGI IMG/M metagenome (GOLD analysis project Ga0181568, IMG submission 133758) | Coastal salt marsh microbial communities from the Groves Creek Marsh, Skidaway Island, Georgia - 101404AT metaG (megahit assembly) | ecosystem: Environmental > Aquatic > Marine > Intertidal zone...
AGTAAATGCCCTCTTTGATGGGGTTTTAACTTTTTTAAACACTACCGATATCGAGGAGTACAGCTTGGTTTACGACCAAGTGGTGAGTGTGGGGGAGTTGGTATCCACCACCATCATCAGTGCCTATATGGAAAGGGAAGGTATGGAAAATACCTGGTTGAATGCCCGTGAGTGTATCAAAACGGATGCCTATTTTCGCGATGCCAATTTGTACTGGACGGATACCGAGGCGGCCATTCAACAGGCTGTCAATGGAAAAAGCACACTGATCTCACAGGGTTTTATCGGGAGTGCCTCCAATGGATTGACCACCACTTTGGGCCGTGAGGGGTCTGACTACAGTGCAGCCATCTTTGCTTATGCGTTGAGAGCTAATTCGGTTACTATTTGGAAGGACGTTCCTGGGGTGTTAAACGGAGATCCAAGAAAGTTTAAAGATACGGTTTTATTAAATCAAATTTCATATCGTGAGGCCATTGAATTGGCTTTTTCCGGAGCATCGGTAATACATCCCAAAACTCTTCAGCCACTCCAACGCAAGGAAATACCTCTTTATGTTAAATCCTTTGAAAATCCAAAAAATAAGGGTACAGCTGTGTCAAAAGGTAAAACACTCCATCCGGAAGTTCCCTGCTATATTGTCAAAAATGATCAAACCCTATTAAAAATGTCCTCCAAAGATTTTTCTTTTATTGTGGAGGAGAACATCAGTGAGATCTTTGCACTTTTGCACCAATATCAAATGCGGGTGGAGATGATCCAAAACTCGGCCATTAGTTTTTCTATATGTATTTATAATAAATATGATAATCTGGAACCTTTGTTGGAAGCGCTTAAAACAAAGTTTAAAGTTGAGGTTACTGAGGGGGTTTCCCTCTACACAATCCGCCATTTTGACAAACCGGCGATCAATTTTATTAAAAATAAAGTGGGCGAAATACTCTTAGAGCAGAGAACCCTAAACACGGCACAGTTTGTAGTGAAGGAGTAGACCTAAAAAAACAATTTTTTGACTTTTTCTACAATGGTGCTAGCCATTTTGAAATGGCTCTCCTGCGTCCATCCTGCCACATGGGGACTAAGTAGCACATTTTCGGCTTCAATCAAATATAGAAGTGCAGATGGTAGTTCTTTTTCATCGAAGATGGAGGAGAAGGATTGGGTTTCATATTCCAAAACATCCAGTCCAGCGCCAATGACTTTTTTGGATTTTAGTCCTGTGACAAGATCATCTGTAACCACAGCCGATCCTCGGGCGGTATTCAACAGCCAAAAGGGGTGCGCCATACCGGCAATAAATTTTTTATCGATCATTCCGCGGGTCTGTTGGGTTTGAGGAATATGGAGGCTGATGACTTCACACTGAGATTGTAGCATTTCCCAACTGACTTGCAGAGCAAATTGATCCCCCACATTGTCCAAAATGTCATAACAAAGGGTTTTGACCTCGAAGCCCGATATTCTTTGGGCAAAACTTTTTCCGGTATTACCGTAGCCAATGATGCCTACGGTTCTTCCGGAGAGTTCCCATCCACGGTGGCTTTCCCGGTCCCACTGGCCTGATCGGATGGCGGCATCTCCTGCTTTGAGTCGGTTCATCAAAGACAAAAGCATGCCCAGGGTGTGTTCTCCTACTGCATTTCGATTGCCCTCGGGAGCGTTTAATAAATGGATATTACGCAATTCAACGGCTTTTAAATCTATATTTTCTAGTCCTGCTCCTACACGACCGATGAATTTGAGTTTTTTGGCTCGGGACAAGAAATCCTCGTCTATGGGGTATTTGCTCCGGATGATGAGTCCGTCGTATTGATCTATTTTGGCTAATATCTCATGGAGTGAATCGGTATAGGCCGCATCGTTTTCAAATCCCAAGGCTTGAAGCCCTTCGATTAGGGCGGGGTGATTTTCCTCTAGGTGTAAGACTTTCATGTTTTGGATTTAAAAGCCCAAAAGGATTTTGGCCATATAAAAGAAAAGGAAAATACCAAAAATATCATTGGCAGTGGTGATAAAAGGTCCAGTAGCGATGGCCGGGTCAATACCTTTTTTGTTGAGAATTATGGGAACAAAAGTACCGATTAATGCTGCAATGATGATGACGCCCATCATGGATCCTGCAATGGTGAGGCTTATGATGAAGTCTTGTTGGATGATCATGCCAAAAAGTATTAGAATAAGAGAGAGGGCCAAACCGTTGATCAGGCTTAATCCGACCTCTTTAAATAGCAGGTAGATCAGTGAACCTTTAACCACATTGTTGGCCAAACCTTGAACGATGATGGCGGATGATTGTACGCCTACATTCCCGGCCATGGCTGCAATCAGAGGGGTGTAGAAGAATAAGCTTCTCAGTTCTGGCAGTTCCATAACTTTCTCAAAATCCTGGAGGATGAACACACTGCCCAAACCGCCCAGTAGTCCAAGAAAAAGCCAGGGTAACCGGGCCTTGGTGAGTTCAAAAATACCGTCATTGGCTTCTACATCGTTGGAAATTCCCGCCGCCAATTGGTAGTCTTTTTCGGCCTCTTCTTTGATTAGGTCCACGATATCGTCGATGGTGATGCGTCCCATGAGTTGTTTTTTGTTATTGACCACAGGGATGGCTTCCAGGTCGTATTTGGACATGATGTCGGCTACCTCTTCTCCGGGTTGATCTACGGTTACATAATCGACGTTGGGGATGTATATGTCTTTGACGATAGCCCTTGAGTTGGCGGTAATGAGGTCTTTAAGGGAAAGCCGTCCTTTGAGAACGTTTTTGTCGTCAACCACATAAATGGAGTGTACTCGGGTCACTTCCTCTGCTTGGGCGCGCATGGTATTGAGGCATTTGAGTACGCTGAGCCCTTCTTCTACTTTTACCAATTCTTTGGCCATCAAACCTCCTGCAGTATTTTCGTCATAGGTAAGGAGTTCGCGAATGTCTTTTGCATGTCCCGTGTCACTGATCTGTGACATGACCCTTTCTTGTCGATCTTCGGGCAATTTCCCAATTAGGTCAGCGGCATCGTCAGTGTCCAGTTCTTCGATTTCCTCTGCAATTTCTTTAGCGGAGAGGTTTTCTAAGATGCCCTCTCGGATGTCTTCATCAACTTCTGCCAAAGCATCGGCTGTTTTGTCACTGCCTAATAATTTGACCAGATAGGTCGCCTGATCGGTTGAAAGTTCATAGATGATCTCAGCAATATCAGCATAGTGTAGATCTTTGAGTTTACTTAGCAGCTTTTTGTCGGAGCCGTTATCGATCAACTCCTTGATGAACTTTATCCCGGTACTGTCAATTTCAAATTTTGGCATTTCCCACTTTTTTGGTCAATTCTATGAATTGGGCCGCAGACAATTTTTCGGGCCGCAGGTCAAAGATACTATCTTCTAATATAAGTTGGGGAATGTTCAGGCTTTTAAGGCTGTTTCTCAGTGTCTTTCGGCGTTGTTGAAATCCGGTTTTAACGATTTTAAAGAGTAGTTTTTCATCGAAATCGATGATCAGACCTTCCTTTCTTTTGAGTGAGAGTACTCCTGAATCTACTTTTGGCGGGGGAGAAAAAACACCGGGGGAAACATTGAAATGGTATTGGGTGAGGTAATAGGCTTGACACAAAACAGAGAGAATTCCATAGGCTTTGGTACCAGGTTTTTCGCAGATCCTTTGGGCGACCTCTTTTTGAAACATACCACAAAAAAAAGGGAGGTATTGGCGGTATTCCAAGGCTTTGAAAACAATTTGACTGGAAATGTTGTAGGGGAAGTTTCCAATGACTCCAAAGGCTTGGCCATCAAATATTTTTGAGAGATCCATTTTAAGAAAATTCTCATTGAAGAGGTGTTTTTGCAGCTCGGGATATTTTCGGTTGAGGTAGATTACAGATTCTTTATCAATTTCAACCAATTTTAGGTTTTTGACTTTTGGGATCAAGAATTGGGTGAGTACACCCATGCTCGGACCTATTTCCAGGATGTTGTTACAACTTTGTTGATGAAGTAAGTCCGCAATTTTTTGAGCGATGTTTAAATCGTTCAGAAAATGTTGTCCTAATTTTTTTTTAGGAGAAACGGCTTTCATGGGTATTCTTTTATGATATTTAGTTGACTGCTGAAGTGGAGTACGGATTCACCAAAAACTGTCCTTATTTGCTCTTTAAGGGCTTGGTCTTCGATTTTTATGAAACTTTGGAGCAAATCATGGTTGGAAATTTTATACTGTAGTGCATAGACTACTCCTTCCATAGGTTTGTTGGCATTTAGTTTTAGGATAGAAGTGCCACTTATTTTTTTAGATTTAGAAATATCATTGAGTTGAAGATCGATCCATTCCAGCCATTGTTTTTCGACCTCTGGTGCCACATTGCATGTGACATTATAAACTATCATTGATCAGTTGATTATTTCAAAACCGGTATATGGAACCAATGCTTTTGGTATTTTGATCCCATGGGGGGTTTGATGGTTTTCGAGTAAGCCTGCAACCACTCTAGGGAGTGCCAGTGAACTTCCATTTAAGGTATGTACAGCATGTTTTTTTCCATTCTTGTCTTTGTATCGCAATTTCAAACGCTCAGACTGAAAGCTATTAAAGGTCGAAACAGAACTAATTTCTAACCACCTTTTTTGAGCGGTTGAGTAGACTTCAAAATCGAAGGTTAGAGCGGAAGTAAAACCGAGGTCGCCGCCACAGAGTTTTAAAATACGATACGGAAGTTCCAATTCATGTAGGATGTTCTTAACATGATCAACCATTTGATCCAATGCTGCTCTTGAATTTTGAGGTTCTTCAAACCTTACAATTTCTACTTTGTCAAACTGATGTAGTCGATTTAGTCCCCTCACATTGGCGCCATAACTTCCTGCCTCTCTTCGGAAACATGGGGTGTAACCTGTAAGACAAATAGGAAGGTCTTTGGCATCTAAAAGTTGGCTTCTAAAAAGATTGGTTAGAGGTACTTCGGCAGTAGGGATTAGATAGAGTCCATCTTCGAGGATATGATACATCTGTCCTTCTTTATCAGGTAATTGCCCGGTTCCAAATCCTGAATCTTCGTTGACCAAATGGGGTACTTGAAATTCTGTATAACCTGCTTCGGTGTTTTTATCCAAAAAGTATTGAATTAGAGCTCTTTGGAGTTTGGCACCTTTTCCTTTGTAAACAGGAAATCCCGCACCGGCAATTTTACTGCCTAGGTCAAAATCTATCAAATCGTATTTTGAAGTTAATTCCCAGTGGGATAGCGCATACTCATCTAAATCGGGAATGGTTCCTGCGGTGAATACCTGCTCATTGTCCTTCTCCGAGTTACCTGGGGGAACACTTTCGTCGGGTACGTTGGGAATTTGAGTTCGGATAGAGAGAAGAGTTGCTTCAACGTTTTGAAGTTCCTCTTGGAGAGCTTTTCCTTTGGTTTTTAAATCTGTAGTTTGTGTTTTTAGTTCATTGGCCTGCTCTGTTTGACCTGATTTAAAAAATATTCCAATTTCTTTCGCTAGTTGATTACTTTTGGAAAGGATTTCATCCAATTGGCTTTGGAGTGACCTTCTTTTGTGATCTGTCTCAAGTAATAGGTCTACTAATTCCGGTTGTTTGAAATTTCTTTTTGTCAATCCCTCTTTGACTTTTTCGGTCTGTTCTCTGAGGTATGCAAGCGGTAACATCTTATTATTTTTTGGTTTAAAGTTAGCGGAAACCAATGGATTAATAAAAATCTAAAGGTAATTTGGAATTAATTCTTGGCAGTTTTTTTGGTCTATACCGAGTTGTTCCTCCAAGAACTCTAGTGAGTTAAATTTTTGTTCGTCTCTTATTTTTTCCAGTAGTTCAATTATTAACTTTTTTCCGTAAAGGTTATTGTCAAAATCGAAAAAATAGGTTTCGATTTGAGTTTCTTTACCTGAGATCGTTGGGCGTTTGCCAACATTCATCATGCCAAAATATTTTTGATTATCCAAATGGCTTTGAACTAGATAAACACCATTTTGTGGTTTGAGCTTGTATTTTTCCTTTATTTTAATATTTGCGGTAGGATAGCCTATTTTTCTTCCAATTTTATCTCCTTTAATTACTGTTCCACAAATAGAAAAGGGTCTTCCCAAATATTGATTGGCCTTTTTAATATGCCCTGTAATGATAGCATTTCTAATTTTGGTTGAACTGACGGCTATGGTTTCTACATCTTGAAGTGGAATTTCTTCTACAGTAAAATTGTAATCTAACCCAAAGCGCTTTAGGTCATCAATTGTTGCTTCTCGGTTTCTTCCAAAACGGTGATCGTATCCAATGATGAGTTTTGATATACCAAGTTTATTAACCAAAATGTCTCTAGTGTATTCTATGGCCGTCATTCTAGAAAATTCTGTTGTAAAGGGCTGAATAATCAAGATTTCCACTCCCGATTTTTCCAAAAGTTGCCTCTTTTCCTCTAGCGTATCTATCATTTTGAGTTGGGTGTCTTTTTGTAAAACCATTCTTGGGTGTGGGAAAAATGTGAGCACCATAGCACATAAATCTTCTTTTTTTGCGTTTGATACCAAATTGCGAATGATTTTTTGATGACCAATGTGAAACCCGTCAAAGGTTCCGATGGTGAGTATTGAGGGTTTTTTAAGTTGGTAGTTTTTTATATTATGGATGACCTCCATCAAAAAATTTTGATTTTTGTCAAAAGTACATCTAAAATTCTTCAAGACTAAAATTCTTTTTTTAAATTATGTCTTTAAAATCCCAATTTGTCAATATTTCGTTTTTGTCTACACTTATTTTTGGCTTACTTTCTAAGTTTGTCAGTTGTTGGAGCGCAGCAATTTTGGTCAAATGCTTCAGATGATCCTATTGTTTATCTTCCCATCTCTGATGAGAAAGGAAGAATTTATTTGGATTTCGATACTGTTAAATTTAAAAACACTTTAACTGAGTCCAAAGGGATGATATTCTTGGCGGAAAAAGATCAAGTAGAAATGGTTTTACCCAATGAATATGGTAAAGAAGAGATATTTGAACTCAAGAATGTGGCTGTGTTATCGCCTGGTTTACAAGCAGAATTTCCTTCAATCAGAACCTATGTCGGAAAAAGCCGTGAGCGCCCAGATATACGTGTCAGACTTTCCTATACCCCAATTGGAATCAATGCATGGATCCGCTATCCCAATGGAGAAAATAGATTTTTACAACCGTTAAAAAATAGTCAAAATCGTTACGTTTCCTATAGACGATCAACCGAAATTGTCAAGGGTGGCTTTAATTGTAATACTTCTACTAAAGACAGTTGGAAACATAGACTATTAAACAGCAATCTTAAAAGTTCTAGAAAAACAAATTCCGGAGACATTAAAACATTTAGATTAGCCATATCAACTTCAGGGGGTTATACATCTTTTTGGGGAGATAATGATCCCTCAAATGGAACTAACAAGGAGGATGCATATGCTGCGGTAGTGAGTTCTATCAATAGGGTTAACGAGATTTTTGAAACCGAGTTAGGTATACATTTGGAGTTAGTCTCAGGACTGGATTTGATCTTCCCTAATGTCGATACTGACCCATACACTAGTGATTTGAATAATCAGGCTCAAGAGACTATAGACGAGATTTTCGGTGCTGAGAATTATGATATAGGTCATCTTTTTGCTTACTCTAGAGATGGAGGAAACGGAAATGCTGGTTCAGTAGGAAGTGTCTGTCGTAACGGTACTAAAGGGGGTGCTTTCAGCGCACATCCTTTTGAGGGTACAACAGATGAACCTTTTCTCAATGACCACTTTGATATTGACTATGTGACACATGAGATGGGTCATCAATTTGGTGCATATCACACTTTTTCCCATACCAATGAGTTTGAAGGATACAGCACAGAACCCGGAAGTGGATCGACAATCATGGGGTATGCCGGGATTGTTGGCTTGGATAATGTTCAGAGTCATAGCGATCCTTATTTTCATTATCATAGCATCCATAACATCAATGAATATATAGAAACGCAAACTTGTTTCACCTCAACAATAAATGAAAATCAAATTCCAACTGCTTCTGCAGAAAGAGACTATTCTTTGCCCATAGGAACGGCTTATGAGTTGAAAGCTTCCGGATCTGATCCCGATGGTGATGTGCTTTATTATTGCTGGGAGCAATTAGATGCGGGCCAAGTAGATGCTAACAATTTTGGACCTTACAATCATTTGGGGGCTCAGGCAAGGTCTCTCCCTCCCTCTAAAAGTCCGATTAGAGTCATCCCAGGAATGGATGCTGTCTTGGATGGTGCTTTGACGATGGTTGATCCACAGACAGACGGTCGATGGGAAACCGTCTCTATGGTCGACAGGACATTGACCTGGGCAGTAACTGTAAGAGATCGTTATCCTGTATCCAATGATGCGAAAGGGAGAATGAATTTTGATGTTAAAGTACTTAAAGTTGTTTCAGATGCAGGGCCTTTTGTAGTGAGTTCGCAAAATAAAGAGGGGATTCTGTGGGAAGGCGGATCAAAACAGACTTTGACATGGGAGGTCGCACAAACTGACCAAGCCCCTATTGACACAAAATTTGTCTCCATATTTTTGTCTACAGACGGAGGAGAGACCTTTGCAAAACAATTGCTTTCTTCAACTCCCAACGATGGTGAGGAGGTTATAACTGTTCCTGGAGGTATTAGCTCTGACCGGGTCAGGATCAAAATTGTACCTGACAATTCTATTTATTTTGCTATAAATTCCCATGATATCGAGATTACTCCCTCTCCCTTTGTACTTACATTCGATCGATTTGATCAAGAAGCCTGCCAGAACGAAGTAACTTTTGCATTTGATTTTGAGATATTTTCGGACGCCGATGAGAGTGTGAATTTGAGTTTTAATGATCTTCACACAGCTCTTTCGGTTCAGTTCTCCAATAGCCAGCTAAAGAATGCAGACGCCTCGGGAACTATAACGATTTCCGGTTTTGAAAGCCTTCCTCCTCAGGACTTGACCTTGTCATTACGAGCAGCGGGACAGACTCTGACCCGTTTTATTGATTTGGAGGTAAAAATCAGGGAAGATAATTTTGTAGGAGTTAATCTGTTGGCTCCGAATAACCTAGAGGCTGAACATAGCAGAACAGTAAGCCTTAGTTGGACTGCCCTTCCAAATGCAAGCAAATATATCATTGAAGTCTCTAAATCGGAAGCTTTTACCAGTTTAACTCATTCCAAAACTGTCTATTCTTCATTCTCCACTGTAGAGGGCTTGGATTTTAGTACAGACTATTTTTGGAGGGTAAAACCAATTAATTCTTGTGGTCAAGGGACCTATTCTGAAGTTGGAGCCTTTAGAACCTATACTGTCAATTGCAATACTTATAGTGCTGAAGGATTGCCTGCTCAAATTAAAGATGCGGTTGGAAGTATAGCTAGAACTACGGTAGTGAATTTAGACATATACGACCAGGCGGTCATTCAAGACCTCAATGTGAATGTAAGCCTGGATCATAATTATATTGGGGACATCTCTCTTTACCTAGTCGCACCAGACAACACTAGGATCAAATTGGCTCAAAATATTGGTGATAATCAAGAGGACTATAAAGATACAGTTTTTGATCAAGAATCGCCAAGGCCCATTGTATTTGCCCTGGCTCCATTTACAGGTTCATTCCGGCCTCAGGAAGATTTATCTGTCCTCAATGGAAAAACTCTAAAAGGAAGGTGGTCACTCGAAATTGAGGATTGGTACGATGATTTTTTGGCAGGTTCACTGGATGCATTTTCGATTACTGTTTGTTATAGAGGTAATGTGGTTTTGGATTCAGACAATGATGGTGTATCAGATCTATTGGATAATTGCCCAAACATTCCCAATGCAGAACAAGCCGATTCGAATGGGGATGGCTTTGGAGATGTTTGTGATCTCTACTCTAACGATAATTTTAGTTTGAGGAAGTCAAGCCCTACTTGTGTAGGAAAAAATAATGGTTCCATTTCCATTTCGGCCATCGCACATTTCGATTATAAACTAAATATCAGTGGGCCCAATGGTTTTAGAAAAGAAGAATTATTTAATCACGAAAATGAAATGACAATTTCTAATTTGGGTAAGGGAAAGTATACAATTTGTATTAGCTCTCCGGATGATAATGATTTTGAAAGGTGTTATGAAACGGAACTTTTCGAACCGGATCCTTTGAAAGTCGTTACTCAATTCAATGCGTCAGATTTGTCTTTAATCATTGACCTATCAGGTGGAGAAAATTATAGTCTTAGGCTCAACAATAGTAATTATCGACTCCAGACAGGACGCCATCAATTTGCTCTTAGGTCGGGCTTGAATTTGATAGAAGTTACTACGGATTTGAATTGTCAGGGCAAGACGGTAAAAGAAATATATGTCTCTGAGGATTCGAGTATTTATCCTAACCCTGCGTCAGAAGTAGTAAATGTTTTGGTGGGTGGAGAAGCAATGCAGGCAGAAATCTTGTTTTTCAATTTACAGGGTGACCTCCTGCATCGAAGGGATGTTGCTCTTAGTTTATTTAAAAGAAGTTGTCAAATTTCTGTAAATTCTTATCCTCCCGGTATGTATTTAGTTCATGTAATTTCTGGAGATAGAGTAGAAAACTTTAAATTATTAAAGCGTTGATGAAAAGGTATTTATGGATTTTTATATTGTTGTTGGGGACTTGTAAAAAAGAAGTCATCCCAGATCCTGAGCCAGCACTTTTGATAGGTCCAAAGAACAACGACAAATGCAATTCAGCTATTCCGATCAGTTACCAACAAAGCCAAGTAAACTTTAGTTGGCAAGAGGCTCTTCATACTGATGAATACGAATTGGTGATAAGAGATATCTTAACTAATGTGGATGAAAAAAAAGTAACGCTCCGCCTTACTTCCAATCTTGTTCTCCAAAGAGGAAAACAATACTCTTGGTGGGTTAATTCGAAATCAGATCAAACAGAAAATATTACAAAAAGTGAAGTTTGGACTTTTTATTTGGAGGGTAATTCTTCCAATAGTCACTTCCCTTTTCCCGCAAAACTACTGAGTCCGGAAAACAACTCTAGGGTAAGTTTAGAGAACGGGTCTTTAGTTCTTAAATGGGAGACAATTGATTTGGACAATGATATAGAAAGTTACGACGTATACATCGGAGCTGACCCCGATGATTTAAGCTTGGCTTTGGAGGAGTTAACAACAAACAGTGTTACAGCCACTTTCAATCCTGATCAATACTATTATTGGAAAGTTACTACCAGAGATAAAGAGGGAAACATTTCCTATTCAATTATTGGGGTTTTTAGAACATCTCTTTAGTAGATTTGGTATTGAATTTATTCATGGTTTTGTCCAATCCCATTTGTGTAAAGTGAAGAACAATTTCGTTACATTTGGATAGGTTTTTTTCAACTTTTTCAACTTCTTTTTCGGTGAATTTGCCCAAAACAAAGTCAACTTGATTGAATTTTTTTTCTTCACTTTTAATACCAAATCTAAGTCTGGGATAGTGGGGGGTATTGAGTTGTGACTCAATGTCTTTAAGCCCGTTATGACCTCCATCACTTCCCATTCCTTTTACTCGAA
>Ga0181568_10005166_pt1 | contig 11537 bp, 16 predicted proteins | sample 101ome_20_FD_133758 | JGI IMG/M metagenome (GOLD analysis project Ga0181568, IMG submission 133758) | Coastal salt marsh microbial communities from the Groves Creek Marsh, Skidaway Island, Georgia - 101404AT metaG (megahit assembly) | ecosystem: Environmental > Aquatic > Marine > Intertidal...
AAATTTAAAAATGATGGCGTTGATTTACCGAAAGTGTTTTATGAAGCACTAAAAAAAATAAAATAATAATGTATAGAATAGCGATACCTTCTTACAAAAGAGCTAAAACCATAAATGAAAAAACACTTAATTACTTAATAAATATTTGTGAGTTTGATGCTAATAAAATAGATGTTTTTGTTGCTAATAATGATGAGTATGAAGAATATAAATATTTGAAAAATATCGGTGTAAATGTTATTATTGGTATTATAACTATCAAAGAACAAAGATTATTCATAAACAATTATTATAACGAAGGTGATTTTATTGTTCAAATGGATGATGATATAAATTATTTGACTATAAAAAAAGGAAAAAAAACAGAATTATTTACACGTATTAATAAATTAATTAACATTGGTTTTAATGAGTGTTTAAAACACCAAACTAAAATTTTTGGGATAACTCCAACTAATAATCATTTTTTTATGAGTGATAAAATATCAACGAATCTTAAATTTATAAATGGTGGTTTTTTCGGAACAATTATAGATAAAGATAAATTTTTAAATGTTAATATAAATGAAAAAGATGACTATGAAAGAACTATAAGATATTTTTTAAAATTTAAAAAAGTAGTTAGATTAAATATGTTCAGTTTAAATACAACTTATTATAAAGGTGAAGGCGGAATGGTTGATAGTAGAACTATTGAAGAACAAAATAAATCTGCGTTATATTTGTGTAAAAAATACCCGAATTTAATAAAAATAAACCCTCATAGGAAAAGTAAATATTTAGAATTGAAATTAAATTATAGAGCTATATGAAAACAATAAAGCTACAAAAAAGAAAACATAAAATAAAAACTGGTAAAAGATGTGAATACATTGAACCGAATATAAAAGAAGATTGTTTTTTAGAATCTGAAGGTAAGATTATAGGTTTTTATATAACAAAACTAGAAGGAAAAATAAAACAATTAATAGAAATTGCAAATAAAGAGTTTAGAAGTGATAATGTTCCTAAAACTTTATTAGAGAGGTCTGAAGTTCTAACTAAACAAAGAAAATATGGAATATCACGTGCTATGGCTAAAGAAGTTGCGACTGTTCAGATGTCAACAATATTAGGAGGTGTTCCACCAAGAGCACATATGCGTAGACCTTATCCGTCAATATCTCAAGTTCATACTAATAAAAAAGCACAAACATTTATAAAAGCAATGTTACTCGCTTGTCTAGAAAGCGAAAAAATTATAAAAAAATATATGCCGGAACAGTATGAAACACAAAAAAAATTAATTGAAGAAAACTGCCCCAAAGAATTTAGGTTCGGTAACCTTTTCACTAGTAGTATATCAAACTATAATATATCAGCACCATTCCATATAGACAAAGGGAATATGGTTGATTGTGTAAACGTTATAATAACAAAAAGAAAACACAGTAAGGGGGGTAGTTTATACGTTCCTGATTATGACGCTAACTTTGAGCAATGCGATAACAGTATGCTTGTGTATCCGGCTTGGAGAAATATACACGGCGTAACACCAATTATACCATCACAGTCCGGTGGGTATAGAAATAGTTTAATTTTTTATCCATTAAAAGCCTTTAAGCCTTATGTCTAAAAACAACAAAATACAACACACTAAAAAAGCATTAATAGAAGCTTTAGAAAAATCTTTAGGCGTAGTTACAACTGCCTGCAAACAAGTTGGTATAGATAGAACTACATTTTATAGATATTATAAAGAAGACGATAAATTTAAAAAACAAGTAGACGATTTAAGTAACGTTGCTAAAGACTTCGCTGAAAGCCAACTGTTTAAACAGATACAAGATGGTAACCCAACAGCAACAATATTTTACCTCAAAACCAAAGCAAAGGATAGGGGATACGTTGAAAGACAAGAGATACAACACACAGGAGATGTTAAAACTGAAGTTATACAATGGCAACCGGCAAAAAAGAAATAAAATGTAACATACAATTTTATCAATGCCTGAATGCAAAAAAAAGAATTAAAATATTTCAAGGTGGAACAAGGTCAGGAAAAACGTATGCTATCTGTCAATATTTAATACATCTCTTACTTTCTTTAAACGTCCCTAAAACTATAACTATTGCTAGAAAAACATTGCCTGCTATAAGAGCATCTGTTTTTCGTGATTTTATGAGCATATTAGATAACGTTGGTATCCTTAATAACGGCTATCTCAATAAAAGTGAGATGATTTATTATTACAAAAAACATAAAGTTGAATTTATAAGCGTTGATGAACCGCAGAAAATAAGGGGTAGAAAAAGAGATATATTATTTGTTAACGAAGCCAATGAATTAAATTACGAAGATTTTAGGCAATTAATAATGAGAACAACTGGTGAGGTCATATTAGACTTTAACCCCAGCGACCCAATACACTGGATATATGATGAGCTAATGGAAAGAGATGATTCGGAGACATTTATAAGCACTTACAGGGATAATGCTTTTCTTGAAAAAGAAATAGTTGACGAAATAGAAAGGTTAAAAGACAGAGATGAACAATATTGGAAGGTTTATGGTTTAGGCGAAAAGGCTACGTTTGCAGAAGGTATGATTTTTAATAATTGGACTTTCCTTAATTATAAAGATTTTCCGTCAAATGACGATATTTTCTTAGGGTGTGATTTTGGTTATTCCAATGACCCAACCGCAATAGTAGAAATAAGAAAACAAAACGATAAAATCTATCTTAAAGAAATATGTTATCAAAAAGGGATGACTAATCAAGATATAGCTAACTTTTTAAAAGATAAAGGATATACAGATAACGTTGTTTATTGTGATTCTGCAGAACCTAAGTCAATAGAGGAGATAAGGCAGATGGGTATATTAGCCAAAGCAAGCATCAAAGGTCAAGGTAGTATAAGTGCCGGAATATCGTTAATAAAGGAATTTGATATATTTGTAAGTAATTGTTCTAAAAATTTAAAACACGAATATCAATTTTATATTTGGGAAGAATTAAAAGACGGAACAAAAACTAATAAACCTAGAGATAAATTTAATCACTTAATGGATGCTATTAGATATGGAATATACACGAGATACAGTAATAAGACAGAATTTTTCGTGTATTAAAAAAATTATTTATTTTATTTAACTTTACAAAAAAAAATATATGCCTACGTTTTATCAAAGAGTTCAACAAGCCTTTAAAGCATTTAACCAAAACACTAATGCTGATTACAATAGGTTTATATATAATTTTATTGGAAACAGTAATATTCCAAACAATGAAAACGACGATAACTATATAAGAAAAGGTTATCAAAAAAACCCAACGATATATTCAATCATTAATCTTATAACTAAATGTGCTGTTTCAGTCCCATATATTATATATGAGAAAAAAAATCAAAACGCCTTGAAACAATATAAAGCCTTAACTTCCGGTACTGTTGATTCCGATTCATTAATAAAAGCTAATGTTATAAAAAAACACGCTCTAGTTGAAGCGGAACACACAGAACTTCACGATTTATTAGAAAGACCTAATCCGGCACAAAGTTACGCAACTTGGATGACAGAGGTTGTTGCGTTTGGTAAACTCACAGGAAATAGATATATATACGGTATAGGTTCAGAAACTAGAGAAACTAAACGATTTCTTGAACTCTATTCTTTACCTAGCCATTTAATAGAAATTAAAAGTAACGGAATATTTGAGCCAGTCGATAAATATTGTATGACTTACGGAAATAGAGATTACGATTTAGAGGCAGAAGACGTTTTACATATAGCAGATTTTAATCCGGATTATGACGGTTCCGGTTCTCATCTTTATGGACAAAGTCCTTTATTATCAGGACTTAGAACAATGACTACAAATAACGAAGCAGTTGAAACAGCTTTAAAATATTTACAAAATCAAACAGCTAGAGGTATTTTAACAAGTGAAGATGAATCTTTAACAGTTCCTCAAGCACAACAATTAAAGGATGCTTTTAGAAGAAATTATCAAGGTAGCAATAACGCTGGAGATGTTATTATAACGCCTAAAAAACTTTCTTGGACTAATTTTGGATTAAGTGCTGGAGACTTACAATTAATAGAAAGCTATAACGCAAGTATTAAAGATTTATGTAACATATTTAGTGTTCCAGTTCAATTATTGAATAATACAGAATCTTCTACATATAACAATATGAGAGAAGCAAAAAAGGCGTTATATCAAAACGCTATTATTCCAGAACTAGATAAAATTAGAGATGAATTAAATAGGTGGTTAGTTCCAACGTTTGGAGAAAACTTATATTTAGATTTTGATTATTCTTCAATAACTGAGTTACAACAAGAGCAAGATAAATTAGTAGACCAACTTTCTAAGTCATATTGGTTAAGTTCTAACGAAAAAAGGCAGGCAATGGGATATGGTATAGATGAGGATACTAATATTATGAATGATTATTTAGTTCCGGGAAATTTATTGCCTGTAACTGATTTAGATATGTCAGCAGACACTAAAAACTTTTTTGAGGCAGGCTACGAAGAAAAAGAAGAAATTAACGATAAATTAAGAACTTCTTTAAAAAAAAAAGCTGACGAACACAATGAATCAGTAACCTCAAAAACAAAAAAAACTAATGTCAGAACTTTATTTGCCGTTTATAAAAGAGGAATAGGTGCTTATAGAACCAACCCTCAATCAGTTAGACCTTCGGTTTCAAACGAGCAACAATGGGCAATGGCTCGTGTAAATTCTTACATTTATGCTTTAAAAAATGGTAAATTTAAGAGAGGTAAACACGATACAGATTTATTTCCTGAAGGGCATCCTTTAAGTTCAAAAGGTAAAGCATATAATGATGAGGATGAAAGATACAAAGCTATACAAGATGAAATTTATGATACAGTTGAAGAAGCAAGGGAAAGGGCATCTGAGATTGGATGTTCATTAACGCATACACATAATACAGATAATGGTACTGTTTTTATGCCTTGTAGAGATATGGACGAATTGGAAGAAGCATTATCAAAAACAGAAACAAAACAAGAAACTTATGGCGGTTACCCTAAATCAGCTCAAAATAATGCAGAAAAAGCAATTAAGGTAAATAAAAAATACAATAATTCTTGTGCTACGGCAGTCGGTAAACAAAGAGCACAGGATATAGTCGCCAACAGACCATTCAGCTTGTCAGTTTTAAAAAGAGTTTACAGTTATTTATCTAGAGCAGAAGCATACAATACAGGAGTTTATGAAAAAGACGATAAACCAGTATGTGGAACAATCAGTTACAATCTATGGGGTGGAGATTCAATGAAGAATTGGGCAGAAAGTCAACTGAATAAATTAGATGAATAATGCCATTGCCAAAGCCAAAACTAACAGAATCTAGAGATGTTTTTATGAATCGTTGTATGTCAGACGACACAATGAATGAAGAATATCCAAGAAACAATCAGAGGTTTGCAGTATGTAACAATTTATTTAGCAATAAATCACAACAAAAAAAATATTCTTTCAATTATAAAAAGTTTAGAAGGGCTTTTAGCATAGGTTTTAAAAAACTATTTAGGTCTCAAGAAAAAATCAATTTTAAAATAGCGAAAAAATATTATCAAGAAGGGTTTAACAAATCTATAGAAGCTTTCTTAGATAGCAATATTCCTATAAAAGATAATTATGTAGAGTTTTTTAATAAACAAAACACTCAACAAATGTATATTGATATATACGTTGATACCGGTGTTCGTTTTCAAAAGTGGTATATAGGAAATTATAAAAACTTTATAAAAAAACAGATAGAGGTAGAAGATAATGTTGTAGTTTCTTATTTCACAAATTATGCCGTAAACAGTACTGTAACAAAACAAACATCTGTACAGGCTACGGCATTAAAAAATGTTGAAACACTTTTCACTAAAATGTTAGAAGATGAAGACTTCAAGAAAGATAGTTTTGAAGGTAAATCAAGGAGACTACATAAAGAGTTAGATAAAAGAGCATTATGGGAAGCTAGGAGAGTTGTAAAAACTGAAACCACTTTAGCTAGTAATCTAGCAGTGAATAACGGAGCAACAACTTTATTTAAACCGGAAGAACTTATGAAAGACTGGATAATAGGATTTAGTCAAGAGCATAGGGCTGGTCATTTAGCTTTAGATAGGTCTGACCCTATACCATTTAATGATAATTTTGTAAACCCTGAAACCGGTCAAGTGTTACCATTTCCGGGACAAGGGATAGCAAGTGAAGTTATTAATTGCTCTTGTTCTTCAGCACCATTTCCTAAACCCGATGTACTAGAAGAAACTGACAATAGAATCGATTAAAAAAAAATATTAAAAAAATATACTATTTTTGGAAATAAATTACTGGTAATATGATTTTATATAAAGACTTACCGATAGAAGATATCGACGAAAAAGCTGGAATCGTTAAGGGTTACGGCTCAATATTTGGCAATAAAGATAGTGACGATGATATTATAGAGAGAGGAGCCTACACCAAAACAATACAAGAACACGGAAATAGAGTGAGATACCTGTGGCAACACGATATCACTAGACCAATAGGAAAAATGAGAGAATTAGAAGAAGATGAAAAAGGTTTAAGGTTCGTTGCTGAGATACCTAAAACAACTTTTGGTAATGATGTTATTGAATTAATTAAGTTTGGCGTTATAACTGAGAATAGTGTAGGTATTTTACCGATAGTTAAAGATTATAACGAAGAAACTAAAACTAGACACATCAAAGAAGTTAAATTATATGAAATATCAGCAGTAACCTTAGCTTCTAATGACCAAGCTATGATTAACGAAATTAAAAGTTCACAAAAAAAACAAGAAGAACTTGATAAGAAATTCTATGCAGTTAAGACCCTTTTAAAAGAAGGTAAAATTTCTGATGAATTAGGTCTGGCCATAGATTACCAACTTCAATGCATAAAATCTGAAATGAATGCTGAGAAGCCGGATGCGGAATCCACTTTATCAGAAAAGAAGATTAATGATAGTGAAGTTTATAAATATATGTTAAACCTTTTAAATAAAACACAATGAGTGATTTATCAAAAGAAAGCCAAGAGCATCTTAATAAACTAGCTGACTTAATTGATGAAAAAATTGAAAAAGCAAGCAAAGCTTCTAAGGATAACTTAGAAGGAAAAGTTGATGAGGTGGTTAAAGGCGAAGTGAAAAACCTAGTTGAAAAGTTCAACGAAGGTAACGAAGCACTAAACAAGCGTTTAGATGCTGTAGAAGTTGAGAATAAAAAACACAACTTCTCAAACAACAATGTATCTTTCAAAGATGAATTATTAGAGAAAATCTCTAAGTCTGAATCTTTAAAAGGTATGCAGGAAGGTAGATTAAATAATGCCGGTTTTGATATCAAAGCTGACGTTCTTATATCTGCTGATTTCTCTGGTGCAACCTCTGAAAGAGATGCTACTGGAGTTATGAGAGTAGCTGACATCAAGAAGAATCCTTCTCAGGTAACAAATATGAGAGAGATAATTCCTGTTGGTTCAACTGACTCTAACGTAATCAGATATGTTAAAGAATCTGCTTACACAGACAACGCAGGTGAGGTAGCTGAAGGTTCGGCTCCAACTGATTCTGAATTTGAATTAACTGCTGTAGATGCTGTAACTCAAAAAGTTACTGCCGTGATGACTATCTCACAAGAGATGATGATGGATACTCCGGGATTAGCATCTTACTTAAACAGTAGAGTTCCTAACAAAGTTTTAGACGCTGAAAATGATGGTGTTCTTAACGGTAATGGAACTTCTCCTAATTTATTAGGTATTTTTGACGGAACAAGTGGTGGGTCTGCTTTTGATGTTTCTTCTTCAGGTGCTTTTTATCAGTCAATTGATAATGCACAGGAATTAGATGTTATCTACGTAGCACTTAACCAATTAGCGTTAGCGAATTATTCAGCTTCAGGAATCGTTCTTAACCCAACTGACTTCCATAAGATGACATTATTAAAAGATACTACTAATGAGTATCTAAGAGGTAATTCAATCGTTGGTGCAGACGGATTATTAAGAATCAATGGTGTTCCAGTATTCTTGAATAATAAAGTAACATCTGGAAAATTTATTGTTGGAGACTTCAATCAAGGTTCACAGATTTGGCAAAGAGAAGGTCTAAGATTAGACTTCGGATACGAAGATGGAGATAACTTCTCTAAGTATCTAGTTTCAGTTAGAGCAATTGAAAGAATAGCTCATTCAATTTATCTTCCTGATGCATTTGTACAGGGTACATTCTCAACTGCTAAAACTGCAATTGAAACTCCGTAATCGAGATAAATGATTACTAAAGAAAGGGCAACTAAATTAGTTGCTCTTTTTTTTTATCTTTACACCAAAACTTAAATTTTATAATTATGAAAATTAAAATGTTAACCGACGTAAATAAAGAAGGTGTTAGATATACAAAAGGAGAAAGTTATAATATTGATAAATCTGATGCTGATAAATGGGTTTCTAGAGGATATGCTACTAAAGAAGAAAAAGCTAAAAAAGAAACTAAAGAATTAAAAGTTAAAAAAGAAACTAAATAATGGTAACTATACAAATCAACTCAACAACAGGAAGTGAACTGGTTAGCACTTCTGAATTAAAAGATTATGCAAGAATAGAGACTTCTGCTGACGATACTCTTATTGGTATTCTCATAACCTCTGCACGAACTGCCTGTGAGGATTATATTAATAGAGATATTGTAGCAAAAACTAGAAGTTACTTTAGAAGTAATATTCCTGAATCATCTGGAGATTATTTTGGTTTGTATAAAGACAGATATAAAATTGTTATTCCTTACGCTCCAATAGATACTATAACTTCAGTACAGAAACAGAATAGCGATGGAACTTTTTCTGATGTGGGATATGAAAGTTATGGATTAACTGATAAATATATTTTATTAAGTGGTAACCCTAATGATGATATAAAAATTGCTTATTCTACTTCCGGATTAACTGATAGTGCTATAAAATTAGCAATAATGCAATTAGCAACTACATATTACGATAATAGAAGTGATTTTGTTGCTGGAAATATATCTGAACTGCCGACATCAGTAAAAAAGATATTAGACCCTTTTAAATTCATAAGCGACATTTAAAATGAACATAGGAGAATTTAGAGATAGAGTTGCAGTAAAAAGATTAACTAAAACTGCGGATGGATATGGTGGATTTACTTCAACACAATCTACTGTGGCTACTGTATGGGCTAAATTACAATTCACTGATGGAGATATGTCTTTTGTAAACGATAAAAGACAATTAAATAAAGGAATAGACTTAACTATAAGAAAAAATACTGCAACGACTAATATACAAGTCGGAGACGTTTTATATCCTGAAAGAGACAATAACGAATATAGAATAAATACTATTTTAGAAGAAAATTTATACTTTTATAAAATTAAAGGAAATAGAACGGCGTGATAAAGATAGGAAATACATCTTCTCAAGTACAAAAGTTAAAAAGAGAATTGAACGTTAAAGATGATTCTCTCAATAAGAATATTTTAAAAGCTTTACACGGATTTAGTCTAGACTTCAGTAGAAAAGCAAAAAAATATGCTAGTAACAAAAGATTTAGACTTACATCAGCCATTCAGCCGTTATTACCTAAAAAAGAACTTATTGGCGGAGCAGAAGTCACTAAAAACGCATATTATGCACCTTATGTAGAATTTGGAACAAGAAGCCTTACAGACGTTCCTAGGGAGTTTGAAGATATTGCGAGACAATACAAAGGTAAGTCAACTTTTCAAAGTGCAGTTAGTTTCAAAGATTCATTAATAAACTGGTTAAAAACTAAACATAATAAAACGCAAGCTGAAGCTGAAAGAATATATTTCCCTATAATGATGAAAATATTAAAGGTAGGAACAAAGCCACAACCATTTATGTATCCAGCTTTTAAAGAGGCTTTACCAACTCTTAGAAGGCTTATGAAACAAGGAATTAAAAATACAACAAGATGAAAGACCCAGCACAGTATGTAAGGAGAGGTTTATACAACGTTTTAAACGGAAATATTACTTATGATGGTAGTAATGTGCCAATTTACAATACAATCCCTGTAAACGCTACTTATCCGTATATAATCATATATTCAGTAACTACCAATCAGATAGAAGATAATAGAGATAATTACATAGCAGATGTTTCAACTAGATTAGAAGTGGTTACTAGGTTTGCTGACGGAGATGGTGGTCAGCTACAAGCTAACGAAATAATAAATTCTATTTCTCAATTAGTTGTCTTAAAAAGTGGTTTATTAAATCTAAATTCTGATGGGTTTAATGTTTATTCTCAAGTAAACGAAGGAATAACATATCTAACAGAAGATGCTCCTGACCATACTTATTACAGAGGTATTTTATCCTTATCAGTTAAATTAGAACAAAATTAATGAGGTTAGAATTATACAGATATAGTTCGCAAAAAGATAGTACCTTAGGGCTATTATTTTTAGTAAATGATGAAACAAACTACAAAGATTTTCTATGCTTTACTCTCGAAGATGAAAAGAGGGAAACAAAAGTTTATGGAGAAACTCGCATACCTGAAGGCACTTATAAAATTGAATACCGAAAAGAAGGGGGTTATCACAATAAATACTCAAAGCGTTTTCCAGACATTCATCGAGGTATGTTACAGCTTATGGATGTGCCTAATTTTGAGTATATTCTTCTTCATTGCGGTAATACTGATGAGCATACAGATGGGTGCTTACTTGTTGGAAACGTTATATCGCAGAATATTACAAAAGATGGATTTCTAGGACAATCTACAGATTGCTATAAAAGAATTTATCCAATTATATGTGATATACTAGATTCTCAAAAACATCTATCAATTAAAATTATTAATTTTGAAGAAATCTAAATCAGAAAATATGGATGATATAACGAACAAGAAAGTTGCCGTTGATTTAGACGGTGATGGCAAGCACGATATAAAAATTGATATTAAGTTCTTAGGGCTTTTATTTGGTGGTATAATATCACTTACAATGGCTTATACTACATTAAAAGCAGATATTGAGATAGCAAAAACATTACCTGAATATGAAATAAACCAAGATGATACAAGGGTAATTAATCAGAAGATGGATTATATCATTAGAGAACTAGAAAGATTTGAAAAGCAAACCGAAAAGAGATTAGAGAATTTAGAAGAAAAGGTTTATAAAAGATGAAATTAATAAATGATATCAATTTAACTGAAAACGATATAAATAAACAATTAAAATTTAATCAAAAAATATCTGCAGTAAATTCAATATTAGAAATTTACGACCATATGAAAGAATCAGACGGAATTCTAAGATTACAAGTAATGACAGAAATAGAACAGGAATTTATTGGTAATGAAGAAAAAGAAGGACTAATAAAAAAATTAACAAATGAATTGTAATGGTTGTGGAATCTGTGTTTATGATTGTGGCTTTTGTCATTAGTATGTTACTAATTAAAGTATTTATGGGTGATGAATAAAATAATACAAAAACTTTTTGGTGAAA
>Ga0181568_10005168_pt1 | contig 11534 bp, 9 predicted proteins | sample 101ome_20_FD_133758 | JGI IMG/M metagenome (GOLD analysis project Ga0181568, IMG submission 133758) | Coastal salt marsh microbial communities from the Groves Creek Marsh, Skidaway Island, Georgia - 101404AT metaG (megahit assembly) | ecosystem: Environmental > Aquatic > Marine > Intertidal zone...
TGTAATGTGTGAGCCGTATCAAGCAGTCGTAGTATTGCGGTTCTTTCTTTGTTGTGGTCTTCGAGTCTCGTGCGTAAACCCGACAATCTTTTGTCCAAACCATCCACAATCGACTTATCCTTCGACGAGTTGCTATCTTTTACAGAAATAGCATTCTTCTTCTCTTCCAATTCTTGAATTCGATTACGAATCGACCTTGCCTCGGCATCAAAAGTGGAACGAGCCATTCCTGAGCTTTTGGCTGAAACCGCATAATATTGGAGAGAAGGTAGGCTTTTCGCTTTCGATTTGTCGGTTTGAATTGCAGAAAAAGCAGCCTCAATTTGTTCTGAAAAATAATTTGAGGCAAATTCTGCCGTGTAACCTCTGTACAAATCTGCAAAACTTGCCCGCTCAAAAGAACCAGGTTGCTGAGGTGTCTTACGATCCAAGATAAAAACGACATATCCTTGCCTTGCCTTTCTTACGGAACGGGTAAAGAACATGCGTTCATTTAAGCTTGCAACCTCCTCAAGCGGTTCGCGATTGGACTGTCTTTCACTTTCCCTTCTTTCTAATCCTAGGATCATCGCCTGCGTCCCCATTTCCAGGTTGGAAAATGAAATTTTTTGGGGTCGGGCTCCTGCCTGCTCGATCAGTGCGGCAAGTTCATCAGAATTTCTAAATTCTAAATAATTGGAGAACTGAGTACGGGCTTTGTCCCGCAAGCCATTGAGCTGATCCAAAAAGGAAAGAGCAGCATCTCTTGCCTGTAGGTCAGAGTCTTTTCGGGCATCTTCCCTATCTTGGCTTATCACTTTTTCAAGTATCTCGTCTTTTACTTCCTCAAAAGATTTGTATGAGGTGACATTTTGATCGGAACTTGCATTTTGATCATTTCCATTGGACAAGGCGGTGGATTTGATAAAATCCAACTGATTTCGTTCATAATAGGCACGTAACCTAGCCTCATCAGGAACCGGAGGTTCGATAAAATAATTGCTGGAGCTGAATAAAGTTGCAGTGGCAAAAGTCCGGGGTGCTTCTGCAAAGGGTGCCTCATCCACCCTCTTACTATGGAATTCTCGAAGCTTTTTATCAATGCTCGTATCCATATCTATATGCTTGGATCTCACCGATAACTCAGGAGTGTTTCTTGGCAAGCGATTAGCCTGAGGAAGTAGGGCTATCCCATTTTTGCCTACGGGTTTAAGGTCAAAGCCACAATCTTCCTTTTGAAAAGCAGCGATCAGATTATTGCGAAACTGGGAAAGGTTCTTGCCTATTCGAACATGACGGGTCGTTTCGTTTTTATCCTGACTCTTCTCACCAAAAACAAATTTGATATTTTGGGAACCAGATTTAAGTGCCAATGAATCCTGAACCATCGGCAAAGACTTAAAAGTAATCAATCGCCATGCAGGCTGATCAAAAGTTAAGTCGGATGCATATAATTCAGCAACTTCTCCATCCCAGGCAAATTGGCCAGAATGCAAATCCAATCGTGCTTCCTCTTCCAAAGCGAATCCACCATCAAGGTAGATTCTTTCCACCTGACGGGTACGAAATGAATCGTAGAGTATAGACTCTACATCACGACTGGAAACCCCATACCTGCCCCCAACAAAAGTCAGTGCATGTGAGCGATTCTCTTCTTGATTCATCCCTGGAGCCAAGTTTTGCAAATACTCTGCAAATCTAGCATTGATCGCGGGATGATTAAGATTCAATGGCATAAAGTCCCAACTATTTGCCTGCCCACCTAAGGCTACCTTGAACTCAACCATTGATTGTAAAAAAGATTGGTCATAGTTTCCTGACCTGGCAATTTCTCGGGCCTTCATATCGTCAGGAAAATTAGGCCAGGCCTGCATGTAGGAAAACATTTGCTGCAAACCCTCTTGGTCCACCTCATCAGGATTCGCCTGAAAGGCAGCCTGCATTCTTCTTTGCAATGATTGCATGTATTCTTCCTGTGCTGTCTGTAAGATCTCCCCACCCGGAGAAACCACGGATCCAAAATCAGCAGAGACTCGGCTAGCAATGTTTAACAGTCTTCTTTGGTCAGGGTCTTTCCAATCATGCCCATAAAATTCCTGGGTTTCACGATTAGGATCAGGTAAAAGATCGAATACAGAAGAACCCTGAGAGAGGTAGAGAACAAAAGATACAACTACCAAAAACAAGAGAAGGACGAAAACAAACTTCCCTTTAGATGAAATAAAGTTCTGCAATGAAGTGATCATAGGTTTTAAAGAATAAAAAGGTATCTATGATGAAGACGGCACTGAAGACGTCAAACCAATGAAGGGGGCAAGCACCTCAGTCTTTAATTAGGTTTAAGCCGCGGGGTATCAGAAAATAAAAGAGAACTCATCCAACTTTGCCTTTTGCTTCCATCCTTTTTCAGGAAAGGCCTAAGCACCACGAGTTTTTCCAACTCCAATTCTTGGGGATGGGTATCTGACCAACTGAGAAAATATTTATAAGTCTCAGCAGGAATACTTTCTCCAGAAGGGCTCTCGCCATCTGGCAATTTCACCTGAACGACAATTCGTTCTCCCGACCATTTCCATTCCCCAGAACGTTTACCCAAACTACCCATTCCGCTCACATGGACTCCCCCTTTGGAACCAAACAGAATTTCCAAGGGATAGGCTGATTTTCGGGATCTACCTTCATTACGCATAAGAAGAACAGGCGATCCATCGTCATTGCTTAAACCTTGTTTTGTCTGGAATGCATAGCGCAAACCGCGTTTGATCAAAAAATACTCGCCTGGCTTTTTCCCATCATCAAAAAGAAGCACTCTTTCACCGTCTCCGATGGACCATAGTCCTTCCCTACGAGTCTCCGCAAGATCAGGATGTCTAAAGATAAGAGTTGCCCGCAATTGATTCGGTGCCTGACTAAGTTCCAAAGAAATCTCACACTCTTTGCCCTCTGCAATGAGGACACCATCGAATACTTCATGCACCCAGTCCTCCATCTTTCCAGTGTAACGACCGGAAGGATTTTGCTGTCCACAGGATACAAATAAAAGCACCCAGACAAAGCAGCTAGATAAGAGGTGCCGTTGGAGAGATTTGTACAAATTTGAGGACATTTCTCAATATCTTGGGATAAAGAGAGAGAAAATTCAATTACTTACCTGTTTCTTCTTCCCTCGCTAACCTCAAAAGTTGACGCTGGTACAACCACCATGCCAAAAGAAATCCTAACGCGAAAAAGAGTGACCACGAGGGACCCGGCTTATCTGACCGAGAAAAAATTAATTCAGCTGGAGCAATTTTTCCAGAAGATCTGCGCAGCCTGATTTCAGCAAATAGTCTCGGTGATTCATCCCCACGCTTTCCAGGAACATAAACCTCATGTACATCCGTTCTTTTGAGCAAGGCAAGGGTATCAGTGGAAGGATCAAAACTTAATTCGTCCTGCCATGAGTGATAATCATCATCGGAAGTGGCTCCCTTTCCTATAAATTGCCAGAGCTTTTTCCCCGATTCTTCTTCATCTAATTTTCGAAAACGTCTAAATTTAAGTACAAAAATACCATTCTCACGCTCCCACTCCCCTACAACATCCTGGCCACCCAAACCATCGTCATCATAAGCCCCTGGCACGATTCCCCAAGCCTGCCCAGACCATATACCAAGGCCAAACTGGTAGCGATCAAGAGCACCTTCCAGTGAATATTCTGTCCAGGGTGCCGGGAAAAAAAGAAGGTAAATGGACGAACAAATATAGGAAGCAAGGCACGCCAAACCAGCCAGACCTGTCATGCCTCGCTTAAATTTTAGAGAGGTTGTAATTTGTTGCTTCTCCCAAGCTAATTCACGCTTGCGCTTAATTTCCTCAGCCGAAGGTCCACGATCTTCCACTCTATGGTCCACCTTGACCCCATATTGCGCTGTATCTTCCATTCCTGGCATAGCCTCCATGGAAAGAGCCGCGGTCGGAAACCCAAAATTGACAGATCTGCCAGCCCACTTCAACCAATCTATCCATTCATCAGAATGTCGGGTACTGTGCTCAATCACCCAATGAACAATAGATCCCAAAGCATGCAGATCCCAAGTCTCTTCAAGTTCGTCATCCCTGCCGCTCTCTTTGGGGCGAAAACGATCACTCTCTACTCTCGATTCTTGTGCCTGCATACTTGGAGTGGAAACCATTCCAACTTCAGTTCCTCCCTCTCCCAAAGTCTTAAAATTAAATAATTTATACAAGCCCAACTCGGATAACCATGCCTGGTAACCATTCTCGTTCTTTTGGGCTAAAACATTAGATGGCTTCAGGTTACCATGAATCACTCCATACTTATGGGCTCTATCCAAACCTCGATGCAGATCAGTCATAATAGAAAGAAGCTCCCCTGGCCCAATCGACCCAGGAGATGTTTCAATCCAATCCTTCAATGTCCGTATATCAATATGTCCAGAAGAACTATCTTCATTTTCAACGGGAAGTTCGCGGGCTTCGCCTTGAAACCAGGAATATGAAAGCCAATGCTTCCACTTCATCACTCCAAATTCTTTTAATTCCCAGATGCCTGGCCCTTGTAATTGCTCAAGTGCCCGACATTCCTGAGAGAAAAACTCCGAAAACCCCTCTTTCTCAGAAAGTTCCCGGGGTAAAAGCTTAAGGTATCGACTTTTTCCTTTTTCACTGCCCTCTCTTTGCTCCCCTTCGTAGCTCTGCCCACATCCACCTTCATGTATCCACTTACGAATCCTAAATGGACCAATACGGGTACCTTCGGAGAGCACAGCTCAGAAAATCAGCAAAGATAAGGTTGAGCCCTCATCCCCATTTCAATTTATTACGCATCACTCGAAAATGAGAATGCTTATTTAATTCCAGCAACGGAAAAGCCCGATCTGCAGTGGATACCTCGATCGGGAAATTTGTCTTTGAAATAAAGGCTTCTCGACCATCCGCAAAGACCAAGGGCTCTGGTTGTTTACCCTCGCTTTCCACTCTTATCTTCATCCCTTCAGGAAAAACTACTGGGCGACTGGTAAGGGTATGGGCACTTATAGGAGTCATCAGCATTACCCTTGCATCTGGATGGGCAATCGGACCGCCGGAAGCTAAATTATAAGCCGTCGATCCTGTGGGAGTGGAAAATACGATCCCATCGCATGCATATTCTGCCACAAGGTCATCCCCAGCATAAATAGAAAACCGACCTAACCGTCCATTCGAACCACTCTTAATGACAAGATCGTTAAGGGCCAGCAACTCTTCTCCACCCATCCCTGAATAACCTAGCAGGCTCCTTTTTCTGACTTGAAATTGACCATCCAGCATGGGTGGCACCGCTTCCTCTAATTGATCAGGTGAAATCGTCGCTAAAAACCCAAGCTTTCCAAGCCCAACTCCAGCCACGGGTACCTTGTGTTTTACTGCGTCGTTAAGAAGATGAAGTAAGGTGCCATCCCCCCCCACGGAAAAACACACATCCGATCCGGCTAAAAAACCATCTGGGCATGGAAACTCATCAGTAGAACGCACATCTACACCAGAATTTTTGCAAATTTCCTCCAATTTCTTTCCCACAACTTTCGTCCCAGGCTTGGAAAGATTGTTTACTATGGTTACAAGTCGTAAAGGGTTCATGACTACTTCATGGGCACTTTCCAAAGGTAATGCGAGTTATCGAATCGGTCAAGTACTGGCAATCCATTGCAATTCCTCTGGAGACGGAATTTGCCCAGCTTTGAGAATATACCTTGACTCAGCCGGAAAACGATTCCTGAACCATTTCCTCTGCTTGCTGACCAGTTTCCTGGTAGCTCCTGAGATTGCGGCACTTAATTCAGTACGGCATAAATGCCCTTCCAAAAATAATCGAACTTCCCGGTATCCTACTGCATTGGAAAGACTCGGGTGCTTACCCATTCCATTGCTCAGAGCTTTTTGGGTTTCCTCAATCATTCCCGCACTAAGCATCGTTTCTGTTCTTTTTTCTATTCTCGATTCCAGATCGTCATTCTCACGATCTAGCCAAATCATACTTTTGTAAAATGCACTGTACGGTGTGGGTAAGGCATCGAACTCTCTTTTTATTTCAATCAACTCTTTGCCAGACTGCATACACCTTTCCAGTGCTCGTCGTACCCTGGCTTGGTTTTTTTTGTCTAGAAAAGCCACCCCAGATGGATTCATGCTTTCCAAGCGGGCCAAACAACCTTCTAGCCCTTCTTCCTCGTACCAGTCATCAACCTGAGTTCGTACAGATTGGGAAATTTCCATCCCGTCTACGACCGGTCTTAAAAACCCCTCCATAAAAAAACCACTCCCACCCACGACCAGGTAAGACTTTTTTTCCTGAAATGCCTGCATTAGTACCCTACCTGCATAATCATGATAATCCCCCACTCCAAAGACTTCATGAACTTCAGCTAAATCAATACCATGATGCGTCACTTCACTGCGTTCTTTTTTACCCGGTTTAGCAGAGCCAATATCCAACCCCTTGTAACATGCGACCGAATCACAGGAAAGTATGCTGGCATCATTTGCTTTTGCCCAGGCAATGGCCCAATCTGTTTTGCCCGCCGCTGTAATCCCTCCCAAGAGCCGCAGTTCATTAACTGAAGCACTCACAACATCCACGCTGATCGGGTTATTTTGAAACCAAGGCTGCTGTCAGTGCCTTCGTTTTTTGAGCAAGTGTAGAAATGATTTTTTCGCGATCTCCAATATTTTGCGAAATACAATTCACCAACGCACTGCCTACAACCACTCCATCTGCAATTTTGGAAACTTCCTCAACTTGCTGAGCCGTGGAAATTCCAAAGCCAACCACGACAGGCAGATCGGTGTAAGAACGGATGGTGGCCACTCTCTGCTCTAGGTCAGTTGCCAAATCTTCTCGCTCTCCAGTTACTCCTTCCCGGGATACATAATAAAAGAAACCCGATCCCACCGAGCAAATCTTGGCAATTCTTTCCTTAGGGGTCGTCGGGGCGATGATAAAAATATTATCTAATTCTTGGTTTCTGCACTCACGAATTAATTCCTCAGCCTCTTCAGGTGGTAAGTCCAATGTAAGGAGTCCATCCACTCCAGCCTCTTTCGATCGCTGCACATACTCTTCGATACCCTGGGAAAAAATTAAATTGAAATAGGTGTAAAAAACAATGGGCACATCCGAAAATTTTCGAATTTCCCTAACCAGCTTAAAAACATCCTCCTGTTTACACCCAGCCTCCAATGCACGCTGGGCGGCAAGCTGGTTGGTGAGCCCGTCTGCAAGGGGATCAGAAAAAGGCACCCCAAGCTCAAGCAAATCGACCCCCTCTTCGATAAGGGTACGACAGATAGTTAAAGATGTATCAAAGTCCGGATCACAAGCACAAACATAAGCAATAAAGCTCGAACATCCGTTTGCCCTGCGATCGGAGAAAAGTTTCGCGATTCGTGAAGAAGTCTCCATAAAAAAGGTTCTTGAATCATTTCCAATACTATCCTTTCTGGCAACGGAAAACGGGGGCTACCCCAGTATGATCTTAGCGTACAGATTATTATTTCCTGTTTTGGCCCTCCTTCTTTGGCCCTACTACCTAAGAAGAATGCTTAGACGAGGGGGGTATGGACACCACTTTTTCTATCGGCTTGGATTTTGGCCCAATCTTCCCCAAAAGGAAAAAGATACCAAGCGAATCTGGATTCAAGCAGTCAGTGTTGGCGAACTGTCATCTATCCAAAAACTAGTCACTTCCCTTTCGCAGTCCCAAAACATAGAAATTGTGATTAGTTCCACAACCAGCACCGGTTTAGCTTATGCAGAAAAGGTTTTTGGTGACAGTTCATTGGCCATTGGTCCTTTTCCTTTGGACTGGTGGCCTATCAGCTGCCTGGCATGGAATAAAATCGCCCCAGATCTCGTTATCAGTATAGACAGTGAACTTTGGCCCGAGCATTTTGAACAAGGACGCCTTCGGGGAGTCCCGGTTTATATTCTTAACGCACGATTGTCAGATCGTACCTACTCCCGCCTTTCCCAATCAAAAATTGCACGAAACTTCCTTTTACCCAAAGGACTGGAAATCCTCACCACATCGGAGCGGCAAAAAGCAAGATGGCTCGAACTGGGAATAAATGAAAATCACCTCCATATCACCGGTAACCTCAAGGTGGATTCTGCTCTCTATCAAAAAGTATGTCCGGACCAAAAGATTGCTCTTAAGCATGAATTTGGCTTTCTCTCCGAGAGCCTTGTATTGGCTGGCATTTCCACCTGGCCCGGAGAGGAGTCCTTACTGGTTGAAACTGTGCTTAAATTAGGAAATGCTGGATTCGACGCCCGCCTGCTCCTCGTCCCGCGCCATGCTGAAAGACGCAGTGAGATCACCAAAATACTTGAAAAATCCGGACTCCCTTTTCACCTTAGAAGCCATCGTAAGCAAGCACCTCCCGGCACCGTTGTTTATCTCGCTGATACAACGGGGGAATTAGCACAGCTCATTCATTCAGCGGATATCGGATGGATGGGGAAAACCCTTCCCCCCAACCGAGGTGGCCAAAACCCGATTGAACCGATATCGATTGGCTTGCCCTTGGTGATTGGTCCCAATTACCAAAATTTTCAGGAAACTTGTCATGATCTCCTTGTTGATGAAGCCTTAGCTGAAACATCGAGCCTTGATGAGGGCGTGGGAAAACTCGTGGAGTTAGCCACAAGTATTTCTAAACGGGAAAAACTTTCTGCGAATGCACACAACTGGAGAAAAAAACAAGGCTCTCCGACTGCTCTCAGTCTTGCCCGAATTTATCAGGCCCTGGAAATAAACCAGGAGTAAGGGATGCCCGCCCCTCTTTGTCTTGCTCCATTTTGCTATAATTGATATTGAGACTCAGTATCAATAAGTACATGAATGTTCATATAAGCTCCCTCAAATCCTGCCTAATCATCTCTGGTTTTGCTTGTCTCCAACTTCTCTCTTCCTGTGGGGAAAAGAACCCAAATCCTCAAAACGAAGGGGACTTAAGTTTGAACAGCGTGGTCATTGCTCTCAAAGCAAATAAAAATCCCCAACAAATGCTGGCTGAAAAAGAGTCCCTCGAATTGTACCTCGCAGGAAAACTGAAGCGCCCAGTCAAGGTGATTATCCCCACCGATTCATCAATTATAGTTGAGTCTTTCCGTAATGGCACTCTCGATCTCGGCTACCTAAGTTCTACAGATGCCGCCCGGAATCTCGATCAGAATTCTTCATCCGTTCTCCTCATACATCTCAAGAATGGTAAGCCTAATTACAATAGCGTTTGGCTTAGCCTGAAAGAGAAAAGCTATCAATCCATTGGTGACCTAAAGGATAAGCCCATTGCTTTTGCCAGTCGCTCGAGCACTTCTGGCTTTCTCATTCCCTGCTGGGATCTTGCCCAGAGAGGAGTAATCGGGGCGAATGCTGGATTAAATGATTTCTTTTCTAAAATCATTTACGGCACTGGATACACATCTGCAGCTCAAAAAGTTCTTTCTGGAGAAGTCGAGGCTGCAGCCGTTAGTGACTATGTATTTAAAGGGAATGATAAGTACTTATCTCCAGCACAAAAAGCACGCTTACGCATAATACAGGAACAAGGCCCAGTCCCCTCACATACTCTTTGTATTCGATCCTCCATTTCCCCCAATGATGTATCCATCATCAAGGATGCTCTTTTGCAAATGAACCAAGAAAACCCCTCTCTCCGTGACCAGGTTTTCAATGGTAAACTTGTGGAAGTGGATGCCGATCAGCACTTAAAAGTGACCCGCGAAGCTTTGGCTCTCCAATCTGAATTGAAATTATAACTAGACTCGTATTTGCCCCAGCCTGCCGGAATGATACTAGATACATCAATATTGAAGACATCTGGAATCGGACTGCAGGTGGAAGACCGCTGGCTTTGGCGCAATCTTGATCTTACTCTTCCCTGCCATTCCTTCCTTGCAGTAACCGGCCCCTCGGGCACCGGCAAAACCTCTCTTCTTCGCTGCCTTGCTGGAAAGCTCTCTCCTACTGAAGGATCCCTTTCCAGGGAACTCCCCTTCGCTATGATCCACCAGGATCTTGAACTTGCTGATGGGGCCACCTGTCTGATGAACGCCCTTGGAGGATGCTTAGGGCGGCACTCGTTCCTCTCCACCCTTTTCTCCTTTCCACCCAAAGAAAAAAAGCAGGCAAAGAAGTTGCTCTCCAAATTTGGACTCTCCGGAAAGGAGCGACAATGGGCATCAACACTCTCGCGGGGCGAACGGCAAAGACTTGCAATATGCCGGGCTCTTCTTGCCAAGCCTAGCATCCTCCTCGCAGATGAACCCGTGGCCAGTCTTGATAACAAGTGGGCCGATCATGTATTGACCACATTCCAGGATACAATCAGGGCAGGAGATGGGGGCATTATCTGCTCTTTGCATGATGAATCACAGGTTTCCCGCTTTGCCGACATGCACCTGCATCTCGATCCTTCCCTACCCAATGGTTGGTCACTTAAAGCATTCAATCAGGAGGAAAAATCATAAACTCCCGCGTTCCCTGGCACAGTCGGTTTGACCTGCTTGGGGTCACTTTTCTGCTTTTTCTGGCAGGTGCTTTAGGTTCGCTCCCAGGCATTGAAGGATCGGGCAGAGACCTGGATCATATTGGAAACCTTGCCCGCTTTGCCTCTCAATTTTTCCCGCCCGATTTGAGTATCTTGGACCGCACACTGGATGCACTTCTCGATACCATGCAAATTGCTCTCGTTTCCACATTTTGGGCAATTTTCATTTCGATCTTTTTATCCCTTGGGGCTGCCCGCACCATTTCCCCCCCATGGATTCTCTGGCCCACCCGTATGGCACTCAACATGATCCGTACAATTCCCAGCCTGCTCTGGGCATTGCTCGCCGTAGTCATTGTAGGCTCTAACTCTCTGGCGGGAGTCATCGCCCTTACACTTTACAGCGTAGGCTACCTCGCCAAGTTTTTCAGTGAGGCCTTTGAATCTGCTGATTTGCGGGCTCAACATGCTCTCCGTTCTCTAGGTGCCAGTCCCCTGCAAGCTTTTCGGCATGGGCTATGGCCCAATGCACGCCCAATTATCTGGAGTCATTGTTTATGGATGCTTGAATACAATTTCCGTTCCGCAAGTATTATTGGTTATGTAGGAGCAGGAGGCATCGGCCTGCACCTCAAACTCTATGCAGAATCGGCAGACAGTTGGAACAAGTTTTCACTCGTATTACTTTGCATTCTAACCATCGTGACCACGCTGGATTTTGTGGGAGAAAAAATTCGCCAATCCTTACGGGCAAAACTTGAGGGAATCCAAAGCTAGAGATTTTCTAGTTTAGATTGGAATCCCGATAGTCCAGCAGAAATTTATCCATTACCTCATCCACCGCTTCGAGTACATAGTCCTTGTCCTTGGCAGCATTGCCAAACAGGCCATACTCTCCTTGGGCCATCGTCACAACTGGCCCAACCACCTTGGGGTCAAATCCGTAGGCTTGGGCCATTTTCTTTAGGGAAACCACTACACTAAAACTGGTACCTTTGGAAAGAATGACCACATCAACA
>Ga0181568_10005173_pt1 | contig 11529 bp, 10 predicted proteins | sample 101ome_20_FD_133758 | JGI IMG/M metagenome (GOLD analysis project Ga0181568, IMG submission 133758) | Coastal salt marsh microbial communities from the Groves Creek Marsh, Skidaway Island, Georgia - 101404AT metaG (megahit assembly) | ecosystem: Environmental > Aquatic > Marine > Intertidal...
CAAAAGAGAAAGACAAAAAAATTCTCAATGCAGAGGGTTATGCTTTTATTAGTAGTCCAAATGAGAACAAGAGGCTAAAGACAATTTTCAATTACATTAGGGATAATTTTATGGAACCCATTGCTTTGGAAGACATCTCTGCCAAGGTTTTTATGACGCCACAATCTTTTTGTCGATTTTTTAAAAAAAGCACAAACAAGACTTTTACTGTTTTCCTTAATGAATATCGGATCAACCATGCGACCAAGCTTCTTTCAGAAACTGATAGTGACATCAAAACGATTTGTTATGAAAGTGGATTCAATAACCTTTCTAATTTTTTTAGAAACTTTCGAAATATTACCCAATTGACACCCAATGCCTATCGAGATCAAATTTTAGAGAGCATTAAAAATTAAGCTTATTTTTTTCGAATTCAAAAGGAAAAATTTCGGAGTATATATGGGCATCATTCATCAGACTGTCCATCTTTTTTACAATTTCTGGATACTGCCTTGCAAGGTTATTTTCTTCTCCAATATCATCTGAGAGTCGGTAGAGTTCAATGTTAGCATTCGGATTTTTAGCCATATTCAAACGTATGCCTTTCCATTGATCCAATATTACGGCTTGACTCCCTCCCTTTTCCAAAAATTCCCAATAGAGGTAGGGGTGAGCTTTTTGCTCTTTTCCGATTAGCGTTGGTAAGAATGAGATACCATCAATATCTGCATAATTTTTATTTAGACCTGCAATTTCAATGGCAGTTGGGAAAAAGTCCCAAAATGCAGAGGGATAATCAGTGGTGGAACCGGGATGGATTTTTGAGGGCCAATATGCGATCATAGGAACGCGAATCCCTCCCTCATAGAGATCTCTTTTGTAGCCCCTCAAGGGACCGTTGCTATTAAAATAATCGGGATCTGCTCCTCCTTCCAAGTGTGGGCCATTGTCCGATGTAAAGAGGATCAGGGTATTTTCGGCAATCCCCAACTCGTGAACTTTGTCTATAATTTCGCCCACCTGATCGTCCAGCACATTTACCATAGCGGCAAAAGCAGCATGACTTTCTTCCTGAGAATTGTAACCTCCTACACTGTATCCCCCCTTTTTTCGGACGTACTCTTTTTCTGGTAAAAACCGGCCTCGGTATTTAGCCATATATTTTTCGGGAGCAGCTAGTTCAGCATGAGGAATCACAGAGGGGTAAAACATAAAAAAAGGAGCATCCTTATTCTCCTCCAAAAAAGATAATGCTTTTTGGTGGATCAATTCTGGCGCATAGGTTAGTGTTGAATTACCGTTGTTAACACTTAGTTTCTCTTTGTTCTGATTGTTCCAAAGATGGGTAGGATAATAATTGTGTGCTACCCGTTGACAGTTATAACCGTAGAATTGATCAAAGCCTTGAAAGTTAGGATCACCTTCGGAGCCTGGATACCCAAGCCCCCATTTCCCAAAAGCACCGGTACGGTAGCCAGCTTCTTTAAGCACCTCTGCAATGGTAAGCTCTTCTGATGCCAATGGATATTGCCCTTCATTATCGAGAGTAAAACCTCTTTCGGAGTTACCCCTAATAAAAGTATGACCGGTATGTTGACCTGTCATCAATGACGATCTGGAAGGGGCGCATACGGTTGAGCCAGAATAGTGTTGTAAAAAACGCATTCCTCCTTTGGCCAAACGGTCTAAGTTGGGGGTAGTAAAAAAGGATTGACCATAAACACCTATATCTCCATAACCGAGATCGTCAGCCATGATAAAGATTATGTTGGGAGGGTTAGTCTTTTCTGTTTTGGACGGAGCATTTTTACATCCGATCAAAAGGATCAAACCTAAAAGAAGCGAAAGATTTTTTATATCCAAAAAATAATTTTTAATGGGGCAGTTTGGATTGAAATAAACCGTAAATCAACGTACCAAAAGTTGCAGATAGAATTACTATAACAACGGGAAAAAACCCTGCTCCCAAAAGGGAAAACATAGGACCTGGACAGGCTCCTGAAATGGCCCATCCACAACCGAAAATTATCCCTCCTATCAGGTATCGCTTCCAGCCTTTTTCTTTGTTGGGGATGGCAATTGGAACATTGTCTAAAATGGATTTGATTTTAAATTTTTTGATTATAAAAGTGATAATCGCGCCAAAAAAAAGTGCTGAGCTGATGACTCCATACATATGAAAGGAGTTGAACTGGAACATCTCATAAATCCTAAACCAAGACGATACTTCTGACATGTAGAGAGTTATTCCAAATAGTACACCGATAGCAAAAAACACAAGCGTTTTCATAAAACAAGAATTAAAATAGTAAAGGAAGAATAAAATGATTGATGAAAAGGCCTCCAATGAAAAATCCAATGACAGCGATCAATGAAGGCAATTGGAGATTTGAAAGACCTGAGATCGCATGTCCTGAAGTACAGCCACCTGCATACCGAGCACCAAAGCCCACTAAAAACCCTCCTAAGATTAGTGTAATGAGACTTTTTAGGTCTGTAAAGGCGATGTTGGAAAAAAATATTTGGGGAGCAAAACTCTTTCCTGCGTCTTGGATTCCCATGGCAACTAATTGATCAATGGTTTTTTGGCTGATGGCAACTGCACTGTCTTTAGCAATATAATTTGAGGCCAGAAATCCGCCTACGATTACGCCTATGGCAACGATAAGATTCCACTGTTGTGCTTTCCAGTCAAATTGAAATAATGTTGATTTCTTGCCAGCTCCCATCATGGAACACAGCGTGCGAAGATTGGACGACATTCCAAAGCTCTTTCCAGTCCAAAGAAGTAAAAAAAGGACTATTGAAATCACAGCCCCTCCAAAATACCAAGGCCATGGTTGGGTTAAAAACTCTATCATTCTTTTTTATTTTATGGTTGATGGACATACATAATCCGTTAATTCTATTTTAGTTTCTTTTATGGCTTTAAAACCACCTTGAACATCAATCAGATTGTGAATTCCTCTTTTCTTAAGTACAGAGGCAGCGATAACGCTTCTATAGCCACCGGCACAATGAATATAAAAGGGGTTATTTTCGGGGAAGCGGTCCAAGTGGTCGTTAAGGAAGTCCAAAGGGGTGTTGTGAGCACTTGTGATGTGTTCAGACAAAAATTCGCTTTCCTTCCGCACATCGTAGACGCTGACTTGATCTTGGTCGATCAATTTTTCGAGTGCTTCGGCACTTACTCCGCTGATCATGTCGTATTCTTTTCCAGATTTTTTCCAAGCTCCGAAACCTCTGGCCAAGTATCCCAAGGTCTGATCGAAACCTACGCGAGACAAACGGGTAATGGTTTCTTCTTCTCTGCCTTCTGGGGCAACGATTAGTAGGGGCTGACTGACGTCCCCTATCAGTGTGCCTACCCAAGGGGCAAAACCACCATCTAAACCGATAAAAATGGATTGAGGGATATGGCCTTTTACGTATTCGTCTTGGTGTCTGACATCGAGAATGAGTGCCCCGGCTTCATTGGCCAACAGTTCAAAGGTTTCGGGTTCCAGTCCTTTCAGTCCGCGATCCAATACGCTGTCTATATCGTCATATCCGGATTTATTCATTTTGACATTCAGGGGGAAATATTGTGGAGGGGGGAGCAGTCCGTCGGTGACTTCTTGAATAAATTCTTCCCGGGTCATGTCTGCCCTAAGGGCGTAATTCATTTTTTTCTGGTTGCCCAAGCTGTCCACGGTTTCTTTCATCATGTTTTTACCACAGGCCGATCCTGCTCCGTGGGCGGGATAAACGGTTACGTGATCAGACAGGGGCATGATTTTATTGCGAAGGCTGTCGAAGAGTAGTCCTGCGAGTTCGTCTTGGGTCATGTGAGCTGCTTTTTGGGCCAGGTCTGGGCGTCCTACATCGCCCAAAAAGAGAGTGTCTCCACTAAAGATGGCAGTGTCTTTGCCATTTTTGTCTCTCAGCAGGTAGGTGGTGCTTTCCATGGTATGTCCCGGTGTATGTATAGCGATTATGGAAACATTTCCTAGTGGAAATTCTTGGCCGTCTTTGGCTATGGTGGCTTCAAAATCTGGGTTGGCGTTGGGGCCGAAGATGATGGGTGCATCGGTCTCTTTAGACAGGGTCAGATGTCCACTGACAAAATCGGCGTGGAAGTGGGTTTCAAAGATGTATTTGATTTTGGCCTTGTTTTTCTTGGCCCTTTGCAAATAAGGAGATACTTCTCTCAAAGGATCTATGATGGCAACTTCTCCATTGCTTTCAAGGTAGTAGGCTCCTTGAGCCAAGCATCCGGTGTAAATTTGTTCTATTTTCATTTTCAATTATTTTAGGTTACTTTGATTAGAGACCTTTTTTTCTATACTGGAAATATCTTCTCCGTTGATGAACCCTATGGCTGTGTCTAAACTAGAGAAAAAATTTCTTTTTCCGATGATTTTGTCCATGCCATCGCGGCGAAAGATATCCCGGATGGGACCAATGGTTTTTACCCACATCACTTGAATCTCTTTTTGGTCGAGCTCTTGGATCCAGTGATGCAGGGTGGCCGAGGCGGTGGAATCTACATAGTTGATGGGTCCGGCATCGATGACTAAGAATTTTATTTTTTGTTTTTCATTTTCTATTTTTTCAGCGATTTGTTTTTTAAAATAACTGTGATTTCCAAAAAATAATTGCCCGTCGAAACGAACAATCAGCACGCCCGGAAAGGTTTCCACCTGGTCGGGAAAGCGCAAAACATTTCTGAAAAGGCGGGTTCCTTTGATCCTTCCCAGCACTGCGATGTGGGGCTGAGAAGAGCGGTAAAGCATAAGGGTGAGCGAGACTAAGGTTCCCAACAAAATGCCTTCTTTAACCCCCAGAAACAGGGTAAGGGAAAAGGTAAACAGCAGCACGAAGAATTCCTGCCGGTGGGTCTTCCAGAGTTGGTAGGGATATTTCACGTCGATAAGATTGATTACTGCCGATAGGATTACGGCGCCGAGCACGGCTTTGGGCAGGTGGTAGAATAGGTCGGTAAAGAAGATGAGGGTCAACCCAACCAATAGGGCACTGATGAGGGAGGCCATCCCTGTTTTGGCTCCAGATTGGTGGTTTACAGCAGTACGGGAAAACCCCCCTGTAGAAGAATAGGCTTGGAAAAATGAACCCAAGACATTGGCCGAGCCCAAGGCAATGAGTTCCTGATTGGGATCTAAGGTTTCTTTATTCTCTTTGAGCTCTATGGCCTTGGCCACAGAGATGGCTTCCAAGAATGCGATCAGAGCTAGGGTTAAGGCCATGGGTAGCAGTTGGTAAACTTCTTGTGCTGTGACCTCCTGTATCTGAACAGAAGGAAGCCCACGTGGGATAAAGCCTACAATTTTTACCCCCAAATCGTTCCATTGGAAGGAGGCAGTCAAGCTTGTGGCGATGATGACCACCAACAATGGAGCTGGAATTTTCCGGGAGAGTCTTTTTAGAGAAAAGATCAGCAATATACTGGCCATTGTGATCAAAGCTGTAAAGGGGTGTATGTTGCCCAAGGTTGCCCAGAGTGCAGCCAGAATCTGGTGAATCAGGTTGTGGGAGGTAAGCGAGATTCCCAGTATATGATTGAGTTGGCTCAGACCAATGATAATAGCGGCAGCAGAGGTAAAACCACTGATGACAGGCTTGGACAAGAAATTTACCAAAAAGCCAAATTTCAATAATCCCAGAAAAATTTGAATCAGACCCATAAACAAAGCCAAGAAGATGGCCAGGGAGATGTAGTGGTCAGAATTGACGATGGCCATGGTGTTGAGGGCGGTAGCAACCAAAAGGGAATCCATGGCCACAGGACCTACGGCAAGCTGTCGGGAGCTGCCCATTAGGGCGTAGACTAATTGGGGAAAAATGGCGGAATACAAACCATAGACCGGTGGTAGGCCTGCAATCATGGCATAGGCCATTCCTTGGGGGATAAGCATGATACCTACGGTAACCCCAGCGGTAAAATCACTTTTAAAAAGGGATTTGTTGTAGCCTTGAATCCATTCCAATATGGGAAAATACCTTTGCATGTTCTTTTTTCGAGCTACAAAAATAAAAAGCCCTTTTCGAATTTTGGGTAACTTAGGTTACACAAATCAGACCATTAAAATTTCATTTCTTTTGAGCTTGATTTTTCCGGAAAGCTCTAGTTTTTTGAGTAGTCGAGAGATCACGACCCTCGAGCTGTGCAGTTCTTGGGCGATAAATTTGTGGGTGATCTGCAGGTCGTTGGTGCCATTGACCCTTTTCTTTTCGGACAAATAGTCGAGTAGCCTTTTTTCCAAGCCATCGAAGGCCAGGCTGTCTAGGGTATCGATCAACTCGTCCATACGAGTTTGGTAGCTTCGAAACAAAAAATTTCGCCAGCTGGGGTATTTGTTTCCCCAGTCTTCCATATGGCTCAGAGGGATCATAATCAATTTTGACGGCAATTCTGAAACGGCTCTAATTTTGCTTTTGGTGACGCCCATTTCCCAAGTAAAAGTGAGGGTGCAGGAGTCCCCCTCTTCCAAATAATAGAGCAGCAATTCTTCTCCCTCTTCATTTTCTCTTGAGATTTTTATGGCTCCGGATATCATCAGCGGGATTCCTATGATGCGCTCTCCGATGTCTATCAGCATATAATCTTGAGGGACTTCTCTCAGGGTTCCTACCTTGGCGATCTCATGGATGAGATCTTCCTCGAAAATAGGGCCAAAAAGCTGTTGGAGTTCCAAAATCATTTTTGTGTTTTTTGCAAAAGGGAAGTTACAATATTTGATGCTTTCAAAAACTGCTTTTTGTTTTGAAATAATTCTTTCTTTTGTTAAACTTTTTTCGAAAAGTGAAATCTAAGGAAAAATAAATACGCTACTCTTGAAAAATACGTCCCTTCTATTGTTGTTCCTTTTCGGATTTTTTTATTTGAAGGCCCAGCAAAACGATATTGAAATCCAGGGTTTTGTGATCGATCAGGTCTCTTCCCAACCCATTCCTTTTGCGACGATAGTGGTAGGGGATCCTTCTACCCAAGCCCCCATTACGGGGGTTACTACTGCTGATGATGGATCTTTTGCCGTAATCGCTCCCTCCGGGGCGGTCTATTTGGAAATCAGTTTTATAGGATATGAGACCATACGGCTGGAGGATTTTGAGGTGCGTGGCAATCGTGTGGATTTGGGTCAAATCTTTTTGAATGAGCAGTCACAAATGCTGGGTGAGGTAGAGGTGAGAGGCGAAAAGTCTACTACAGAGTTCAAGTTGGACAAAAGGGTGTTTAATGTTGGAAAAGATTTGAGCAGTACTGGAGCCAGTGCTTTGGAGGTGCTGGACAATGTGCCTTCGGTAACGGTTAGTATCGAGGGACAGGTGAGCCTTAGGGGAAATTCAGGAGTACAAATTTTGATCAATGGAAAACCCTCTGTCCTAACAAGTGAGGGAGGAAATGCTCTAGGGTCTATTACTGCTGAGATGATCGAAAAAATTGAAGTCATTACCAATCCCTCTGCAAAGTACGAAGCTGAGGGCACTGCTGGAATTATTAATATCGTTATTAAAAAAGACGATCGAGAGGGAATCAACGGCTCTTTTACCCTAAACTATGGTCAGCCAGAAAATAACAGTGCCGGGTTGAGTCTTAACCGACGTACTGAAAAGTTCAATTTGTTTACCCAAATTGGCTATGGTATTCGGAATTATCCACGTGATGCAAAGAATAAGAATGATAACTTTACAACCAATAGGCAGGTCGTAACAGAGGGAACAGAATACCGAAAAGAGGAGTTTTTCAATTTTATCTTGGGGACAGATTATTACATCAATCCACAAAACGTAGTTACGCTCACTGGATTTTATGCTTTTGAAGCTGAAGATCAGCCTTCCAAGACCAATGTCAAGGAGTTTTTTGACAATACCCAACTTACCTCGGAGTGGAATCGTGAAGAGGTCACTACTGCAGGTAATCCAAAATACCAGTATGAGTTTGTTTACAAAAAAGATTTTTTGGATCACGAAGATCACGACTTAATTTTTAGTGCTACAGGGAATCTTTTCAGTAAAGAACAAGATTCTGAATTTTTTAACACTCCAGTTTCAGGAGTAGTAGCTTTTGGTGACCAGCTTACCAAAACGTATTTTAAAGAAGTGGTTAACACTTTTAAATTGGATTACACCCGTCCCATCGGTGAAAACTGGACTGTAGAAGGAGGGTTTCAATACGCCCTCAATGACGTGAGTAATGATTTTGAGGTACAAAACAAAACTGATGGGCAATGGATAGTTGATGCTGGGCTGACCAATTTATTTGAATTCAAACAAGGGGTTTTAGGGGTTTATGGCATGACGGCATTCGAGGCCGACCCTTGGGGGGTCCAATTGGGACTTAGGATAGAAAATACCCAAGTTAATACGGTCTTGGTGAATACCAATGAAAAAAACAGCCTTGACTTTTCAGACTTTTTTCCATCTTTGAATAGTTCCTACAAGTTTAGTGATATTTTTTCGTTGCAGGCGGGTTATTCCAGGAGGATCTATCGTCCCCGTCTGTGGGATTTGAATCCTTTTTTTAATATTCGTAACAGTTATAATTATCGAAAAGGGAATCCTGACCTTAAGGCAGAGTATTCGGATTCCTATGAGGTCTCGGCCATTTTTGTAGAGGGTAATCTTTCGATGAACATGAGTTTGTATCAATTGTACACTACCAATACAATCGAATCAGTATCGACTATTGAGAACAACATTAGTGTGAGTGGGCCGGAAAATCTTGGAACCAAGAGGGTAAATGGAATAGAAGTCAATGGGAAGATCAGTCCGACTAGCAAAATAATTATTAATGGAGATTTCAATTATAACGCATTTGATCGTAAGGCTTCTTGGCAGGGCAGATCCTATGATTTTAATGGTAATAGCTGGACTTCAGAGCTGACCTCAAAATTTAAATTACCCAAAGATTTAGATGTAGAACTGAGTTGGAATTATCAATCGGGATTCAAAACGGTGGATGGGGAGACGTTACCGAGTCAGTTTTTGAATGTGGGGGCTAGAAAAAAATTACTTAAAGGGAAGGGTGTAATCAGTTTCAATCTAAGAGATCTTTTTGTTACAAGGGTAAGAGAACGAAGAACCATTAGGGACGATTTCAACGTTTGGAGCCGATCCGTTTATGGTCGTTTTTGGGTGTTGGGCTTCAGTTATGGTTTTGGTAAAGGAGAAGCTATGGAATTTACCGGAAGAAGAAGATAGTTTTTTAGAGATTCGTATTGATTTTTTATTAATTTAAAACTAAATAAATTAATTTGAAATGAAAATTAAAACGATCTTTTGGATTTGTACTATTCTTGTTTTTATTCAAGGTATCCCCCTGTTTTTATCGCTCTTTTCACCTGAGTTTAAATTGATGCTGATCGCTGATGCTTTTGGTTCCGAACCGTCTGCTGATGCAGTAACCATGTTTGAAGGTTTTGCCTTGGTCGTTGGTCTAATAGTATTGGGGATTATTTTCGTTATTATCGGAGCGACTTCTTTTTCCGATTTGGAGACTTTGAAAAGAATTTCATTTTTGTTATTTGTATTAACTGGGTTTTTTGCTCTTCCGGATCTCATTGGTTTCATTAAAGGAGATCCTACTGCACCGCTTCCCGTGATTATTATTGGATTGGCTACTATGGGCCTGTTTTATTACGGTTCTAAGAAAGGAACGGTATAACTTTATTTATTTTAAATAAAACCATCAAAAAAATGAATTAATATTTTTGTTGGCCACTGCATTTGGAATGGCCAAACTAGTAATCAAATAAAGTCCAACATGGGGTTGAACATCTTTTGTTAACCGAATCCGTAATTTTTTCACAGGGTTTGAGCCAAATTATAACTCAAATAAACGTTTAACAAACAGTAAAATAGGGCGGGAAAAGTTTTTACATAGCCGTCTTTGATCATTATACGAGTGACGACCCCTAAAAGCATCAAAACGGATAGTCCAAGTACGCTGATGAACTGTAAATGATCTACCCAAAATCCATTTATAATTCCCAACCCTCCCAATATTTGAAGTAAGCCTGTCAATTTTCTGTATTGCGGAATACCGTAACGTATAAATTCATTTACCATAAAAGCACTAGTTAAACAACTTATTCCATAAAACAAAAATGAAAAAGCCGAAAACCATAAAAGAAGATCAAGAATGGTCAAAAACGATTTTTTTTAAAGGAGTAACGATTGAACTAAAAAACAGAAATGAAATGGTTGGATTCAGAATTTTTCCCCACTGATAGGCTTTGGGTAAAATACTATTAACAAACAACACAACAACATGGTTGCCGCTGGTAATGTGGGGAGAACTCCGTCAGAAATGCTAATGTGAAAATAAACAGCTCCAATCATGAACAAGGACATAATAGCTGCGGAGGGCTTGAGCAAGGCAGGGAATTTGAACGCTCCTGCCAAAAGTAATAGAGCTAATAATATCTTGACTATACCTACAGAAATCATTATGGAATCGCTTAGTCCGTATGCAGCAAATTCTTCAGACATTGTCATTGCGTCACCCCCTCTAAAAACAGAAGGTTGATTTAATTTGAAACTCCAGGCACTCAGAACAACAACCGAAACCAGGACAGATAAGTATTTAGAATATTTCATTTTTTAATAACTTATTTAAAATTAAAGATAATATTGGTATCATCAAAGCACCATAGATCATTTAATGAGTTGAAACTAGGTGAAAGAAGTTGAGTGTCTTTATTTTTTTGAATTATAATTTTACCTCAGTAACAATTGAGATTTTGAAAAGGTAATATTCGTTTAGCGTATATCAATTGTATATAAAAATTATATTTTTAATAAATAAAAAATCAAAAAAATGAATAGTTTTAACCCTATTCCCTTGTTCATTAAGGACATATGGGAAGAAGATTAACTTAAAAGTTATTTTAATCTAAAGATGTCAAAAAAACAGGCTTGCAGAAACTAAAAAGATTTCAATCGTGTCCCTAATAATTTTCACTCTAATCGAAAATTTTAACTCAGCTTGAATTTAAAAACTATCATATGGATAATGCGAACTTTTTAGGTATTTTCATCGCCATAACTGTTTCGATATTTGTCATTTATATCGCCAAATTTAAAAATAAGATTATCCAAAAAATTTTACATTGGCTTCCAGCTATATTGCTTACTTTTCTTATTCCCGGCATTCTGTCTTTTATCTTTGATCTTTCTTTGGAAAACATTCCCCTTCACAATTGGAGTAAAGCCTATATTTACCCCATTACCATTTTTTGTATTATGAGCTCTATGTCCTTGTCACAACTCAAAATTGTAGGACTAAAACCTCTTTTACTTTTTTTTATTGGGTCATTTACAATAGCTGTCATTCCAGTCTTTTTATTTATGGTCTACTTTATTGCAAGCGAGCAAATGGCGGAATCTTGGAGGGGAATCATTCCCATCGTGGGGAGTTGGATCGGAGGCAGTTCCAGTATGTTGGTTCTAAAGGAATATGTTTCGGTTAGAGAGGATCTTTTTCTATCAGTTTTACTGCTGGATAATATGATTCAGAACATCGTTATGATCTTTCTTTTTCAAATC
>Ga0181568_10005176_pt1 | contig 11526 bp, 10 predicted proteins | sample 101ome_20_FD_133758 | JGI IMG/M metagenome (GOLD analysis project Ga0181568, IMG submission 133758) | Coastal salt marsh microbial communities from the Groves Creek Marsh, Skidaway Island, Georgia - 101404AT metaG (megahit assembly) | ecosystem: Environmental > Aquatic > Marine > Intertidal...
TAAAAAATTTAATTCATCTACTATATTTGCATCTTCACCGCCAAAGACCCTGTATTTTGTATTAACAACTAAGATTTTTTGATGACTCACATTTTTATTTTAGCTGTGTATTTGAACGTAAATTCAAATAAATTTCAATAACTAAATATTCGGGTTAACAAAAAAAGCCTAAGCTAAGATATAAGTAATGAACAATCTTATATTTGTATTTTTTTACTCTGTTTTGCATTTTTCTGGTTTTACTTTTTTTAATAGATTTGTAAAAATTTCAAACACTGACATTGTAGAAAAAAGCAAGTTCTACTTTAGTTTTTATCCTTTAATTTCTTTATTTTTTCTTGGAAACTTAAACTTAATATTAAATTTTTTTACACCTCTAAAAAATATTGCTGTGTCTGTGTTAACAATTTTTCTTATTTTTGCTATTTATGGATTTATTATTTCTTTTCAAAAAAAGTTATTAAAAGGAAATTTTATTAACCTATTTGTGATTCCTTTTTTAATTTCTTTCAGCTCTTATGGCATAAAATTTCATTATGACTCTGGCGCGTATCATTTAAATTATCAAAATTGGATTTATGAAAATAAAATCTCATTAGGTGTCGCAAACTTAAACCCTTATTATGCATATGGATCACTACAAGAATATATATTTAGCAATTTAAATTACTTTAATGTAAATTTGTTACTCTTCTTTGTCGAGTTAACTTTTTTTACTGTATTTTTTGTTTGGATATTTCAGAATATTAGTAATAAACATAATTACTTTTTACAAAGATGTGCTTTATTTATCCTGATATTTCTTTTTTTAGACAATTTTGGTTATATGGGAGGTGCTAATGGGTCGATACAGATTCAAATGGTTGGTAAATCCGATACCGCTGTTGCAATAATTTGGGTACTGGTATCAATATTAATTATTAATGATTTACTTAAAAAGAATAGTAATCAAAATCAATTTTTTTTGATTCTAATGTTAAGTTTGTTTGCTTTTCAACTTAAATCAAATGCGGCACCACTAATATTCATTGTCTTATTTTATATTTTCAAATTCAGGAAAACATTTTCATTTGTTAATCTTCAAATTATTTTTTTACTACTTTTACTGAATTTGTTTTTAGTAAAAAACTTTTTTGTATCTGGTTGTGTAATTTATCCATTAAATTTTACTTGTTTTAAAAAAGCAAAATGGTTAAATTTTGATCACATATATGAATCGAGTTACATTACTTTAAGAGACAATTTTAGGTTGCAAATCGGTGAAAATTTTATTCAATCTTTGGTCGATTTTCTTAACCACTCTTACAATATTCAAATCTACACAAATTTTGTTTTGTCTTTGATTTTAATTTTTATTTTCAAGAAGATATTTTATAAAACTATTAATAAAAATACCCAATTAAAACTAAATTATTTTATTTTTATTATATTTAATTTTATGCTTTTCTTATTTACTGTACCTGCATTTAGGAATGGCTTCGGTTTATTTTTATCTTCTGTAATTTTATTCACTATAGATGAAATAGAATTAAAGAACAAACTAGGATTTTTGTTTAATAAATATACTTACCTTTTATTTATTTTCTTCACAATAGCTCTATTTCCAAGGTTTTTTATGTATTCTGAAGCCAAAAATAACAATTTTTCTTATGTTGATTTTGAAATTGGAGTAGCTGAATATAAAAATATAAATGGTAGCTTCACTGTTCCTATTGATAATAATCAATGCTGGATGAAAGAAAATTGTCTTCTTAAAACAAGATACAATAACAATATCTTAATTGAAGAAAAATTAAGTTACACAATAATTAGTTCAAGTAAATAGTTTGTTCTTTTTTGCAATACAAAAAATTGATAAACCAAATGGAATGTGAATATCTTTTTTAATTAACCATATTTCTATATTTATAATTTTTTTAAACACCAAATTTAGAAAATTACTAGTGCCAACATCAGAGTTAATATTTTTGAAAAAAATGATTTGCACTGCTCTTAATGGAAGTAAGAAACTGTTGTATCTGCAAGCCTTAATAATCTTAAACGAATTTTGTAAATGGTTTTTTAATAACTTCATGTTGTATCTCCTGTAGTGATGCATCTCTATATCATGCTTGCTGAATAATTTTTGATATGCTGGAACACTGATAATTAAACTTCCACTGTCAGCCAAAATATCATTAATCTTGTCTAAAAACAATTCTGTATCATCGATATGCTCAAGAACATCAAGCATAACTATAAGGTCATACTTCTTATCTATTTTGTCTAAATGAGAATAATTTACAATGTTTTTGTATTCTAATTTAATTTGTTCCACAAAATATGAATCAACTTCTAAAATATCAACTTCACCAAATTTGAAGAGGGTATTTAAATTAACTCCTAGGCCTGGTCCAACTTCAAGTATTTTGATGTCTTTATTGATTTCCAACAAACCAATAAAGTATTTTAAAATTTTTATTCGTCCCGAATACCACCAATTATTGTGGTCTTTTTCTAGTGGAATGTGATTATATATTGAGATAATAAATTATTTTAATGCTATGAAATAAATGAGTTATTGTATTAACTACTTTTATTTATAGTTTTTTTCATAGTTATGATTTTAAAAAACATTTGTACTGAATCAGAAAATAGTCTTATAGAAGATTTATTATTATGTATATATTGAACAGGTATTTCAACAATACTTAAAAATAATTTTTTAGCTAGTAAAAATAATTCGACATCATAAAAAAAATCATTTGAGTGATACTTGTGACAATTAATAAACTTACTCTTATCAATTAATTTAAAACCACATTGAGTGTCTGAAATATTTATTCCTAAATAATTCTTAGTTAAGTAAGTAAAAATACCACCACTCAATAGTCTCATAAGTGGTGTTTTTTTTACAGATGAGTCATCTAACTTTCTTGACCCAACAACAAAATTTGCTAAAGGAATACCGTTTTTGAAAAATTTTTTAATATATTTAATATCAACTGATAGATCTGCATCACAAATTAATATATATTTGTAAGTAGATTTTTTTATTCCTTCTCTTACTGCAAAGCCCTTTCCTGACTGCTCAAAAATTAAATGATTGAAGACAACACTGTTATTTTGATTTAATAAACCTAAATTAGATTCTGATGATCCATTAGAAACTACTATTATTTCATATTTTGTAAAATTATTTTTTAAATAAGAATTAATGTACTTTAAATTATCTAATACAAGACCTTCATGGTTCTTAGTCGGCAACACAATAGTAAGTTCTTCAGAAATCATATATAAATAGTATATTAGCTAGAGCTAAAGTTGCTTACTTATGAATAGACAGATAAGTCTGATTATATTGATTGATAAATTTAATATCATACGGTTGATTAGAAAACATATCTAATACAGTTTTAAGTAACTGTTGATTTTTTTCAATATTTGTAAATTCAATGATTGCACCCTCAAAAAGATCTGACTCAAAGTAAGTACTATAAAATTTTTTTAAATCTACTGCATTAATATAAATAAAATAGGGTAACTTAATATTTACAATTTTTTTTCTAAAAAATATTGCATTTTTATTAAATATTTTGAATGACTTATGGGATTCTTTAATAAGGTTTTTCAACTTTGTTTTTCTATTTTTGTCTTTATAAAGGATTCTAAAAAATTCTTTGAACTTAATAAATAAGATTGAAGATTTATACATATAAACTTTGATTGTGTTGTTCAAAAGTTTGAAATGTTCTTCAAAACCAAAGTAATCAGATGAGTTAAAACTTATTAATATCTTTGTATTTCTAATTGTTTCATTATTGACTTCATAGCATTTTACTTTTGCATTCCCTATCGATGAGCATGAATTTGAAAGTTCGAATGAATCTTTGGAATAGTTTAAATCATTAGAATTTAAATTATCAAAATATTTAAATTCTAAATTCCACAATTGAAGCTCTTCGTTTCTATTTTTAAAGAAATGTACAATTTTTCCATTTCCTATTGAAGCTGCTGTTAAAGCGTATGTGGAAAATTTACTGCACATAATTATTTCTTGTGATTTTGAAAGGTAAAATAAATCTTGATAGGTATCGCTTAAATTATCAATCTTTGGTAATGAAATAATTTCATAATTATTCAGTTTTTTTTCAATTCTTTTTTTAAGATTATTATCTTCTGAAAAAATAGCTAATGGAAGTGAATTTTTAAGCTCAAGCAAGTATTTTTGAGTAAGTTCTATACATTTTTCTAAATCTTCATAACTCTGGAAACCAAAAGGTATATTGTCTCCTAAAGCAATCCTGTCTGTTCCTCGAATATGAATACCTATATAATTTTGTTCTATTTTTGGGTTTGGTATGTCTAAAATAACATTTTCATTGTTTGATATAAGCTGTGAGGAAATGTACTCTCTCCAATGTCTAGAGGATTCAAAATTATTTGTAGGCCAAGTTTTTAAATTGTTGATTTCTTTAATTGAAATGTTTTTAGCAGTAAAGATGTTTTTATATTTAAATTTAAATGAATTATTCCAATAATAATCAATGTATAAATTTTCATGTTCAGCAAATTTTGATAATCTAGCTAATTCCTCATACCTGTTACCTAAACCTGCAGGGTTTCCATAGAATTTAAGGTTGGAATTTAAACTATTATTCATGTTTGTTTTAAATTTATTCTATTATCCAAAATTAACACTTAATGGTTTATTAGAAATAATATTTAAAAAATATTATTTATTTTTCTTTTTTCATCATGTATCTGAATTTGTACATGGTGATCTGCAAAATCGAAATTCTCTGGATCGTGTGTTGAGTTAATTACTGTAGAGTTGTTTTCTTTTAATTTATTAAATACAACTTCTTTTGATTCTGTGTCTAAATTTGAGGTTGATTCATCAAGTAAAATAATATCCGGCTTTGAGAGCATAATCCTTGCAAAGCCAATTTTTTGCATTTGACCTGAAGAAAGTGACTTGTTGCTAACTAAACGTTGCAAATTATATTCTGACTCATTTTTAAAAATTTTAAAATCTTTTAAAACTTGTAAAATTGAACTTTCATCTATCTCCAAGTCTTCATTACCATACATAATATTGTTATAAAGCGTATCTCTAAAAACATAAGGTTGAGCACTAACATATCCAAATTTATTAGAAAATGTTGTAACGGTGCCATGATGGGGGTAAAAAATTCCAGCAATCATACCTAACAAAGTACTTTTACCGCTACCATTTTCACCAGTAATTATTGTGTGTGAGCCTTTTTCAAACTTTAAATTTAAATTGTTAAAAATATTTTCTTCTGAGTTTTGATATTTAAAATCCACATTATTTAACTCAAGATTACTGTTTTCATTTACAACAAAATTATTTTTATTTGGGTTATCTTCATCAAATTTAAGCTCTCTAAATTTTTGAATATGAACATGTGAATTTATTATATTTGAAAAAGTTGAAGAGACTGAAGATACTGATTGAAATAGCTTAAGCGTTACTCCAATAAAATCAAGTGTGAGTTTTATACTTTCGAAGAAAATTATAATAACGCATAATATAAGTAGAGTAAGAAAACTTGGTAGGTATCCATTAATTACACTAAAAATATGCTTATTTAACATATGAGAATTCAAAAGAAAAAGTGTATCGGAAAATTTTGAAAGTTCTGAGTCTTCTTTTTTTAAAATTTTTATTAGAAATAGATTTTCAATTACCCTTTCTATTTCACTCATTGAATCTTTTGCGACAAAATATGTTTTATTAACATAATCTCTAGTAATTTTTATAAGCTCTTTTATAGGAAAAAATAATAACAATAAGCCAAATGCGAATATAGTTAACACTTCAAAATTAGAAAATATAAGGTACGTACTGAAAACCAGAATATTAATACAGCTATTTAGAAAAGAAGCAAAGTTTGAATAAAAATAACCAATATGACCACTTAAGTCATTTGTATAAAAATAAGCATCTGATATTGAGTAAGTTCTTCTTTCAAATATTCTTCCAAGTATGAACTCCTTTAAATTTTTAGTTACAGTAAATTCAATTCGCCTCAAAATATAGCTTTGTAAAAACAAGAGAATAAATCTTAACAAAACAATAAAAAGTATTAAAAATCTGTTTGAATCAAAAATAGATGCTATGTAGTCTACAAATTCAATATTTGTTTTTTGATCAGCAATTAAAAACGCAAATAAACCTATTAAAAACACATCAACCAGTACAACCAATTGGCTGCAAATAACAGAAGTTAATATAAGAATTTTTTTTCTTTGAGTACCAGTTATTTTTGATACATATAGTACGTCTTTAAAAATAGTTTTTAAAAATTGCACATTACCATTTTATCTGATGTTTTTTTTATTAATTAACTGATTTATTTTTTTAACTCTACAGTTACAGCATAATTATCAAAACATTTATATATAGATAACTTATATGGGTCTTTCAACAAGCCATCTGTTATATGCCAAGTGTTTAGAGCTGAAATAGTAATGTCTTCAATTACTAAAACTCCACCAGGTTTAAGCCTTTCCAAAGCAAATATTAAAGTATTTAAGTTAGCTGACTGCATATGTAAGCCGTCATCAATAATCAAATCAAAATATTTTTCATTAATTATGTCATTGTTGTAAGTTTTTAAATCATTTTGATCCAAATAATACATCTTTACATTTTTAAAATTTTTTAATATTTGTTTATCAATATCTGCACCAAATATTTCTGAATGCGGATATATTTCTGAAAAAACTTTCAAAGAAGCTCCTGGAAATCCTTCTTCCCCCATATTTGATGGAATTGATATATTATTAGATCCTATTCCAATTTCTAAGATTGTTGGGTTTTCAGAAATTTCTTTCAGAAGTTTTGCATATAAAATATGATATCCATGCACTGATTTGTCAGAACCATTATTATTAAATAAAATTTTTAATCTTTCTCGAAATTCTTTGTCAACTTTTAAAGATTCAACACTTCTAATGTCAACTTTTCCAAAGAAATTACTTATACTCATTAAGTTTGTCGTTAAATCATTTATATTTATTTTTACTAATTTGTTTATAGTTTTTGAGCTGCCTTTGGAATTAGGAATAAATTCTTCAAAATCATATTTTAATTTTTTTAAAATATTTCTATTTATGTAATGATTAACTTTATTTAAGAATTTAAGCATTTTTTGCTATCAACTTTTTAATTGGATTAGTAAAAATATTTATCTCACTATTTTTTATTTTTAAGCTCATAATTAATCATTATTTTTGATATTTCTTTAAGTTGAATTTTTGGCTCCCAATTCAAATCTCTAATAATTTTACTATTATTTCCCTTTATTCCAATTAAGTCATACTTTCTAAATTCGTTATCTTCAGATGTAATAAATTCAAAACCACTCTTTTTATCTATATAAGTCATTTTTTTATTTTTTAATACTATTTCATAATTAATTTCTAATATATCAAGACATTCGTTGATAAGATCACTTAGTTTGTACAACTTATTAGATGAAACAATATAATTCTGCCTATTATTTGCTTTTATAATTTTAAAAATTGCATCTACATATTCTTTTGCGTAACCTATATCTCTTTCAATAATTAGATTGCCTACTTTCAGATTTTTGTTTCCACAAAACTTATAATCAACTAAAAACTGAGTAATTTTCTTAGAAAAAAAATTTGGCTTTCTGTATTCTGACTCGTGACTAAACATTATTCCATTATTTAATTGCAAATCATTTCCTCGAATTTTGTCAACTATATACTCCTGTGAAACAAGTTTTGACTTTGCATAATGTGTTTTAGGAAGTGGATTTGTTGATTCATTCACCTGAGTATTCTTATAACCTTCATAAATAGTTGCTGAGGAGGGAAAAAAGAAAATAGTTTCTTTTGAAAATTTTTCAATTGTATCAACAATATTTTTTGTGGTATCAATATTTGATTCTTTAGTAAGCACTTTATATTTAAAGCTATTTTTTACATTGCTTTGAGAACCTAAATGTACAAAATATTCTGGTTTTTGCTCTCTAAATAGGTCTTCTACCTGTTTTAGATTATTTAAATCAACAATTTTTAAATCAACTCTGTCAAATATTTCTAACTCTTTTAATCTAAATATTTCTTGTTCTTTTTTTTGTGAAGAATGGGGTCTTTGTAGACCAATTACTTCAAAACCATGATCTAGTGCTTTTTTTGCCAAAAAAGAACCGTCTTGTCCATTAATTCCTGTGATCAAAAATTTAGCTTTAATTGTTACCCCTCATCTCTTTTTTAAATATATTTAAATGACTTATGTCTAGAAACTTTTTTTGAGTTAAAGATAATTGTAAATCAAAAAACTTAAGATTATTATAAAAAAATTTTTTATTATTTTAATTTAGATAAACATAAAATGCATTTAAATTGGTGCATTAGTCTTTTAATACTTCGCCGCTATAATTAACTGCTCTATTAAAATCTTCCTCTGAATCAACATCTATATAAATATTTCCACTTGCAAAGAATGGTTTTGCGTTTTGATATATTGACTTATAATTTTTTTTAAGACTTCCAACGGAAACAACATAAATTGAACCATCTGGATGATAGTAAGTTTTTTGGTCTTGACTTCTTGTATTGCCCGTTAATAAGGGAGAGTCACTAAATAATGGTGTATGATTATTTTCCTCATCTAATTCAAATGCAAAACTGAGAGGGAAACTGTATTCCCTACAAGAAAATAAGTTTCTTTTTGTAGAAATACTTTTATTAATTATGTTGCATATGTCAATTAAACTTCTGAAAGGCTGAGTTGGCAACAGCATCAAAATTAAATCATCATCATTTAAAAAAGAATTATTTTTCAAAAAATCATTACATAATAGTCAAATATTTTTTTACTTGATGAAGAATTTTCATTATTTCGTACATCTATGATTAATTGTTTTGATAAAGTTATAGATTTTGCGTAGTCTATATATTTTTTTGAATCAGAAGAAAAAATAATCTTATCAATTTTGCTAATCCTGTTTGCTGCTTCAATGCTCCATTCAAATAACTTTTTACCTTTTAGTTCTAAAAAGTTTTTATCTTTTAATCTAGTTGAACCTGATCTAGCAGGAATAAATCCATATATCATTTTTAATACCTAGTTCACAATTTAATATAATTATATTAATTTGCTACATTGTTTTTATTGTATTGCAGTCGATTAATGTCGTTTACTTAATAATTAAAATTTTTTACACCTAAAAAGATTAAGGAAGAGTTTATTCATCTTTAAATCAATAATTTACAATTATCTTTTTACTACGTTGTAGCTCTATTAAGGTTGAAATCTCTTTGTTTATTTTATGTGACAATGAACCTAAATCGCCCGGTCTATCCTCGAAATAATGAGTTCTTTTTATAGGTTCTAAATCAAAACCATACAAAGTTGGTACAATATTTGAAATAATACATAATCCTATAAATATTGTCCCAATTTGTAGATGTTCTTTGTGGTTTATACCAAGAGCTTTTTTTACTTCAGATATTTTTCTGTAATCAAAAAGGAATAGGTTGTTTGAATAGTGTGTGTTTATAAACCTTTTTCTCCAAGGCTTAATATCTGGTCCAATGTATATTATATTTTTATTTCTTAATTTCCTGACAAAATTTTTAGGTTGATTTGAAAAACCTTTTTTTGACAAATCAAAATTATCAAAAACGTGATTATTAACAACTCTATATGAGGTTTTTTCACCTACAAAATCTTCATAGTTTTTTGTGGGTGCGCGGTTAAACCTTACAACTTCGTTAAATTTATCAATCTCTTTTCCAAAATTACTTTCTAGTAAACTAGCGCTTGAGCCGACTATTGCAATATTTTTACTTAATTGAAGAGATGGCTTTATGTACTTTAAAATATTTGTCACTTTTATATACTTTGCATTTTCAAAACAACATTTTAAAAAATCAAATTTTTTTTATTAATGTTTGTTTATATCCCTCATTCTATTGGTTAAAGTATTAAAATTCTCAACAACTTCTTGATACTCATTATCATTCAACTCTAATAAAGGAAGTCGCTCATGTCTTGAAAACAACCCTGCTGCTTCCAAATAAGCTTTGTTTACACGATGCCAGCCGTACTTTTTTACAATATTGTCCCAAAAATAGTTATCAACATTGTTAATGAAGTAATTAATTTTTTCAGTATCCGACAAATTAAGAATTTCCCAAAAATAAAATCCTATAGAAGGATCAATCATAGAAATTCCATTTAAATAAGCTTTTAAACCATGTTCAAATAAGTCTCTAAAATAACTTTTTCGACCAGCAAAAATTACCCTTATTTCTGGTTCTAATAAGTCAATAATCTGTTTCCCATAATCTACTTCTTTTGCATCTTCTTTAATAGCAACTATATTTTCTATACCTGATAATGATTCAATTAGTGAATAGGGCCATTTAAAGTTTTGTGAATTATAGCCTGATAAAAATGGCATTTCATGAACTAACAGAGGCATCTTCAATATATCTGAAAGTTGGCGATAGTGTGAGATTATTTGGGTATCTGAGAAATATTTTTCTCTACATATAGATGCAAATATATCACACCCAGCATTAAATGCATCAAAACCTAAATCTAAAGAAAGTTTTGTTGGTCCATGTATCGAATCTGATACGATACATAAATTCTCTTTATTTAAATCTTTAACAGTTTTAATTACAAATTTGTTTAGTTCAAAAATTTCAGCTTCGTATAACTGTGAATACCTAGAGTTGTATGGCATTACATAATAAGTTTCTACACCATTTTCAAAAAGAAACTTTAAATAAGACTCCATTTCTCGATAATTAATATCACCAGATTCTGTAAAGCTTGTATAAACAGTAAATATTGGTCCTTCTAGTTTTGAAATAATATTTTTTTTCATAGAATTTTTATTTTAGACTTTCTTTTATCATTTTTCATGATTGCTTCATCTGTATAAAAAGAATCATCTGAATAGTGCTTTGTTGAAATTTCTTCGAACAATGCACCATTTTTTGAACTGAAAGAATGTTTACTATATTTTGGAATATGTACTATGTCGCCTGCAGCCATCTCAATTTTTTTACCATCAAGAATCAGCGTCAAATCACCTGAAATTAAAATAAACGACTCATCTTTGATTTTGTGGAAATGTTCAGGATTTTCTTGACCAGGAAATAACCCAATTATTTTTTTGCAATACTCAACATTAAAGAGTGTTACCATCATGCACCCTGTTTTATAAAAATTTTTTATTCCATAATGATGAGATATTTCAAGGTCTTTACCTGCTGCTGACAAAATATTGTTTTCTTTTAACATTTCCATAAATTTATCTCTAATTTGTTCTACCTCCGGTCGAATTTCCAAAATATCAACATTATTTTGATATATTGGCTCATCAACTTTAATTTTATTTTTTAACGTGATTTTGGAGTATCTTGAAAAATCGTTTGATAATATTTGCTTGTCAAGAACAGGAATTGCAGTATATGTATTTGTTTCATCTAAAATTTCTCCTTCGTTAATATTTTTAGATGCAAAGA
>Ga0181568_10005178_pt1 | contig 11524 bp, 36 predicted proteins | sample 101ome_20_FD_133758 | JGI IMG/M metagenome (GOLD analysis project Ga0181568, IMG submission 133758) | Coastal salt marsh microbial communities from the Groves Creek Marsh, Skidaway Island, Georgia - 101404AT metaG (megahit assembly) | ecosystem: Environmental > Aquatic > Marine > Intertidal...
AAAGGCATGAGATAGAAGTACATCCTAGTGCCTGCACCCATATTGTGCCCGTGATGATCCGAGACGCGGTGCGATGCAAAGAACTATCGGATAAATTATTAAACGAGCATGACATTTATGTTCAACCAATAAACTGGCCTACTGTCGAGGTAGGTACAGAAAGATTGCGGTTTGCTCCTACTCCTTTGCACACAGATGCAATGATAAGTAGTTTGGTAGACGCACTTAGAAAGGTACTCGATGAATAGAATAAAAAAATACATCTACATGGGAATAGGATTCTTTTGTGTAGGTATGGCTTACATAGGAATCATTACTCCTGGCATACCTTTTTCAATCTTCTTGGTAATTGCCGCTTGGGCATTTGCTAAGAGTTCTCCAAAGATGGAGGCATGGTTATATAACCATCCGTGGTTTGGTAAGTTTTTAACCAATTGGAATAAGAAGCGAGTGTTTCCTACCAAAGGAAAATACGCAATGGTTATTGTGATGGCAACTACTCTTGCGTTCACTTACTACGCAACAGGCAATCTAAACGCTGTGCTTTGGAGTGGTGCTTTTATGTTAGGTGTTGCGATATGGGCTTGGAGATATCCAGGGTCAGTTGAAGAACACAAACGCAGAGTCGATGCAGGCGAAAGAGTGGCTTGGCTAAAATAAAAAATAAGGTTTATGATTGTGCTTACAAAGATTTTGATAAAGATAATTTTATTGAAATTTTGCACAATCATAAACAAGCATTCAAAAAAGGTGTAATTAACAGCAACCGGAATGGTTATCAAAGTCCTGCAAATTTACACGAACTATCTCAATTACATTCATTTTTTACTTTCGTAGAAAAACAAACTAAACACAAAATTATTTGTGCATGGGCAAATTTCAATAAAGGCACTGATCAAAATAATATACCGCATATACATGAAGGTGTGTTGAGCGGCGTTTTTTATGTTAATGTTCCTGAGGGAAGCGGCGCATTAAATATTTTAGATAAAAAAATAATTCCTCAAGAAGGTATACTTTTGTATTGGCCTAGTAATTTATTACACAGTGTAGATAACAACACACTTGATGTAGAGAGAATTAGTATTTCATTTAATCTTAATTAGATATATTGTTCCCAAGCAGGATGTTTGACTTTAAATTGAAGTTGTTTACGTTTGTGAACTAGTTCATAATAGTCAGGCTCATGCGGAATTTGAATAGGTTTCATGTGAGTCTTATTACCTTTTCTTACATTACAAGGACCACATGCGGCAACAATATTTGTCCACTCTGTTCTTCCGCCAAGACATATTGGCTTAACATGATCTAGTGTAAGGTCTTTTCTAATGTGGGAGGTTTTGCAATATTGACAGGTGTAGAGGTCGCGAATGTATAGGTTTGTTTTAGAAAATCTCGGCCGTCGCCGTCGCCGCATCATTTCCTTCAACATAATAACAGCAGGAACACGAGTTTCCCAATGAGCACTTCTAACTACCCAATCATCATACCAATCCAACACTGTGACTTTATCAAGGCACATGTAAGTAATTGCTTCTTTCCATTGTATAGCGGAGAGCGGTAAGTATGATACAGGTTGGGCATCTGCGTTGAGAACCAACACATCGGACATTTTACACCTCTTTAATATCTACACTAATATTTATCTGAGGGGATACAAACAACTTGATAATTGACTGGAGGCTGGCCTTCTGGATTAGAAAAGGTATTCCATATTATTTCTTCACGAGCATAAAAACAATCAGTCATTGCATTATAGATTCCTGTTTGTTCTGCAATAATCTCTCCGTTGTAAATACTGATTAGAACTAAGATCCATTTCATACTTCATTACCTTGTTTATCTTTTTCCATTGCTTCAAAATATTCTTTAAGTTTTTTTTCTTCTATGCAAAAAATTCTTTCTATATCTTTACCGCGAAACTGTATCATCATCTCCATTCTAATTTGATCTGATTTTTCATAAACATACTGTTGGCATGCTTCAAGAGTTGGTAATGTTGGTTGAGTAAATAGATAGGTGTCTTTGGTTCCATCTGCATATAAGCCTACCATAATAACATAAATGAACCATTTCATAAGTTTTTTCCTGGTATAGGTGCTGGCGCAAAATCTTTGCCCATCATTACAAGACACATAATTGGTCCATTAGTGATTGTGACACTAAATGTTCCTGTTTCAGCGTTGACCCAATAGGTCATTGATCCTAAAAGCTGTTGTCCGTTTTGATGAAAAAGTGATCCATTACCATTAGCAAGAGGCTGTTCACCATACTTGTTATAGATGACATCTACCATTTTTTCACTTGTATCACAAGTTGCCATAGTAGGCATAGGAAAGCCTGTCTGAGGTATAGTTGGTGTTTGCTCTTGTGCGGATACGGATAAAGCATTCAATATCGCTAACCCGCTGGCAAGCAAAAATGCGGTTAGCGTTTTCATTTTAATCTCCTATATATTATTTATAGGAAATTATATGTATTTAGAGAACATTTGACGACTGCTAAGTTCAAAACATTTTTGCCACATCTTTTCACCTTCTAAATTAAACAACATGTTCTCAGGTGCTTCTGCGACTAGCCAACTGTTTTCGGATCTGTAAGGCCATACACCACTTAGTTCAGCATCTAATTGGCCTGGTTGCCAAGCACTCATTCCACCAAATAATCTCCAATAAGCAGGTTGTTCTGTGTTCAGTTTTTCGATCATAAACTCATCACTTGTCACACTAAGTTTCTTACCACCTGGTGCAGTGTTTGTGCTTTGCCAATCATTAGTATGTAGCAATACAAGTGCTTGTTGGTTTACAGGTCCGCCATGGTAAACAAATTTTTTTGTATCGCCAAAATGTAGTTTTTTATCTGCGGCAACATCGGAAACAGAGAATCTACTTCTTTTGTTAAGAATGACTCCTACTGTACCTTTTTGTTCGTCATGTTGATATATGTAAACAACAGATCTGTGAAAGATTTGATCGGAAGGTAAATTAGGATGTGCAATAAGAATTTTTCCAAGATAATTTGTCATATCAAGACCAATCAGGTAATGGTCCACCGTAATCCTTGCCTTTAATACGTTTACCACCTACTTTGATTCTATTATTGCCTATTTTGTGACTTTTCTTTCCGTCTCTTGCACGGTATCCTTGACTTTTACAACTTGCTAGAGCACTTGCACCTAACTTGCTGTCGGGTGTTGAACTTTTACATAGTTTAGCTGTGGCTTTCCATTCTTTTTCAGCCAGTTCGTCTATTTCGAATACCTTCATTAGTGTCTCCTACTATCTATATTTATCAGCAGGATTACCTTTTTCATTGCTATTAGATTGCTCACATAATTTGAAAGTAAGTGCTTTTCTTGGACCTTTTGTAGTTTTAAGTTCTACTTCACCGCTTTTTTCATGGAATTCAATCTTTGTTATTTTAGCACGATCATTTTTATTTCCAACAAGAATTTCTTGCCCTACTGCTAAGTTCAGGCTCAATGCGTTTACTTTCATGGGAGTTCTCCTTTTGTGTATAGCTTGTTGCTACAATAATATTTAGCATGTTAAAGATAGGCCCCGCTGCTAGGATTGAAGAATGGCCCCGCTGCTAGGCCTGCTGGTTGACTTTATTGCAGGCAGATGCTATACTACGAAAATGAATATAAAAAAGAGATACAATTTCTATATGAGAGACGACGGAATGTTTTTGGTAATGGATGATGTAGAGGATATGATGCTTGGCGTATGTGGATCGATCAGAATAGCTGAAGACATCACTATGGCTTTGAACATTGTAGATTTAGAAGACAATGAGTTTACCAAACTACATTGACATTTATATAATTTTATGTAATAATAAGTTTTTACAATAGGCACAAGGAGAATAAAATGGTAGAAATATTGGGAGGAACTATACTGTTAAGTTTATTACTTGACATTTTCCAAATAGATCCAATGGTCTGTGTTAGTGGGTGTAGTTGATGCGTATATTATTAGTGTTATTTGCAACTGCTATGTTGACGGCCTGTAGTTCTAAAGTCCCTGATTGGGGTGTTGAAGGGCCTACATTCTATCCTAATGACCCTGGAGGTGCTCAATCCACAGCCTGTAGGGAATATGATTACTGTGTGGGTGCCTATCGAAAATAAACGGACCCCTAGCTCAGCTGGATAGAGCGTTGGTTTGCGGAACCAGAGGCCACAGGTTCGAATCCTGTGGGGTCCGCCAAAAAACGAAATAACACAATACATTCTGTTTCATCCAATGTCAACCAAAATTTAGTCTACCAAAATAGGTTGACTTTCTTCTCACGAGACATTATATTATAGAGACAATAAGGCACTAACAGAGAGGGAATACAATGAACGAACTAATTGAATACATCGAAGATTTGGAGACGCTTGAATCTCTTGATACTGTATCGAAAGAAGCACATCTTGAATTTCTTATTAACAAATATAAAGTGAAGTTCAAAGAGGCAGAAGGCGATATGGAACGCCAGTTTGAAATGGAGGGCATTTAATATGTATTATATCTACGAACAATCATCAACTTATATTATAGGCAAGCCAGACCGTAATGGTGTTGCTCGCCCAGATCATTCACAGAGCTATAAAACAATGGCGGCGGCCAAAGCAGGACTCACTCGAATCTGTAAAGCAGAAGGCCTGCTACCAACAGATCCAAACTATGCAGAATATCGTTATGCGATTGCAGAGGCGACCTACTTCCATAAACACATTGAGAAGCAGGTAGAAAAAACTTCATACATGGATAAGACCAAGAAGTGGATGGAGCCGGTGAACACGCCTTACTATTGTTCACCATCAAGTGAAACATATTGGTCAATGTAAGGAGGGACACATGGGATTAGAAACTAAATCTTTAGATAGAATCAACAGGCACTTTAACGAGATGGGAGCAAAGGCTCCTACAATGTGGTGGGAGTATGGCACCCTATGGATTGACTATCCTACACAGGACGAGCTCAACATTATCAAAGAAGCAATGATTGAAGATGTTCTTGCTCCAGGGTTCACTGTTCAATTTAATTGTCTCAAGGCTACTAAGACAGAACCATGGGATCAATGGGCAATGGATGTGGTAGAGGAGAAGGCGGCATGAAGGACGAAGATCCAATTATAACTTGGGAACCTCCAACAGAAAAAGACCTATTTGAGCAATTCTGCTATGAGATGTATATGAAACACAAGGATGAAGTTTACGAGTGGGAAAAAAGAATGCCTTCTATAACTTCTAAAGAATACATCAAAAAAAACAAGGCACTTTTGAGAAAAGAATTCAAGCGAATACAAAAGAAAGGAAATTTATAATGCCAGGTGAATTATGGTTATTAGGAACTGCCATTGTGTTTACCTTGTTAGGTATGCACTTCGGAAGACAAACCAAACATAGTGAAATCAAAATGCTCACAGAACATATGATTGATAGTCTTGTTGAGCAGGGATATATCAAAAACTATAAAGATTCCAAGGGCGAAACAGAGCTTATGAAATGGTGGGAAGACTATCCAAAAGAGGTTGACAAATCTGTCGACTGATCATATACTGTAAGAACAATAAGGCAAACAACTAGGCACAGAAAGAGGGAAAAAATGTCAAATCTAGTCACAAAGTCCGTAGAACTTATCTACCAAATGAACAGCGATCAACTTAAAGAGGTCGCAGAAGCAATTCAACTCAAACGACAGTATCTTGCCAAGCAGGCAATCAAGAACTTTATTGTAGGCGATATGGTTCAGTTCACTTCTAACAGAACAGGTGGCAAAGTAAATGCAACCGTTGAGAAGGTGAATAAGAAGTATGTGATTGTTTCAACTCACATTGGTGGTGAGAAGTGGAGAGTTCCGGCAACTATGCTCACCAAGTTGAGCGATATTGGAGTTAAGGCCTAATGGGTCCTTACTCCGAACAAAAACAAATTGAAAGGGCAGGCGCAATCAAGCGCCTACTCGACGACAATCCTAACATGGATCCTGTGACAAGAGCTATGTGGGAACGAAAGGCTAATGCTCTTGCGGTATCAGAAGAAGAATACAATGCAAGGGTCAAGGCAATTTATAGTAATATGAAGAGAGGGGTAATTGAATATGAGTAAAACAGGAAGTTGGATCTTAGGTATGCAGGAAGATGCCTGCTGGATGACCAAAGAACAGTTTATCAAAGAACACGGTATCAACCAAGTAGACATTTGGGAAAAGATACAGAGTGGCGAAGATGAAAACTGGGAGCCAGACTATGAGCCGGAAGTTTACGAAACGGTATCTTAAGCCTACCTTATTTGATCCTAAAGATCATTGGATGGTAGGTATTAGTTGGCCTGTGAAAGGCTCTAAGGGTAATGAATACCAAGTCACATTGCACGACAAAGGCTTTGAATGTGAGTGTGTTGGTTTTTCATTTCACGGATCATGCAAACACTCAAAGGCAGTGGTAGCACAAGTAGAAGGACAGATGTCATGAGTAAACCAATTCAAAGTTATAGTTTTTCATTCACACAACCTTATCCAAGTTTCTTTACACAGGAAATGAAGGATCTCATTAACGAACGCAAGGTTGAAGATGAAATAGATGCTCTCGATAGAACAGATGAGGCCGTCCAAAATATGTTGACTTATCCTGATGCAGAGGCTATACTTAACAAAATAAAGGAGGAGTCTAAATATGATTAAGGCAATTTTATTGATCGCGATTGGGGCTGTAGGTGCTTACCTATATATGAACCCAGGCGATGTTGATGGTGCGACAGAAATGTTGAAACAAGGTATCAACAAAGGCGCAACTGTCGTTCAAGAGGCAACACAATGATTGATATTAAAGATATAACACCAGGAAAATCTTATGCCTGTAAATTTAAGGTAAAGACAATCCTTGACACTTTAGGTAGGCCACATCCAAATCTTAGTGACACACCTATTCAAGGTCCTGGTTGGTATGAGAGTTTAGGTATTCTCATGCAAAGAGATTCGGAAAAAGAATTAGTCAAGCTCAAAGACGAAAAGAGCTCTAAAGAATTCGTTGTTCCCTTTTCTGACATTTGGGATGTCGACGAAGTGGAGTGGGTCGACCCACTCGAAAACACCTAGACCCTCCGACCCTGGCCTAATAATGAGGTAAGAGCAATTTGAGCCGCCAGGGTCACCTTTTTAGGTTGACTTTCACTTCCTATGAGTTTATATTAAATACACAATAAGGAGGGCAGAACTATGAAAGTCAAAAAACCAAAAGTTAGATCAGCACTTGCAAGAGCAGTAAGAAACCCGCAGGGTCCTTTTGTTCAGCGTTCTGTTCCTGACAAAACAAAATTCAAACGCAAGGTCAAACACAAGGGGAAAGCCTATGAAGCAGAATGAAGCAGACTTATTGGCTAAGGCAATTACCTTTGCAGTCAAGTCACACGGTGAACAAAAAAGAAAATATACAGGTGAGCCATATGCCACCCACCCATTGGCTGTAATGAGAATGGTGCAAGAAGTTCCACACACAACTGAAATGTTGGTTGCGGCCGTCCTACATGATGTAGTAGAAGACACACCTGTTGAACTTGTAGAGATTGAAGACAAGTTTGGTCCTGTTGTTGCTACCTATGTAGAAGGGTTGACAGACATCAGCAGACCCGAAGATGGTAATAGAGCAACTAGAAAAGCAATGGATAGAGAACACACGGCAAAACAACCTGCTGAGGTGCAGACTATTAAACTTGCAGATCTAATTCACAATACGGCTTCGATTGAGCAACATGATCCGAGCTTTTACAAGGTTTACAAACAAGAGAAGATTGAACTTCTCAAACTATTAACCAAAGGCGATAAAACTCTAATGTGGAGAGCCTAACAACAAATCGGAGGCATGTAATGGCTAAGAAAAAACAAAAGACCTTCGACGGTCCAGTTGAGACTGTCGAAGAATTCCTTGCTAGGGGAGGAAAAATACAAATATGTCCACCAGGCGCAAGAACGGACGACGAAAATATTTCCTATACATGGAAACCGAAGCGTGGTAGAAAGAAGAAAGAAGATACACCAAAAGAACTTGACGAATTGTAGACTTGAGGCTATACTTTAAGAACAATACAGAAAGGCATCGATTATGGGATATAAAATACTAGAACCAATTCCGGCCAAATACGAAAAGAGAGAAGGACTCGAAGGTCCTTTTCAAACAATGGCTAACAAGGTAGTCTACTATGATCCCCGAGAAGGTGCTTATCTAGACCCAGACACTGATAGATATATGACCTATGAAGAATGGAGGCTGTTAGGATGAAGATTGTTCTTGTATGTCTAATGGCTTTGATGTTAGGCGCCTGTTCTGCAACAACAGGAAAAGATATCATTAGAGGAGCCAATACTGTAAAGGCAATAGGTAATCTATCTAAAGCAGGTATAATCGAAAGTGCCACGAACTGTGGTATGGACATTTTTGATCCTGCGAATAGAGGTAGTGGATGTTGATAGGTATATTGACCAGTTTCTTTATACTATTGATTCCTATAGCGATGTTGATAATGTGGAACGGAGAAGATCCAAAATGAAGTTTGAAGATATAAAATTCGTAGATACAGATATGCCAAAAGGCACACAAGCTCTTATGAAGTTTGGTGACAAGTATGAGCTCAGCATCATACAAAACGAAACCTCATACGGCAATGCCAAAGGCTTGTTTGAAATCGCTGTCTTTCACAATGGAGGCCTACACGAATTGCCTGGCATTACTGAACCCGGTGATACTGTCAAAGGATTTCTGACAAAAGAAAATGTCGTAGGCATTGTCAAAAAGATGCATCTAATCACAGGATGTGATCCAATCCAAGCATAAGGAATCTTATGGTGTCAAAAAAAATAATTACAGAACATAAGAATGGTGCAGACAATATCATTGCAAGTCGTCAAGCAACCAATCAAAGCAATCTAGAAGAAGACAGCGCCGTTTGGAAATTGATTGCCCATCAAAGTCTGGCTGTTGAAAAAACACATAACAAGAAAAATGAAATTGTTTGGAAGTGTCGCGATAAAGGAATAGACACTCCTACTAGGCGTCATGCAACTTCTGTTATCAATACTATTCATTCTCGCATAGCCAAGCACATAGACTACCGTGGTATTCCGAGTGAAGAAGCGATTACATTCGAACACATTAAAAAGATGGCCACTATCTATTTAGAGGCTGACGAATGGTTGCAGATTGATTATTGTAGAGATGCAACTAGGCAGGCACTAGACGAAGATGTCCAAATCGAAATGCTTCGTGTCTATACAGGACTAGACGTAGATAAACCTAAGAACGGAGAATACACGGTTGCCAACGGTGATATCCAGAACAAGAAGGATGTGAAAGACAAGAAGTTTGCAAGAAGTGTGGATGCGATTGTGCCAAGCATAGAAGCCTATGGGTTTCTAAAATATAGTGGCCCTGTTGGGAGTGTCACATCTGTTCATCAGGTAGGTGAATCAAAAAGTTTTATCCAAGAAGCCAAAAAATACTGTGATAAACACGACAATGAAAAATTGTTTTTTGTTCAAGTAGACGGTGTTGCAGGAGAAGAACATCTTTACGAAATGTCCAAATCAATAGGTGAACATCACCGAAGAATCTTCGCTGGAAACAGTGAAAATGTCATAAAATGGTTGAAAAATAAGGCCGCCATTTCAGGTTGACTTTCTAGCCGTCTGATCATATACTGTAAAGACAATAAGGCAACAACAGAAAGGCACAAAACATGGCAACAAGGGCAAGAATCGCATTAGAACTAGACAACGGTTCATTTATTTCATCATATCAACATTGGGACGGTTATCCAGGTGGCTTAGGCTACAACCTAATTGATCACTGGACAGACTACACTAAAGTCAAAGAAGCAATTGAACTTGGTGACGCATCCAAGTGGGGCTACATTGTAGGATCTAAGGTAGACTTTGACGATAGGAATGATCCTATGCACGATATTCAAAACGTCTACTATGGTAGAGACAGAGGTGAAAAGGACACAGGTCCTAAGACCCATGCAACTATTACTGACCTATTAGAAAACGGTTTCAATGCAGGCGAAGAGTTTCTTTACATTGCAAGAGAAGGCAAGAAGAACTTCGCAGGCAAGATGGAACTTGAGTGGTTCTATGTAGATAGATACACAGATGAAACGTCTGTGAAGCCTTTGTTCAAAAAGGCCATCCAAGATCATATCGATATGCTTCAACACTATGTGAAGGAGACAGCATAATGTGGACAGACGAATTATTTGACGAAATCCAAACAGGCGACAAGGTGTGGTATCAAAACCCACAGGGTCAAACACACACGGCCAAGGCCAAGTTCAGAGGACCATACGGTTGGGTCTGCGACAGAGGTAAGGGTCAGCCTGTGGTAATCAACGAAGGGGCTAACTATCTTGGACACAAGAAGGCAAGAAATAGAAAGCCGGATCACTTAGGAGCATTCTTACATGGTTGAGCTACAGATGACAGAACAGGGAACCTTAGAGTTCCTTGTGGATAAGATGGATGTAATCACAGGCCTATTGGCATTGGGCTTTACCTTTGCCTTAGTGATCATGGTCGCAACCGCTGGAGTTAAGGCAGGTTGGAAACTGTGGCCTTGGATACTAGGCCTGGGCCTACTAACATTTCTTTTGAATTGATGAAGGGTGTTTTGATAGCTCTGCTATTCACAGGCAAAATGTCATTCATACCATTCACCTACACGGGCATTGATTACGACATGAACGGCACGGTCGACGCAGAAGAACAGGTAATTTCTTGTTCTGACTGGGCTGAAAAGGTCTACTCAGACATCGCTGAACACTCTTGGACAGACCCTAGAGGACAGGGTTGGTATCTAAAAGACGGCACAGGCACCCTACAGGGTCATATATGTTAGCCATTCTGTTTGACTTACACCCTAAAAGATTATATAATAAAATTATGTTTAAGGCAATAGTAGGATATATTACTTTACATAGGTTTTCGTCCGGTGCGGACAGTTTAATCCAGAGCATAGCTCAAATAAACAATAAAGCTGCAAGTCAGATGCTACCAAATACCTATGATGAAACTCCGTCACCTACGATGAGAGCAGAGATTATGGGTAGAGCCACAGGAGTGTGGGGTTAATGACTTTCAAACCAAGAGGTAGCCAAAACACAAACAACAGAGAGGGCTTATGACAATAACACGAGAACAAATTAAAAAAGCATTCGTCAGTGATCCTAATGACATTGGCAGTGAAGCATATAACAATCAAGACTGGTATCAGCAAGATGCACAGAGAATCAGATACATCTTAGCAACTATTGAAATGGATCCAGGTGATCCTTATTCACAAGGCGAGAAGCAACTCGAACTTGGTCAAGAGTCAAACAGATATTATAATTGCATAGAGTTTGATGACAAGGGTGAATACCAAATCAATGATAAGCAGAAGTTATCCTTGCTGATGAGAATGAGTTATGATGAACTGAGCGATTATGTTCACAAGAACGAATTTGATTGGATAGGTGACGACTACGATCACATCAACGAATAC
>Ga0181568_10005180_pt1 | contig 11521 bp, 9 predicted proteins | sample 101ome_20_FD_133758 | JGI IMG/M metagenome (GOLD analysis project Ga0181568, IMG submission 133758) | Coastal salt marsh microbial communities from the Groves Creek Marsh, Skidaway Island, Georgia - 101404AT metaG (megahit assembly) | ecosystem: Environmental > Aquatic > Marine > Intertidal zone...
GTTGCTCCGCTGCCGACAACAATAACCCGCTTACCCGCATAGTCTAAATCTTCCGGCCAATGCTGGGCATGTATGAGACGGCCTGAAAATTTATCGGCTCCAGCGAAATCAGGCCAATAGGCTTCGTCATAATCATAATAGCCGGTGCAGTTAAAAATGAATTTGCACGATATGACGACCGTCTCATCGGTATCGGTTTTCAACGCGCTCACCACCCAATGTTTATCTGCCGATGACCAGACGGCCGATATGACTTTGTGACGGTAGTGAATATGGCGCTCAATATCATAGTCTTGGGCCGTTTCTCGAATGTAAGACAAGATTTTATGGCCATCAGCAATTGATGATTTGTCTGTCCATGGCTTAAACCCGTAAGCATAGGTGAACATATCGCTGTCGGATCGAATGCCGGGATAGCAAAACAAATCCCATGTGCCGCCGCTGGCCGAACGCGCCTCAAAAATGGCAAAGCTCTTATCTGGCGAATGACGCCGCAGCTGGCAAGCACCACCAATGCCCGACAGACCTGCGCCGACGACCAGAACATCAACTGATTTATAGATAGTGGACATGTGAACCTTACTTCAAGAACCGGTCACCATTTTCTGCTTTGACAAACCAGATAGGCGAAGACCAGGCCCGCTCCTGTATGGTCGTGGGCAAATCAGAGCGCGGCTTTACATTTGACCGCAAGGCATCCCAAGTCGACCAACGGCAAGCCGGATTTTCCAGCGCGCGGAGATAATAAAACGCCTCCTGCCCCAACCTGAAATCTGGGTCGCGCCAAAATGTTTTCAACTCGCCCGCCCCTTTATCGCCGCTGATTGAGCAGTCATCAAGTTTCACACGCGCACCATTGTCGGGGCAGCGATGGGTTTGCGGGTTAGGTTTCAGCCCGTCAGAACAGGCGATATCATAGACTTGTTCTTTATGCTCACCATTGTCCAGCCAGCCTTTAATGATTTGTATGCGCTGTAATTTACTGGTGTTCGGGTCGGCAGTGGCCCAGGCCAAAAATAATGGCTGACGCCCATCATTGGCGGATAAGTCACCGCCCATGGGAACGCCCTTCTGATAGGCCGTTTTGACCAAATCCGGCTGGTTCAAACGCATATCGGCAAAATCATAACCGGCAAATAAACGCAAGCTAATGCGCGTGCCGCTGGTGGCGAATGTTTCCTTGCGCTGCAAGGCTGCAAAAATCGCTTCCCGTGTATTTTCTTCAGCCCAGACGCCGGCAATACCCGAAGCGCCCCAATATTTATAGCCGGCGAAATCAAAATAGCTCTCGCCATCCACTTTTTCGACCATTTCCGGCGCACCAAATTTGACCAGAGTGCCATATAAAAAGCTTGCCGGAACCGAGCCGCGTTTTTCAGGCGAGTCATCAAGCGATCCGATTTTGCCGAAATAATTATCCTCCTCCAGAGACGCAGCGGCTGTATGGGTATCGCTGGAGCCAATAACGCCAAATTTATAAGGGTTGCCCTCGCCCTTTTCTGCCAGAGCTAAGCCGCGATGCCATGCGTCGCGCACATAGCTGCCGGATGGCTCGCTGTTTATGCGGGTCGCTGTGCGAAAAGGGAAAATCTCAAAATCGGCCCATTCATCATTGGGCGACAGAAATGGGTGGGTCTCCGATGTGCCTTTTGCCTGGGTTATCTCGACCAATGGTTCATTGCGCGCCCGACGCTTTACATAGTCCTGGTCAACAGGGTTTCCTGCCCAATCATTAAATGCGAACATCATGCCATTGGAGCCATTGCTGTTATGCGGAATGGCGAGGCTGTCCACACCCTTGTCACGCAACACATCCATCCAGCGCCAAAGGCCGTCGGGATCCAGGCTGTTGAGCCGTGAAAATGGCATGGCCGGAAGCCGCTCGCCGCCGCGAAAAATAACATTGCGATGCAGCGCCTCGCGCCCTGCGGTTGAGGGGGTAAACTCATAGCCAACAAAAGTGGTGAATTTTCCGGGCTCATAAGCCGCATTAGCCGCTTCAATGGTGCGCTGCCAGGCTGATTTACTGACCTTGTTGACGACTTCCGTATCAAATGTGCCGTCGAGCAAATTCGCCACCACATCGGCCGTAAAATTGTTAAAGACGTTATTACGCGTGTTCATATCGAACAAATCGCCCGATACTTCATCATTCATATTGTGATAGGGCTTGGACAGCTCATATTTTGAAAACTCCGTGTTCGTATCAATCGCGTCATTGATAAGCCCCAAAAACATGGCGTGGTCCGTGACCGCATAAAAATCCAATGGCCGTGCCAATTGCACCTCGAAACCGCCCGGGTGCTTTATTGCCTCGCCCTGCGCATAGCGGTAAGCGTCAGCCGGTGTGGCCGTAGTGCCAAAAGCGGTGGCATCAAAAGACAATTTCGTGTGCACATGCATGTCACCGAAATAAGCATTGCGCTGAGGATTTGGAGCCGGCTTGGCCGCCCCCGAGTTCGGCGGCGGCGGGAAAGTCGCGACCGAGTCATCGGCCGCGATAATCATATTTGTTGACCTAAAATAATCGCGCGCTTTTTTCCGCCTGTCATCTGTTTGACGGTTGTCAGAGCAACCAAGCGTCAATGCGATTGCAAAAATTAGAACGTAACGAAGTGCCACAGGATCTCTCAAAGCTTCAACTCAAAGCATAAATAATTCGAATTCAAGGGCACGACACAGTCAATATCGGCCAAAAATGGAAACACCGATAAAAAGCCCAATTTTTCTTTACCTGAACCGACAGACCGTATGCCTGTGAGATATCCGAATGACATTTAAAGGCGGCAAAATTAATTTTGTAGCATCCGCGAGCGCACCCAAATCGGGCTTGTCCATGCCCGTTCCCTTATTATTGGCGGCACACGCGAATCCGGCGCGCGCCCCAGACGTATCGCATCATAGGTTGACCAGCGGCAGGTCGGGTTCATCAAAACCCGCACATAGTAGAACGCGCTTTGTTCGGTGTCATAGTCGGGGTCTTGCCAAACCGTTTTCAACTCGGGCGCTCCCTTATCGGCATTGAATGCGCAAGTCGCCAAATCCACTCGCGCGCCATTGTCAGGGCAACGTCCGGTCTCCGCATCAACTGCCAGATTATCTGCGCAGGCAATATCGACCACTTTTTCATGTGTTTCGCCATCTTCATCAATCCAGCCTTTAATCATTTGAATACGCTGCAACGGCGCATCCATGTAATCGCGCATTGCCCAGACAAGAAATTTGGGCGCGCCCGCCTCTGGCTTTTTGCGGTGCAAAACGCCGCCCATTGGCACGACCTTGGTCAATCTGGCCAGCTCGTTTGGGTCTTGCAAAAGGGTCTCGTCGATTTGCCAGCCGGCATAGAAACGCAACGAAATGCGCGGGCCGGAAGTGGCATAAGTTTCGCGGCGTGCCAGCGCATCAAAAATGGCCTCGCGGGTATTTTCAGGCGCCCAGACAGCCGCCAGACCACCCGATGTATTAAAGCGGATATTGGATTTATAGGCCGGTTGCAGAGGCCTATCGGAGCGCAGACGGCGGAAAGCCGAAGAGGTGACAGAATCGGCAGGGCCTGGAAAATCCCATTCTTCAACATCTCCCGGATTGGAATTATGCGAGTCTGTGGCGGCGATAAAGCCATTTTGCATCGGGTTAAACCCCAGCTCGCGTTCGAGCTCCAAACCGACTTTCAGCCCTTGCCGGACAAAGCTGGTTTCAAAAGCACAGCCAGCTGTCTGCCCCGCTTCGCACGGGTCAAAAACCTGTTCAAAAGCACATTCCTCATCGGTTGCTCCGACACCCAAAGCACATTCCTGCGCGCCCTTGATTTGAAAAATTTCCGTCAGCGGTTCGCGTTTTTGCCGCAAGCGCCAATCACTTTCTCCATATTCCTTGCCGTCCCAAGTATAGCGCGAATACATCAGTCCCCAGGCTTTATTGGGATTATGCGGAATGGTAAGGAAGTCGCAATCGCCCGTGCAGCCGGCTTCAAGCCCCCTCCACAAGTCAATGGCATTGGACACATCAAGGCTGGAAAGAGCGCGCTCAGGCACAATATTGTTGCGGAAGATAACATTACGATGATGCTTTCCTTGCTCGGGCAGGCCCGGCGAATACTCATAGCCGATTAAAGTCGTCAAAATACCTGGTTCATAGTATTCGTCGGCAAGCCTCACATAACGCTGCCAATCGGTCTTGGTATTACGCTGGCATCGGTCGCGACCCGTGTCAGACCGGCAAGTCGGGAAAGCGCCATGCTTTAGACCTTCACGGCTTTTATTTTGATAAACGCCAGCTGGCTCGGATGGGTCACCCGGCTCGGCCTTCCCGCGCACTGCGTCGGAAAGGGTCATGAAGATCATTGGATTGGGCGTATTGACCAGCCTGCATGCGCCGCGTTCGATAAGCGAGAGGCCTTCATCGCCGCAATGAGTGCGAGTGCCGAAGCCCTCGGCATGGTCAGTAATGGCAACAAAATCTAATGGACGGCTGAGTTGCATCACCTCGCCACCCGGTGCCTTCAATACCTCGCCCTTGGCAAAGCGATAGGCATCTTCAATTCCCAAAGTAGTGCCAAACAAGGTCGCATCAAAACTTTCCTTGGTGTGAACATGCAGTTCACCCCAATAAAGATTTTGGTTTGGATTGGGAGCGGACGGGTAAATGGCGGGTTGGGACGTGGGCAGGTTCAGTTTGCCATTATCTTGAAGCGCATAGTCACGCTCGGCTGTTTCAGGCCCGAATTTATCGGCGGCTTCTTGCAAAGGTATTACGAACCTAACCCAAACAAGGCCGACGGCCACCAAAAGCAAGACGAATAAGCCCAAGCCGATTTTTTTCAACATGTCATTCTCCCTTTCCGGTGCAGTAAGGCATGGGAGGTGTCTCCTTTACTGCACCGGATTCCCCCTTTTTGGAGTACGCTAAAATGTACGCTGCAAACTAACACCAAATGTCGGTGGCGGGGCCAATACAAAGGCCTTATTTCCGCTGAAAGGCTGAGCATTATTGGTGCCTGTCGCATAATCATCATCAGTCAAGTTTTTGCCCCAAACAGACACATTCCATATTTCAAGACGCCGCCCATAGCAATAACTAGAGCAGATAACGAAACCATCGGTGTAAATTTAAAATTGGACATGGTTCAAACCTCCGTTTGAAAAATCCAGGCCATAAAACTATGACTGAATGAGGAAGGTCCGGAGGTTATAATCGGACATTAATTTTGATTTCTGCCCAGCCAGGATATTTTTAGCTGCCTAGTCAGATATGTCGCATTTTGGTCAACCATCTGGTCTACCATAGAAACCATGATCTCATCTCCTCAAACAAATATGCTTGAAGATCAATGACTTGGACCGTGAATCACGGTGCTTAAAACTTGAAAATGGTGCCCAGGAGAAGACTCGAACTTCCACGTCCATACGGACACTAGCACCTGAAGCTAGCGCGTCTACCAATTCCGCCACCTGGGCCTTAGAGACAATTCGTTTAGGCGGCGCTCCGGTAAAAGTCAAGCAACGAAAATCTGCGCGGCTTTTGTCTTTTTTCTTCACCCGTGCGGGAACATATATTAAGTAACGAGCCGAGATAAGTTTGTCCGACAGTGAGGAAAGACACCTATGTCCGCCTTTAAACCGCTTCCCCAAAATGCCCTTATCACCGTTTTCGGCGGCACCGGATTTTTGGGTCGCCATATTGTGCGGCGTTTGAGCAAAGCGGGCTATCGTCTGCGCATTGCCACGCGGCGCCCCAATGAAGCGCTGTTTTTGAAACCCAATGGCAGGCCCGGGCAAATTGACATCATACATGCCAATATTCGGAATGCCGCCAGCATAAACGACGCGCTGGACGGCGCTGATGCGGTCATCAATGCGGTCGGCATTCTTTATGAAAGCGGCAAGCAGAAATTTGACGCGGTGCAAGCGCGCGGCGCGGCACTGATAGCCGATGCGGCGGCCAAACACGGGCTCGCCCATATGGTGCATATTTCAGCCATTGGCGCTGATGGCGACAGCGCCTCTTCTTATGCGCAAAGCAAAGCGACCGGCGAAGCGGCGGTTTTGCAACTCATGCCGCAAGCGCATATTTTGCGCCCCTCCATTGTCATCGGGCCGGAAGATGATTTTTTCAATCGCTTTGCCGCTATGGCCATGCTGGCCCCTGCCTTGCCTTTGATTGGCGGCGGCGAGACGCGCTATCAGCCGGTCTCGGTTTTTGATGTCGCTGAGGCGGTGGCGGCGTGTTTGAACGGGGCGGCGTCGGGCATTTATGAAATCGGTGGGCCCGATATTTTCAGCTTCAAGCAATTAATGGAAATGCTCAATCAAGAGACCGGCCGCCAGCGGCTTTTGCTGCCCCTGCCGTTTTTCGCCGCCTCAATGATTGCCGCCATTGCGCAATTCTCAACCCTGGTCGGCATGCAGCCGCTTTTGACCCCGGATCAGATTACTCTTTTGAAAAGCGACAATATTGTTGGCGCTGATTTTGCTGATCGCGACCTGGCCGCTCTTGGTATTACGGCGCGCCCGATTGCCGGTGAATTGGATTATTTGGCGCGCTTTCGCCCGCATGGCAAAAAACCGAGCTGAGTGAGCTCACATCACCAGCAAAATCACCGCGCCCAGCCCGATACGATAGAGCACAAAGGGCAAAAGCGATAGGCGGCGCGTCAATTTCAAAAATATATCAATACTGGCAAAGGCAAAAAGTGCGGCCAGCACGGCCCCCAAAAGCGCCGTGCCCAAAGCCGCAACATTGCCAGCCACCCATAAATCAAGCAGGCCGAAAAGCGCGAAAGCCAAAATCACCGGAATCGCCATGAGCATGGAATAGCGCGCCGCCGCCTCGCGCGAAAAGCCGAGCGCGCGACCCGCCATAATGGTCACACCGGCGCGGCTGGCACCGGGAATAAGCGACAGCATTTGCGCCAAGCCTATCAATAAGGCAGGGCGCGCCGCCATATCCGACAGCGCTTTGGCCGAGGCACCATAGCGGTCGGCCAAATAAAGCGGCACGGCAAATAAAATACTGGCCCAAGCGACAATTTCTGCCCTGCGCAGAGCGTCAATCAGCCCCAGTCCCAAAAGCAGAGCGGCGGCCAGCACAACCGGCACAGTGGCATAGACCATATGAAGCGCCTCTTGGCGCGACGCGGTTTGTTTTGCCCGCAGCACGTCCCACGCGCCAATGGCCAAACGGCCGACATCTTGACGGAAATAAACCATCACGGCGGCCAATGTGCCCAAATGCAGCGCCACATCAAACACCGCCGCAGAGACCGCATCGCCGTTTTGTGAGTTGCCCCATTCATGCGCCAACACCAAATGCCCCGATGATGAGACCGGAATAAATTCGGCAATGCCTTGAATGGCGGCGAGCATTAGCAATTGGTCAAAACCCATGCGCCAAATTAACCTGCGCCGCGCCCTATCAGCAAGCGGGTTTCGCTTGCCCAGCTTCCCCAAAACGGCGTAATTTCAAACTATGGCCACGCTGTTCCACCAACCCATATGTCCCTTCTCGCGCAAAATAAGGCTGATTTTGGCGGAGAAAAAATTCGCCGTTGAATATGTCGAAGAGCGGCCATGGGAAAGACGCTTGGATTTTCTCATGCTCAACCCATCCGGCGAAGTACCGGTTTTGGTGGGCGAGGCGGGCACAGTGTCGGGCCATTATGCCATTTCGGAATGGTTGGAAGAAAAAGGCGGCGCGACCCCGCTTTTACCGTCCAGCGGCTTGGCGCGCGCTGAAGTGCGCCGCTTATCGGCCTGGTTTGACGATAAATTTTACGCCGAAGTCGGCCGTCTCATCACTTATGAAAAAATCGACCGCCGCTTTATGGGCGCCGATGATGGCGGCGGCGGACCCGATATGGCGACGGTGCGCGTCGGTTTGCACAATCTCGACCTGCATTTGGAATATTTGACCTATCTTTTGCAAACCCGCGACTGGCTGGCCGGCGGCGAATTGAGCCTCGCCGATTTTACCGCCGCTGCGCATTTGTCCTGCCTCGATTATACCGGCCATGTGCCGTGGAAATTATGGCCTGTGGTGCGCGATTTTTATGCACGGATTAAATCGCGCCCGTCTTTTCGCCCGCTTTTGGCCGACCATGTCGCCGGTATGCGCCCGCCACCCTATTACGCCGATTTGGATTTTTAAAAGTGACGGCGGCAGCCCAGTTGAAAGAAAAAATTTGTGAAGCTGCGGCGGCGCAAGGTTTTGACGCTTGTCATATTGTCAGCGCTGAAAGCGATGCCAAAGCCGGCCAGGGCTTGCAAGATTTCATAAACGCCGGCCATCACGGGCAAATGGACTGGATGGAAAGCCGCATGGATGAGCGCGCCGCGCCGCAAAAATTATGGCCTGAAGCGCAAAGCGTTATCATGCTGGGGGTCAATTACGGCCCCAAATGCGACCCCTTGGCATCCTTGAAAGATGACGATAAGGGCGTGATTTCGGTCTATGCGCAAAGGCGCGATTATCATGATGTCATTAAAAAGAAATTGAAGGCGCTGGCCCGTTGGCTCGTCGATGAAACGCAGGCTGAGGTGAAAGTCTTTGTCGACACGGCACCGGTCATGGAAAAGCCGCTGGCCATGCGCGCCGGTTTGGGCTGGCAGGGCAAGCACACGAATTTGGTGTCGCGCCAGTTTGGTTCTTGGCTGTTTTTGGGCTCGGTTTTCACCACGCTTAAACTGTTGCCCGATGCGCCGGAAGACGACCATTGCGGTGCGTGCACGGCCTGTCTGGATATTTGCCCGACCAATGCCTTTCCCGCTCCCTATCAGCTCGATGCAAGGCGCTGCATATCTTATCTGACGATTGAGCATGACGGCATGATTGACCGCGATTTGCGCCCGCTTATGGGCAATCATATTTATGGCTGCGATGATTGCTTGGCGGTTTGCCCGTGGAATAAATTTGCCCAAAGCGGCGCAGAGATAAAGCTCGCCATGCAAGCCGATTATGACCGCCCCGATTTGATTGAGTTGAGCCGATTGGATAATGCGGCGTTTCGGCAATTTTTTGCCGGCACGCCGGTCAAGCGCAGCGGGCGCGATAATTTTATCCGCAATGTGCTTATCGCTTTGGGCAATATGGCACAGCCGGAGGCAGTGCATATTGAAGCAGTTGAAGCGCGGCTCGATGATGTTTCCGATGTGGTGCGCGCCAGCGCGGTTTGGGCCTTGGCACAAATGAATATTGCAGTAGGCAAAACATTGGCGGAAAAAATGCGCGACGATGACAGCGCCTTGGTGCGCCAAGAAGTGGCAGCACTGGCGGGCGCATGAGCAAGCATATTTTATTTTTCGGCTTTGGCTATTGCGCGCAATATGTGGCGCCGCTTTTGGCCGCGCAAGGCTGGCACTTGTCTGCGACCTGCCGCGATGAAGAAAAAGCGGCGCGCTTGCAAGGGCTGGGCATCACCCCGCTCATGCTGGATGGCGCGCCGCTATCACCCGCAGCATTGGACGGGGTCAGTCATATTGTTTTATCGGCCGCCCCTGACATGACGGGCGATCCGGCCTTGCCGCTTTTGCAACCGGCCTTACAAGAAACAGCCGAGCAAATGAAATGGCTCGGTTATTTGTCAACCACCGGCGTTTATGGCGACCATGAAGGCGCATGGATTGATGAGGACACGCCGCCGGGGCCGCTTGGTGAACGCGGCCAAAGACGGGTCGCGGCAGAAGCGGCTTGGGGGGAACTGGCCGCGGCGCATGATTTGCCGATGCATTATTTTCGCCTCGCCGGTATTTATGGCCCCGGGCGCAATCAATTGGCCGCTCTGAAAGCCGGCACGGCGCGGCGCATAGACAAAACCGGGCAGGTTTTTTCGCGCATTCATGTTGAAGATATTGCGATGATTTTGCTGGCCTCCATGGCAAAACCGCAAGCCGGGCGCGCCTATAGTGTGTGCGATGATGAACCGGCCCCGCCGCAAGATGTGGTGGCTTATGCGGCAACGCTTCTCGGCATGGCGCCGCCGCCGCTGATTGCTTTTGAGGATGCCGATTTATCGCCTATGGCAAAAAGCTTTTATGGCGAAAACAAGCGCATTAAAAACAGCCGCATCAAGCAAGAGCTGGGGGTCACGCTGAAATATCCGAGCTATCGCGAAGGCTTGCGCGCGCTGTTTGAAGCGCAAGATTTTTAGACGGGTAAGACGTCAATCAGTTCAATCAAGCGGTCTATTTCATGCGGCGCGGACAGGCGATGGTCGCCGCTTTTCATAAAATGCAATTCGACATTGGGTGTCGTCAATCGTTCGGCCAATTCCAAAGACAATTGCCAGGGCACGGCATCATCTTGTTGGCCGTGCAAGATTCGTACCGGCACATTTATCTCAATCGGCGCCTCGAGCATGAGATGGGCGCGCCCGTCTTCTATCAATGCTTTGGTAATGGGATAACCCTCAGGGTCATATTCGGACGGGTCATATATCAGCCCTTCATCCATCAACTTGGCGCGCGCCTTATCTGAAAAACGCGCCCACATAAGCCGCTCGGTCATATCGACCGCCGGTGCAATAAGTACCAAAGCCGTGACTTTTTCGGGCCGGTCCAGCGCCGCCATTAAAGACAGCCAACCGCCAAAGCTGGAGCCGATAAGAATTTGCGGGCCGTCGCATAAATGGTCGAGCATATGGGGAACGTCACCGCGCCAATGGCTCATTGTGCCATCGGTAAATTGCCCGCTTGAGGCGCCATGACCGAAATAATCAAAGCGCGTGAACGGGCGATTATGTTGACGCGCCCAATCGGCCAAAGCGCTCGCTTTCGTGCCGCTCATATCGGAGCGAAAACCGCCGCAAAACATAATGCCCGTGCCTTCACCGGCTTGCTGCAAATAGGCCAATTTCTGAGGCCCCAAAGGGGTCTCAGCGCGGTCGGTAAAAAGCATGGGCGAATTCATTGGCTCTCCGTTTGGGAAATGGCGCAAATGGCCTTAAAAGATTACATTCATAATGCCAAAGGATGGTCTGCATGTCGAACCGCTTTCAAATGCCGTCAACTGATGCGGTGGATTTGACCGGACGCACCATATTGCAAGTTGTTCCCGAGCTTGAGACGGGCGGCGCGGAAATCACCACAATGGAAATGGCCGAGGCGATTGTTCAAGCCGGTGGGCGCGCGCTTGTGGCCAGTGAAGGCGGCGCGTTGGAAAGCCGCATTGAAGCGGCCGGCGGTGAGATTGTGCATGTGCCGGTCGCGTCAAAAAACCCGTTCACCCTATGGCGCAATGTCGGACGCTTGGCCAAGCTCATGCAAGATGAAAATGTCGATCTAATTCACGGCCGCTCGCGCGCACCATGTTGGTCGGCTTTGTTTGCAGCCAAGCACACCGATAGGCCCTATGTGACCACTTTCCATTCCACCGTTCATGACACGCCGCGTGCCAAAGTGCTTTACAATTCTTCATTGGTGCGTGGGCAAATCAGTATTGCCAATTCGCATTATACCGCAGCGCGTATTGAAGCGGTTTACCCTTGGGTCAAAACACGCTTGCGCGTTGTGCCGCGCGGCTGTGACGA
>Ga0181568_10005186_pt1 | contig 11513 bp, 10 predicted proteins | sample 101ome_20_FD_133758 | JGI IMG/M metagenome (GOLD analysis project Ga0181568, IMG submission 133758) | Coastal salt marsh microbial communities from the Groves Creek Marsh, Skidaway Island, Georgia - 101404AT metaG (megahit assembly) | ecosystem: Environmental > Aquatic > Marine > Intertidal...
TACCGATGGTTCTATTCATCCAAAAGACGCCTTAACAGAAGGAGCAAAAACATTAATTCACCATTTTATGTTGTTTTCTGATGAAAGAATTACACTCGAAGCTGACGAAATTGCCCAAACTGAAACATATGATGAAGAATCATTACACATGAGACAATTGCTTAAAACAAGACTAATAGATATGGACCTTTCTGTTAGAGCTCTAAATTGTTTGAAAGCTGCTGAAGTTGATACTTTAGGAGATCTTGTTTCTTTTAATAAAAGTGATTTAATGAAATTTAGAAATTTCGGAAAGAAATCACTAACTGAATTAGAAGAATTGGTAATTGTAAAAGGTCTAAATTTTGGTATGGATTTATCTAAATATAAATTAGATAAAGAATAATTTAATATTATGAGACACGGAAAAAAGTTTGCACATTTAGGCAGGAAAGCTCCACACAGAAAGTATATGTTAGCCAATATGGCCTGTTCCTTAATTGAACATAAATCTATCAACACAACTGTAGCTAAAGCAAAGGCATTAAAAAGGTATATTGAACCATTAATTACCAAGTCTAAAAATGATTCAACTCATAATAGAAGAATTGTATTTAGTTATTTAAAAAACAAATACGCAGTTACTGAATTATTTAGAGATATTTCTGTAAAAGTTGGTGATAGACCTGGTGGTTATACTAGGATTATAAAACTCGGTAATAGGCTTGGAGATAATGCTAGTATGGCTTTAATCGAATTAGTTGATTATAATACTATTTATAATTCAGGTTCGGATTCTAAAAAGAAAACTAGAAGAAGAAGAAAATCAACAAAGAAATCAGAAGAAGCTGCACCTGCTGTTGAAGAAGCTGTTGTTGAAGAAGCTGTTGTTGAAGAAGCTGCACCTGCTGTTGAAGAAGTTGCACCTGCTGTTGAAGAAGCTACACCTGTTGTTGAAGAAGTTGCTGTTGAAGGCTCAAATGATGCTTCTGAAAATGAAGATATCGAAACAAATTCAAAAGATTCTGAAAAAAAAGAAACTGATTCTTAAAAAAAATAATTTTTTAATAATTTTTTAAATATAAGGGGGTAAACGCAATGTTTATCCCTTTTTTTATATTAATTTTGGAATCAAACTAAAACTACCAAAAATTTGAAAAAAGCATTTATTTTACTAGAGGATGGAACTACTTTTTATGGCAAAGCATTAGGTGTCAAAGGTTCTGCATTTGGTGAACTATGTTTCAATACTGGAATGACTGGTTATCAAGAAATTTTCACTGATCCATCATATTATGGCCAGCTTATGGTTACTACCAATGCTCATATTGGAAATTATGGTGTTAATGACGATGATATTGAATCAAATTCTCCAAAAATAGCTGGATTAATTTGTAAAAATTTCAATCAACAATATTCTAGACCTGCAGCTAGTGGATCACTCCAAAATTTTTTTACTGATCATGGTATTGTAGCGATTTCCGATGTTGATACTCGTGCTTTAGTCTCTCATATTAGAGATAATGGTGCTATGAATGCAGTTATATCTACTGATCTAAATAATGTTGATAAACTAAAAACAGATCTATCTAATTTTCCTTCAATGGAAGGTCTCGAGTTAGCATCTAAAGTTTCAACAAAAAAACCTTACTTTTTCGGAAATCCTGAATCTCAAATTAAAATTGCTGCACTTGATTTAGGAATAAAACTAAATATTTTGAGAAACTTGTCTAAAAGAGGAGTATATATTAAGGTTTTTCCATACAATTCTAGTTTTAAGGATTTATCAGACTGGAAACCTCATGGTTATTTTATTTCTAATGGGCCAGGAGATCCTGAACCACTTTCTTCAGCTATTCAGGTTGCTAAGGATGTTTTAAAAGCTAATAAACCACTTTTTGGAATATGTTTAGGTCATCAAATTATTGCATTAGCAAACGGAATATCCACATATAAGATGCACAATGGTCACAGAGGAATTAACCATCCAGTAATAAATTTAATAACTGGTAAAGGTGAAATAACATCTCAAAATCATGGATTTGCAATTAGTAAAGATGAAACAGAATCTAATTCTGATGTTGAGATTACACATCTTCATTTAAATGATGACACCATTGCAGGAATAAGTATAAAAAATAAAAAATGTTTTTCAGTTCAATATCATCCTGAAGCAAGTCCGGGTCCCCACGATTCAAGCTATCTATTTGATCGATTTATTGAACTAATAAAATCTAATATTAATGAGTAAAATAAGTAAAGTAGTAGCACGACAAATTTTTGATTCGAGAGGTAATCCAACTGTTGAAGTTGACATAATTACAGATGAAGGTGTTTTAGGTAGAGCGGCTGTTCCCTCTGGAGCTTCGACTGGTGAACATGAAGCGGTAGAGTTAAGAGATGGAGGATCTGATTACATGGGAAAAGGTGTTCTAAATGCAGTTTCTAATGTAAATAATATTATTTCAAAAAAAATTATAGGACTTTCAGTCTTTGATCAAGAATCTATTGATAATTTAATGATTAAAATAGATGGTACACCTAATAAAGCAAATTTAGGTGCTAATGCTATCCTTGGTGTCTCATTAGCTATAGCTAAAGCAGCTAGTGAATCAAAAGGTGTTTCTTTGCATTCTTATATTTCTCAAAATTCTAGCAAAACTTTGCCTGTCCCAATGATGAATATAATTAACGGAGGTTCTCACTCTGATGCGCCTATCGCATTTCAAGAATTTATGATCATGCCAGTTGACGCTGATAGTTTTACCCATGCTATGCAAATAGGCTCGGAAATTTTTCATAACCTCAAAAAAATACTTTCTCAAAGAGGACTTACAACTTCGGTAGGTGATGAGGGAGGATTTGCTCCCAAACTAGATGGTACAGAAGATGCTTTAAAAACTATTATTAAATCGATTGAAAAAGCTGGTTACATTGCAGGAAAACAAGTAATGATTGCTCTTGATTGTGCATCATCTGAGTTTTATAAAGATGGTAAATATGATTATACAATTTTTGAGGGTGATAATGGAAAAGTTCTATCCTCAAAAGAACAAGCAGAATATCTGGCTGATTTATCTTCAAAATATCCTATAATTTCAATTGAAGATGGAATGGATGAAAACGATTGGGATGGTTGGTCACATTTGACTCAAATTTGCGGTGATAGGGTACAAATTGTCGGAGATGATCTTTTTGTTACTAACGTTGAGAGATTAAGTAATGGAATAAAAAATAATATTGCTAACTCAATATTAATTAAGGTAAATCAGATAGGAACTTTAACTGAAACTATTAATGCTGTTAATATGGCTCACGAAGCTGGTTTTACTTGTGTAATGTCCCATAGATCAGGTGAAACTGAAGATAACACTATTGCTGATTTAGCCGTTGGATTATCTACTGGACAAATTAAAACAGGATCAGCATCAAGAAGTGATAGAATAGCTAAATACAATCAGCTTTTGAGAATTGAAGAGGAATTAGCTGAAAAAGCATTTTATCCAAAAAAAGAAGCTTTTAAAGTAAATTTTTAAAAGTTTATTAAATTTAAAATTATGAACAATAAAGCAACAATTAATATTAATAATAATACTCATGATATTGATATTATTACTGGATCTGAAAAAGAAGTTGCTTTAGACATAAGTAAATTAAGATCAGATGCAAATTTAATTACCCTTGATGCTGGGTTTAAAAATACTGGGTCATGCCAAAGTGCTATCACTTTTTTAGATGGAGAAAAGGGCATTTTGAGATACAGAGGATATTCAATTGAAGAATTAGCTGAAAAAGCAGATTTTCTTGAAGTAGCGTATCTTTTAATTTTTGGGGAACTTCCTACTCAGGATCAATTAAATAAACTTTCTGACGATATTAAAGAAAGAGCAATTATTGATGAAGATTTGCGAATAATTTTAAACAGTTTCCCTAAATCTGCACATCCTATGGGAATTCTTTCTTCACTTACAAGTGGACTTGTTGCTTTTGATCCATCAGCAGTTGATATAGATGATGAAGAAGACATGTACGATGCTATATTAAATTTATTAGCTAAAATACCTGTTCTTGTAGCTTGGGTATATAGAAGAAGAAAGGGGCTACCATTAGAATATGGAGATACATCATTAGGATATGTTGAGAACCTTGCAAAAATGATGTTTCAACGACCTAACAAAGAATACATTCAAAATAAAACTGTTGTAAGTGCATTAAATAAATTACTAATACTACACGCTGATCATGAGCAAAATTGTTCTACTTCAACTGTTAGAATTGTAGGATCATCTCACGCAGGTTTGTTTGCTTCTATTTCAGCAGGTATTTCCGCATTGTGGGGTAGATTACATGGTGGAGCTAATCAAGCTGTAATTGAAATGTTAGAAGCTATTGATAGTGACGGTGGTGACACCAAAAAATATATGCTAAAGGCAAAAGATAAAACAGATCCTTTCAGACTAATGGGTTTTGGTCACCGTGTTTATAAAAATTTTGATCCAAGAGCTAAGATTATTAAAGTAGCTGCTGATGAAGTTCTGAAAGATTTAGGTATTAACGATCCAATTTTAGATATAGCCAAAGGATTAGAAAAGGAGGCATTAGAGGATAAATATTTCGTTGATAGAAAATTATATCCGAATGTTGATTTTTATTCAGGAATTATATATAAGGCACTTGATATTCCTGCTGAGATGTTTACTGTCATGTTTGCACTCGGAAGACTTCCAGGTTGGGTAGCTCATTGGAGAGAAATGAGAATCAGAAAAGAACCAATTGGAAGACCACGACAAGTTTACATAGGTCAGACTCACAGATTATTTTCTGATATTAAATCAAGGTAACCCTAAATTATAATTATGAATTTTTTAGTTAGTAGTGAAACTTCTAAACTAAAATCAGTAATTATTGGAATAGCAAATAGTAATGGAAAAACTCCTCATATTGATGACTTATATGATCCGAAGTCAATAGAAAATTTAAAAAAAGGAACCTACCCAAAAGAATCTGATATGGTTCTTGAACTCGAGAGTTTTGTCGATGTTTTACAAAAATATAACGTTACGGTTTTCAGACCAAAATTAATTAACAACTACAATCAAATCTTTACAAGAGATGTTGGTTTTGTTATTGACAAATTTTTTTTTAAATCCAATATTTTACCTAAAAGAGCTAAAGAATTTCAGGCTATAGATTCAATTTTATCAAATTTTAATGATAAAATCATTGAGCTTCCAGAAAATGTTCATGTTGAAGGTGGAGATGTTTTGTATCACAATAATATAGTCTTTATTGGTTACTATGATCTAGATGATTATTCAGATTTATTCACTGCAAGAACAAATAAAAAAGCAATAGACTATTTTTTAAATTTTTTTCCAGAAAAAAAAATTTTTCCTCTTCATTTGAATAAGTCATTAAACGATCCAAAAAAAAATATTTTACATCTTGATTGCTGCTTACAAATTGTTGGCAGCAATAAAGCAATAATTCATCCAGATGCTTTTACATATAAAAAAGATTATTTAATGTTAGTTGAATTATTTGGAAAGAAAAATATTTTTGAAATCAACAATCAAGAAATGTACGAAATGACTTCAAATGTCTTATCAATAGATCAAAAAACAGTGATTACTCAATCAAAATTTAAAAGATTAAATAGTTGGTTAAAATCTAATGATTTTGTAGTTGAGGAGGTAGATTTTTCTGAAGTTTCTAAACAAGAAGGATTATTTAGATGTACATCATTACCACTAATTAGATATGATGAGTAATTTACATTCAATTTTAATGGTTAGACCCTCAAGTTTTAGAACAAATACTCAAACCCTTCAAAATAATCATTTTCAGAAAATATCAGATTCTTCAGACGAAATAATTCTGCAAAAAACTTTAATTGAATTTGATAATTTAGTTAATAAAATAAGATCTTATGGAATTCCAGTTACCGTTTTTCAAGACGATTTGATTTTTGATACCCCTGATTCTATATTTCCAAATAATTGGATAAGCTTTCATACTGAAAAAAAAATTGTGTTGTATCCTATGTATGCTGAAAATAGACGTTTAGAGCGAAATGAAAATATTATAAAAAAAGTTGAATCTACTGGTGTTATAATTGATACAATCCTTGATTACACTAAAGCTGAACTGAATAATCAATTTTTAGAAGGAACAGGAAGTATGGTTTTAGACAGAAAAAATAAAAAAGCTTATGCTAGTATTTCAGAAAGAACATCTGAAATTTTACTGGACGAATTTTGTGATGAGTTTAACTACATGCCCATTGTTTTTGAATCTTATCAACATCATGGTAATAGAAGTTATTTGATTTATCATACAAATGTTATGATGTGTGTCGCTGATAAATATTCTGTAATATGTCTAGAATCTATAAAGTCAGAAGATGAAAAGAAAAAAGTCAAACAAAGTCTAATAGATGATGGTAAGGAGATAATAGAGATTTCATCCAAACAATTAGATTGTTTTTCAGGAAATATGATAGAATTAATTTATAATAAAAAAAGTTATTTGGTTATGAGTGAAACAGCTTTTAAATCTTTAAGCGAAAATCAACTTTCTTCAATAAATAACTATTCAGAAATCATTTATTCCAATGTTGATACAATTGAATCTTGTGGTGGTGGAAGTGTTAGATGTATGATTGCAGAAGTTTTTAATTAGAAATTCTAAGACTAGAAATTTTTTTAAAAAAATTATGTTCACTTTTTTTTCCTACATGCACTTTTACGAAATATTTATCAATATAAACTGAATATTCATTTGATTTTCCTTTAAATAATTTCAGTTTATAGTAGGGTATTATTAATGCATAAGTTTCTAATAATGATCTAAACCTTAAAATAATCCCTTTAGGTCTTATCTCAATATTACAATAATTGATATTATGATCTAGTTCTAACAAATTATTTATTATTGAATCAGTTTTAGTAATTAGTAATTTAGAGGATCCAATTCCGCCAATTTTTAAACGTTCAAAAATGCTAAAAGGTTTTCCAACAAAATCATCTATTTCGTTAATGGTTTTATCATCATTATAAGAAACATTTTTTAACATTTTTTACACCAGAATTATACATCAAAGATAACTTTTACATAAAATTTTTTTATCTATTTTATAATTATATTTACTCAAATTATTTCAATGGACATCAATACCATAATTAAATCTGAATTTTCTAAATACTTAAGGTTAAAATATGATATTGATTTTCAAGATTTTGAAATTCAACAAACTAGAAAAGATTTTGAAGGAGATATTACTGTTGTGATTTTTCCTCTCATTAAGTTACTAAAAAAAAACCCAGTAAAGCTTGGGAATGAACTAGGGACTTTTATTTTAAATAATTCACAACAAGTTACAGGATTCAACGTAATACAAGGATTTCTTAATTTGACTATTTCTTCATTTTATTATTTAGAATTTTTAAAAAATTGTTTAAATGATGATAACTATGGTTTTGTCAAATTAAGTTCAAATAGTCCAATATATTTGGTCGAATATTCATCACCAAATACAAATAAGCCACTTCATTTGGGCCATATTAGAAATATTTTGCTAGGTTTCTCAATTTCTAAAATTTTAGAAGCATCTGGAAAAAGAATTCATAAAACTCAAATAATTAATGATAGAGGAATTCATATTTGTAAATCTATTGTTGCATGGTTAAAATTTGGAAATAATGAAACCCCTTCAGAAAAAAATGAGAAAGGTGATTTTTTTGTCGGTAAATATTATATACTCTTTGACAAAAAATACAAAGAAGAGATTAATGAATTAGTTAAAAAGGGTTTTTCAAAGGATGAGGCTGAAAAAAAAGCTCCAATTTTTCTTGAAGCTAAAGATTTATTAATGAAGTGGGAGTCAGGCGACAAAGAAGTACTTGGTATATGGAAATTAATGAATGGGTGGGTGTATGAAGGATTTGATAAAACTTATGATGATTTAGGTGTTAATTTTGATTCGTATTATTATGAAAGTGACACCTATTTAATCGGAAAAGATATTATAGATCATGGTTTAAAAAATAATATTTTTTTCAGAAAAAAAGATAATTCTGTCTGGATTGATTTATCTGAGGATGGATTAGATGAAAAACTTTTATTGAGATCTGACGGAACTTCAGTTTACATGACTCAAGATCTTGGTACAGCATATAAAAGGTATAAAAATAATCCAGAAATGAAAGGGCTAATTTATACAGTTGGAAATGAGCAAGATTATCATTTCAAATTTCTATTCAAAATTTTAAAAAAATTAGGATTTGACTGGGCTGAAAACCTATTTCATTTAAGTTATGGTATGGTCGACTTACCCTCAGGAAAAATGAAAAGTAGAGAAGGAACGGTTGTAGATGCCGATGAATTAATTTCAGAAATGACTAGTAGTGCATCTAAATTATCAAATGAGTTAGGTAAGTTGGAGGGTATGACATCTAATGATAAAATAGCCCTAAATAGAACAATTGGTCTTGGTGCACTGAAGTATCACATACTTAAAGTTGACCCAAAAAAAAGAATACTTTTTGATCCAAACGACTCTATTGATTTTAATGGAAATACTGGACCTTTTATTCAATATACATATGCACGAATTCAATCTTTAATTACTAAATCAAATTTTAAAAAAACTGAGTTTAGTAATGAAGTTGAAATCAATGATAAGGAAAAACAATTGTTGAAATTTATTACATTATATCCTGAAACAATTAAGACTTCAGCTGATAATTTAAATCCTGCTTTGATTGCCAACTACACTTATGAATTAGTAAAAAACTTTAATTCTTATTATCAATCTAATTCAATTCTTAAAGTTGAAAGTAAATTAGTTAGAACTTTTAGATTATCCTTAAGTTATAAAATAGGTTTAATTATAAAATCTTCAATGCAATTGTTAGGAATTGATGTGCCTAATAAAATGTAATAATTAACTAAATTTAAAAATATTTGATTTGTAATGTTTAATAATCTGACCGACAAACTTAATTCTGCTTTAAAAGTCCTTAAAGGCCAAGGGAAAATTACTGAAATTAATGTTGCTGAAACTTTAAAAGAAGTAAGAAGAGCCCTTTTAGAAGCAGATGTTAATTTTAAAACAGCCAAAGAGTTTACACTTAATGTAAAGAAAAAAGCCCTTGGTCAAAATGTTTTAACTACAATTAACCCTGGCCAATTAATGGTTAAAATTGTCAAGGATGAATTAACACAACTTATGGGTGGAAATTCTGAGGGGATTAACTTGTCAGGTACAACGTCAGTTATTCTGATGTCAGGTCTTCAAGGATCAGGAAAGACAACATTTTCTGGTAAACTATCTAAATATTTAAAAAATAAAAAAAGTAAAAACCCATTACTTGTTGCTTGTGATGTTTACAGACCTGCTGCTATTGAACAGTTAAAGGTTTTGGGAGATCAACTTGGAATTGAAGTGTTTTTTAATATTGAAGAAAAAGACCCAGTAAAAATTGCCAAAGAATCTGTTAAGTACGCAAAACAAACGGGAAAAAATACTGTTATAATTGATACAGCTGGTAGGTTAGCTATTGATGATCAAATGATGACTGAAATTCGAGACATTTATGATGCTGTTAATCCTCAAGAAACTTTATTTGTAGTTGACTCAATGACTGGGCAAGATGCTGTTAACACTGCTAAGGCATTTAATGATATACTTAATTTTGATGGTGTTGTTTTAACCAAACTTGATGGTGATACTAGAGGAGGTGCTGCTTTATCGATAAAATCAGTTGTAAATAAACCAATCAAATTTATTGGAACAGGTGAAAAAATGGATGCTATTGATGTTTTTCATCCAGAAAGAATGGCTGACAGGATATTGGGGATGGGTGACATTGTTTCATTAGTAGAAAAAGCTCAAGATGTTTACGATGAAAAACAAGCTAGAATTCTTTCCAAAAAAATTGCAAAAAGTCAGTTTGGTTTAGACGATTTTCTGGATCAGATTAAAAAAATAAAACAAATGGGTGATATCAAAGATATGGTAGGTATGATTCCAGGAGCAAGTAAAGCTTTAGGAGATACTGAAATTGATAATGATTCATTTAAACATATTGAGGCACTGATTTATTCAATGACTCCAAAAGAACGTTCAAATCCTAAAATTATTGATGTTAGTAGAAAAAAAAGAATTTCAAAAGGAAGTGGATTGGATGTTCAAGAGTTAAATAAACTTCTAAAACAATTTGATCAAATGGCTAAAATGATGAAAATGATGCAAGGTGGAGGAGCTAGTAAAATGATGCAAATGATGAAAGGAATGAAATAATGTATTTATGAAAATTATAGACGGTAAAAAAATTTCAAATCAAATTAAAGACGAAATTAAAAAGGAGGTAGATTCTATTATTGCCTCCAACCAAAAAGTTCCACACTTAGCAGCGGTTCTTGTTGGAGAAGATGGAGCAAGTCTTACATATGTAGGAAGCAAAGTCCGTTCGTGTAAACAAGTGGGTTTTGATTCGACATTAATAAGGTTACCTTCTACAATAACTGAATCTTCTCTAATAAAGGAAATTAATAAGTTAAATAATAACAAACTTATTGATGGTTTTATAGTCCAATTACCCTTGCCTAAACATATTGATGAAGAAAAAATATTAATGGCTATCAAACCCGAAAAGGATGTAGACGGATTTCATCCAACTAACTTTGGTAAGATGGCTCTGAATATGGATACATTTATTCCAGCTACTCCGTTTGGTATAATTGAACTTTTAAAAAGGTATAACATTGAAACATCTGGAAAACATACAGTTGTGATTGGCAGAAGCCACATAGTTGGTAGACCAATAAGTATATTAATGAATAGTAAAGGTGAAGCTGGTGATTCTACAGTAACTGTTGTTCATAGCAGAACTAAAAATTTAGAATTTTATACCAAAAATGCTGATATTTTAGTTTCAGCATTAGGAATTCCCGAGTTTGTTAAAGCTTCAATGGTAAAAAATGATGTTGTAATTATTGATGTTGGAATAACTAGAGTTGAAGATAGTAGTAAAGAAAAAGGTTATGTCATAAAGGGTGATGTTGATTTTGAATCTGTAAAAAATAAGGCAAGTTATATAACTCCAGTTCCTGGAGGTGTTGGTCCAATGACAATAGCCATGCTTTTAAAAAATACATTGTTATCCAAAAGCTTATCAAAAAACAAATAATTTATTCAAATTATTTTGCAAAAATTTGACTTGGATCTTTAAAAGATTTAAACTCTAATGCATTTCCTGACGGATCTTTAAAGAACATTGTAGCTTGTTCCCCGACTAGACCTTTAAATCGTATATAAGGTTCAATTATAAAATGAATATTTTTATTTTTTATTTTTTTTGCAAAAGAATGAAAAACATCCCAATCTAAAACAACACCAAAATGTGGAATTGGAACACTTTTTCCATCAACCGGATTTGAATTCACGTTTTTCTCTTTTTCATCTAAATGTATTACTAGTTGATGACCAAAAAAGTTGAAATCAACCCAATGATCACTACTTCTACCTTCAA
>Ga0181568_10005192_pt1 | contig 11504 bp, 1 predicted proteins | sample 101ome_20_FD_133758 | JGI IMG/M metagenome (GOLD analysis project Ga0181568, IMG submission 133758) | Coastal salt marsh microbial communities from the Groves Creek Marsh, Skidaway Island, Georgia - 101404AT metaG (megahit assembly) | ecosystem: Environmental > Aquatic > Marine > Intertidal zone...
CTTCCACAGTAGGTTTTGGAACAACTGCAGTAGGTTTTGTAGATTTAGTAAGTTCTGCTGGAGTTGTTACTTCTGGAGAGACTTCATCTGTTGTTGACCTTGATTTAAATTCAAATTCACTATACGCCAATGTTCAAGTAATTGACGATTCAACAAACCAAATGAACTTTGTTGAATTATATGTAACTTCTGATGGATCTAACACATACTTATCCGAATATTATTTTGATACAGAATCCGATATCTCAGAAACATCTAGTAATTTTATAGGTTCTTTTAGTGCCAATCTTTCTCCTGGAGGAATTTTATCACTATCTTATACCAATACCTCTTCTAACAATAATACTTTTAGAGCAAAAACTGTTGGATTTGGAACCACAACTTTAGGAACTGGTTATTATAGATTTAAGACTGATAGACAACTAGATGGATTTGAAAGATCTGTTTTATATCGTTCCGACTTTACTGTTGGAACAGGAAACACAAACATTGTATCAATAGACAAAGGTCTTTTCAATTCATTTAAATCATTAGTAGAAGTTAGCATTGGATCTACAAAAGCCATTCATCAAATAATGCTCATACAAGATGGGTCTGACGTTTATGTTCAACAATCACCTCTTCTTAGCGTAAGCGGTATTGGGACCTTTGATGGAGCTTCTGGAATAGGAACTTTTGGTGGAGATAATAGTGGATCAGATTTAGAATTGAACTTCTATCCAGATGCAGAATATTCATCAGAAATTATCACTCTTTCAGCGTTTAGTCAGTGTTTCTATACTGTTTTGGACAATGATAATGAACCACCAATTCTAGAATATGGAAATATTGAGGAGTCTGTAGACATACAATTCTATAATTCAATAAATGGGAACAGAATTAATATATCTAATTTTAATTTAACATCGGATGGAACACCTATCTTTGCTAAGACATTTGATCCAGAAGATGAAAATATTTTAAATGCATCTACTGGTGAATTTAGCATACAAAATCATTTCTTTAAGAATAGAGAAGAATTAATTTATACTCCAAAATCAACAATTATTGGACTTGCAGCAACTGCAATGGCATATACCGATGGTGTTACTAGCGGTACACTTCCTTCTACAGTTTTTGCTATTGTTAATGATCTTAATTATGATAAATTCCAGATATCTACGAGTATTACTGGAGCAGCAGTAACATTTACAAATCTTGGCGGCGGAAATGCACACCAATTTGAGATGAAAAAGAAAAATGAAAAGGCAATTATTACTATTGACGATCTTATTCAAACTCCAGTAACTCTTACAAATGTATCACATATATTGTCTACAAATATTTCTGATACTGATGAATTATTTGTTTTAAGTGGTATATCATCAATAATTCCTACGGATATTCTAAAAATAGATGATGAATATTTTAATGTAGTTAATGTTGGATTAGGAACTACAATCTCTGGTCCAATTACAAATAGCGGAGCATTCAATTTAGTCAGTACAAAGAGAGGATTTGTTGGAACTAGCGCAACTTCCCACACCTCATCTACAGTAGTAGACATTTATAGAGGTTCATATAATATTGTAGAAAATGAAATACACTTTGTCGATCCACCAAGGGGGAATCCCCAACTCGATACTACAATTTATAATACAGATTATGAAACTTCAGAGTTTAATGGTAGAGTATTTTTAAGATCTGTATACACAACGAATAAGATATACGATGATATATCAAATGAATTTAATGGAATCGGAAGAACATTTACATTAAGAGTTGGTGGTGCCGATACCACAGGTATTGGAACTATTGGTGGAAGTGGAATTATTCTAATAAATGGAATTTTCCAACAACCATCAACTGATAATAATCCAAATGGAAATTTTGATATTTTAGAAGATAGTGTTGCTGGAATAACAACACTGGTGTTCTCCGGTATAACAAAACCAGATACGGATCCTTTAGAATATATTTTCTCAGATTATGATGTAAACATGAATGAGACTCCAAGAGGTGGAATTATTGTTTCATATGGTTCCACACCTGGACTTGGTTTTGCTCCTCTTGTTGGGGCATCTGTTACTGCCATAGTTGGTGCTGGAGGATCTATTGCAGGTATTACAACAGGATTAATAGGCGGTACTTATGGTTTTGGTTATAATGGTCTCACTTCAATTGGCGTTACTGTTTATGATTCCAATCATGGTGGAGACCCTGCAAGTATTACTGCAATTGTTGGTGCTGGAGGTTCACTTTCCTTTAACATTGGTGCTGGTGGAACAGGATATAATAATCCACAGATATTTGTTTCACCACCTTCTTATGAAAATCTTTCTGTAATAGGTGTTTCTAGACTTGGTATTGGTGCAACAACACAATCTGGAATCGGATTATCTATCAGTTTAAATGTTGGACCTGTAGGTGCTACTGGAATAGGATCAACATATTATGGAGTAACTGATTTTGAGATCACTAAGAGGGGTTATTCCTTCCAAAGAGGAGATGTATTTAAACCAGTCGGATTAGTTACTGATTATAGATTATCATCACCAATTCATGAATTTGAATTACTTGTATTAGAAACATATCGTGATAAATTTGCTTCTTGGGAATTTGGGCAGTTAGATTTTATTGATTCTATTAAAGAATATCAAGATGGATCTAGAAAAACTTTCCCCCTATTTTATAATGGAGATCTTCTTAGTTTTGAAATTGAAAAAGAATCCAGAATTAAATTGGAAAATTCTTTATTGATATTCATCAATGGCATTCTTCAAGAACCAGGATTCTCTTATAACTTTGGTGGAGGAACTTCCTTTACATTCACAACTGCACCAAAACCAGAAGATAATATTTCAATTTATTTCTATGAAGGAACAGATGTTGATATTGTAAAAGTAACTAATGTTAATGAGACTATAAAAAAAGGTGATGTAGTTCAAATACCCAAATCTAATGAGTATCCAAATATTTTAGGGCAAGATAAGAGAACTGTTACAGATTTATCATTCTCTGATAAATTTGAAACAAATCTATACTCTGGTTCCGGTATTAGTGAGAATTATAGACCATTAAGTTGGACAAAACAAAAAGTCGATAAAATTATAAATGGTGAGGTAGTTTCAAAATCCAGAGATTCTATTGAAGCATTAGTATTCCCAGTAGCAAATATAATTGGTGATGTATCTACAACTGATACTGAAATATTTGTTGATAGTATTGAACTATTTAAATATGATGATCCTCCTGCTCCAGCAACTAGACCTGCTTTTGATTGTTTAATGGTCGGTGGAATATCAACTGCTGCAATATCAACAATAACTGGCAATGATTCAATTGAACTTGTAAAGAATTTTGAAACGATTCAAGGAGAATCTGGATCTGTTATTGGAATTGCATCAACAACTTTACCACTTGCCATAGAATTTCAGTTATTCATAACATCTAAAGAAGGTGCAAATTATTTGGTTGGAACTGATCTTCAAGTAGGATATCCAATTTATATTTTTGATACTACTGTTGGAAATGGAGTTACTTCCATAAATTCTTCTGATACAGAAACTATTGGAATCGGTACTAATTATCTCAACAACGTTTACATTGTCGATCAGATTGATGCATCCTCGGGCATTGTTACTTGTAGGGTACATTCTAATTCTAATTTGATCGGAATTGCAACACAAAGTTCTCAATATACTCCTGTTGGTCATTTCTCTTGGGGAAGACTATCAAATACTTCTGGATTGCAAAGATCTTCTAATCCAATTTCTATAGGTGTGACAGGAAATATTGTTTCTGGTCTTTCTACATACCCATTAATTCAAAGAAGAAACGTTGGTATAAGATCAACTGGCGCTATTCCTAGGTTATAGTTCCCCAAAGTATTATAAATATCTAAAAAACTATATTAACATGGCTGCTGTAGTAACAGATCAATTTAGAATATTGAATGCTGATAATTTTGTAAATTCTGTATTGGATGATAATAATTCGTATTATGTTTTTTTAGGACTATCGAATCCTACAGCAACAGGATTTGGTAGAGATTCTAATTGGGAAACTTCTATTCCATCTCCCACTGATAACACACAGTATCTCAATCATTATAGAGATACTGCGTTATTTGGTAGAAGAATTACCAGTGAAAATATTAGAAAAGTGGTAAGAAAAGTCCAGTGGACCTCTGACATAAATTATGACATGTATAGACACGATTACAGTGTCTTAAATGTAACTCCAAATTCTGGAACAACCACATTATATAATTCAGATTATTATGTAATTACTAGCGATTTTAGAGTTTATATTTGTCTGTATAATGGGTCTTCTGGTGATAAACCACAAGGATCTTCTTCTTTATATGAACCAACAGGAACTGATGTTCAACCAGTACCATATGATGATGGTTATGTCTGGAAGTACTTATTTTCAATATCTCCAAATGATGTAATTAAGTTTGACTCTACAGAATATATTGTTCTTCCAAACAATTGGTCAACATCTACAGATCTTCAAATTGCTGATGTTAGAGATGCTGGTGATAATAATGACCAAATCAAAGTAGTTTATATTGAAGATGGTGGTTCTGGATATACGGCTGGCGAGTATCCTATTCTGGGTGATGGTTCTGGTGCTACTGTTTCTATAACAGTAGACGATAGCGGAGCAATTACATCAGCAAATATTGTTACTGGTGGAAGTGATTATACTTGGGCCATTGTTGATCTTGGAAGAGTGGGTGATACTATATCCGATCCAGCAACACTAATCCCGATTATTCCTCCATCAAGGGGTCATGGATACGACATTTATACAGAATTGGGTGCCGATAGAGTTTTAGTTTATACAAGATTTGATGATTCTACAAAAGATTTTCCTGTCGAAACAAAATTTGCACAAGTTGGAATTTTAAAAAATGTATCTGAATATTCGGATACTGGGATTGGAAACACTTATACGGGATCAACCTACTCTTCATTATATTCTATAAAATTTGGAGGAGATTTTCCAGGGGGAGATCCAGCAGTTGGGAGCTTGATGCAACAAGATAGAACTATTGGTGGCATTAAATATGAAGCAAAAGGTTATGTAGCCTCTTGGGATAAAGATACAAAAGTTTTAAAATACTATAGAGATAGATCACTTTACTTCCCAAATAAGGTAGATCAAAGAGATGCCATAAATGTTGGTGTTGGAATTGGAACTACTGCTAATGTAGTAGATTTTGTATCGGAACAACTAGTTACTGTAGTTGGTGTAGGAGAAACATCTATAGATTCATCTTTTAATGGGACAACTTTTAATGGAATAAATTTGGGTGTTAATTTCACTGCGGGACTCGCTTCTCCAGAGATAAATAAGAAGACAGGGACAATTATTTACATTGATAATAGACCCGAAGTTGAGAGAAATCTTAGGCAAAAAGAAGACATTAAAATCATTCTGGAATTCTAAAAAACATGGCACAAAAAACAGATTTAAATATCAATCCATATTTTGATGATTTCGATTCTGATAAAAATTTTCATAAGGTCTTATTTAAGCCAGGATATCCAGTTCAGGCAAGAGAACTAACAACTTTACAATCAATATTACAAAATCAAGTTGAATCTCATGGCAGATACACTTTTAAAGAAGGAAGTGTAGTAATTCCCGGAAATATTGTATATGATGGGTATTTTTATGCGGTAAAATTAAATAGTCAGCAACTTGGTATTGATATATCATTATACATAAATGAACTCATAGGGAAAACAGTTACAGGACAGATATCTGGAAGTACGGCAACTGTTCAGTATGTTGCTCTTCCCAATAATTCAAATGTTGAATATGTTACAATTTATGTAAAATATAAAGATTCTAATAGTAATTTTGATTTTCAACCATTTGAAGATGGAGAGTCGCTGTATGCCAATCAAAATATAACTTATGGAAACACTACAATTAGTGCTGGAACTCCTTTTGCGTCTTTGATTGCTTTAGATGCAACATCTATTGGATCTGCAGCATCAATTGGTGATGGTGTTTATTTTGTTAGAGGACATTTTGTAAATGTCTCAAAACAAACTATTATACTGGATAATTATACAAATACACCAACTTACAGAGTAGGTTTATCAATACAAGAACTTCTCGTTAATGCAAAAGACGATCAATCCTTATACGACAATGCTAAAGGATTTACTAATTATTCAGCACCAGGAGCTGATAGACTACAAATCAGTTTAACTCTTTCCAAAAAATTAATATCAGATACAAATGATACTAATTTTATCGAACTTCTTAGAGTAGATAGTGGTAAGATAAAAAAAATTGAATCTAAAACAGAACTCTCCAGACTTGGTGATTATATTGCAGAAAGAACATATGAAGAGTCTGGTCATTATGCACTAGATAATTTCAATGTATCTGTACACAACTCTTTAAATAATAAGTTAGGTAATGATGGTCTATTTTTTGAAACTCAATCTACAGACCAATTAAATACTCCATCAGATGATTTAATGTGTGTTAAAGTTTCTCCTGGAGAAGCTTATGTTGGTGGATATAATGTAGAGACCGTTTCAAATTCTATTATAGATGTAGAAAAACCAAGAGATACTATATCAATTCCTAATGCAAATGTATCTTTTGAGATGGGTAACCTCTTGAGAGTTAATAATGTTTCTAGTTCTCCAAAACAAAAAGAAATTATTGCCCTATATGATCAGTTTGGTGGGTCTGGAAATAAAATTGGAGACGCTAGAGTATATACATTTAATTTAACCGACGCTGCTTATGAGAATGCAGCAACTAATTGGGATTTATACTTGTATGATGTTCAAACATATACAAAACTTACTTTAAATACTCCCGTATCTTCATTAGGTCTTGTAACATCGACTTTCATCAAGGGTAAGAGTAGTGGTGCTAGTGGATATGCTGTAGATTCTGGTACTGGTAGCACCATAGAAGTTAGACAGACTTCTGGAACTTTTTCTGCTGGTGAGCAACTAATTATCAATGGCATTGATGTTTCAGCATCTATCAGTTCAATTGATGTATATGGCACCAAAGATATTAGATCAGTAGTGCAAACAACAGCAGTTACTGGATTTGGTCAAGATTTTGTTGCAGATTCGGTATTAGACTCCTTCAACTTACCAAATGGAATTTCTAATGTATCAATTTCAGGAAACACATTAACAAGTTCAGGAAAAACATTTGATGGGATTAACGTAGGAGACATTATTAGATATCAAACTGGGACTGGTGATGAAACTTTCAATAGAGTTCAAGTAAATAATACAACTAGTTTGACATTAACCACAACAACTACTGTTGCCAATGTTAGAGACGGTAACGTTGGAGTTGGAACTTTTAGTAACGTAAAGTTGGGATATGCTGTTTTAAGAAATCAAGAAAAGAGTTATCTTTATGCACAACTTGCAGAATCTAATGTAGAATCAGTAAATCTTTCCACTTCTACATTAAAAATTTCAGATCAAATTGAAAATCAAACTATATCTGGCGGTCAATTAACATTTGATACTAGTGATTTGACAACAAGTATTTCTGGAGTTGTATTTGAATCCTTTGATGAAGAAAGATATTCTGTTCATTACAGTAATGGTAATATTGGAGCAGTAACTTCCGATTCATTTAGCATAAACAATGATGGAAGTCAAGTGACTATTGGTGGTTTAGCAAACGGAACCAATGCAGTAGTTAATGTAACTTTAAAGAAATCTGGAATTCAAAATAAGATAAAGGAATATACAAGAAGTTCTGTACTTGACGTAATATATTCAAAATATGCTCAGTCTGGATCGAATGAAAATTCTTCTATTGATGATGGATTAACTTATAATCCAAATTATGGTTTAAGAGTTCAAGATGAAGAAATTTCTTTAAATTGGCCTGATGTGGCAAAAGTTCTTGCAGTATATGAATCTCTTGATAATAACTCACCAGTATTAGATCAAATAGAATTCTTTGATAGTTCCGCAGTAAGTAATGCCATCATAGGTGAGAATGTTACAAGTCTTTCAAGTAATGTTGTGGCGAGGGTAGTTTCTAAATCTGGTTTTAAACTGTCAGTGGTGTATTTAAACAAAGACAGATTTACTGCTGGAGAAACAGTTAATTTAGAAGAATCTAATGGATCATATCCCTTAAAATCAGTCATAAAAGGATCTTATAAAAACGTCACTTCTTCCTTTATTTTGAACAAGGGTCAGAAAGACCAGTATTACGATTATTCAAGAATTACTAGAAATCTTAATACTCCAATACCTTCAAGAAAATTAAAAGTAATATTTGACCATTACACAATTCCATCTTCTGATAATGGAGATGTTTATACTGTTTTAAGTTATGATAAGGAAAGATTTTCTGAAGATATTCCAAATATTGGTTCAAAACAAGTAAGAGCTTCTGATACTCTTGATTTTAGACCAAGAGTAGCACAATTTACTGTTACAAATAAATCGCCATTTGATTTTGGTTCTAGAAATTTTGGAACATTACCTAAATTTATTTTAAAACCCAATGAAAGTTCATTGATTGGATATACTTATTACCTACCAAGAATTGATAAGGTATATTTGGACACTTTTGGCAACTTCATTGTTAAGAAAGGTACATCAGAAATAAATCCAAAACCTCCAGTCAATTCAAATCCTGATGGACTTATGGAAGTTGGTACAATCACACTTCCAGCATATCTTTATGATCCACAAGACGCCACTATATCTCTTGTAGATAACAGAAGATATACAATGAGAGATATTGGTAAACTTGAAGATAGAATTGAAAATTTAGAAAGAGTAACATCTCTTTCACTGTTAGAATTGAATACACAAACACTTCAGGTACAAGATGCACAAGGAAATACTAGATTTAAGACTGGTTTCTTTGTGGATGATTTTAAGAATAATGCATTGATTAATATAGATGTATCTTCTATTGAAGTAGATCCAAATAATCAAGAACTGACAACGATAATTAGTAGCAATACACTAAAAAGTCAAGTTGCACCAGCATCTGAAATTTCTGATGAGAATTTAGATCTATCCACCAATTTCAATCTTTTAGATTCTGACGTACAAAAAACTGGAAACATTATAACTTTAAAATATGAAAGTGTTGGATGGATTGAGCAACCTTTAGCAACAAGAGTTGAAAATGTAAATCCATTTAATGTAGTTTCATATAGTGGAAACATTAAACTGTCTCCATCTAGTGATAGTTGGGTAAGAACTATTAGACTTGAAAATTCTGTTACAAATATAGGAAGACGTGTTGCATCTGCAAATCTTCAGGGTCAAACGAGAACAAGTGTATCCTCAAAAGATGTTCTTGTTTCTTCTGGAACTGAGCAATACATGAGATCCAGAAACACACACTTCTATGCTGCTAACTTAAAACCACTTACAAAATTTTACCAATTCTTTGATGGTAATGGTAGTGTAGATTATATTCCAAAATTATTAGAAATTTCTAATGGTTCATCATTAGCAGATTATGGATCTATTGGAGCATTTGAAGTTGGTGAAACAGTAATTGGATATGATGGAGGAAGTGAAGTCATATCATTTAGATTATGTTCCGGAAACCACAAGGAAGGTCCTTTTAATTCACCAACGAAAACATTTACAAAAAATCCATATTCCAGTTTAGAAACATTATCTGCATCATATAATCAAGCATCAAAGGTGTTAAATATTGACACCTTTGCACTTTCAGAAGAAGCACAAGGAAAATACTCTGGATATGTTAAGTCTGGTACAAAGTTGGTTGGTCAGACTAGCAACGCTGTAGCATATGTAAAAGATCTTCGTCTCATTTCTGACGCTAGTGGAGATGTTATTGGTTCATTCTTCTTACGAGACCCCAATACAGTTCCAGCACCAACAGTCAGAATTAATACAGGAACAAAGACTTATAGATTAACAAGTAGTTTAACAAATCAAACTCCTCCCCCAGGAAGCACATTAATATCTTCTGCAGAAACTACTTATAAATCTGAAGGAAGATTTGAAGTTCGACAAACGCAAATAACAAGAGTAGTAACTACTTTCTTTGATCCCCTTGCCCAATCGTTTAGTGTCGGTGGAAACATTGAAGCACCTACTGCTGGCGGACAAAATGATGATGCAAATGGAGCATTTTTAACTGCAGTTGATCTTTTCTTTGCTAGCAAACCTTCTACAAATGACCCAGTAAGAATTGAAGTCAGAACTGTTGAATTGGGAACACCAACCAGAACGGTTATTGGAAATCCGGTTACTTTAACTCCATCTGAAGTAAATATTTCAACAAATGGATCTGTAGCCACAAAAGTGACATTTGATTACCCAATATATCTTGCCCCTGGACAAGAATATGCAATTGTTGCAGTTGCCGAGACTAGTAATGAATATGAAATGTGGATTGCACAAATGGGAGAAGAAACTGTAAACACTCAGTCTTTACCTAATTCTGAATCGGTAGTTTATTCAAAACAATTTGCTCTTGGAAGTTTGTTTAAATCCCAGAATGGATCTATCTGGACTGCGAATCAACTTCAGGATATGAAGTTTAAACTTTATAAGGCGAACTTTACATCAACAGAAGGTACTGCTTTCTTCTACAATCCAACATTAGATGAGAGTAATGGATATGTTGAAGTTTTAAACAATAATCCTATTACAACTTTACCAAAAACTTTGACATTAGGAATAACTACAACGTCTGATGCTGGAGTTACTGGTATACTGACAACTGGAAGAAAAATTTCTGGAGACAATGGATTCACTTATGCATATATTGTAGAAACTGGTGGTCCCGTTGTCAATATTATTAATACTACTGGAGGAACTAATTATGCAACTGGAACATATGATGTACAAACAACATCAATAGTTGGAAATGGTACAGGTCTAGTATTAAATGTTACAGAATCTGCTGGTGCTTTAATTTTCAATTCTGTTACAAGTGCTGGAAGTGGATATAAAGTTGGAGATGTTGTTGGTGTTATTAGCACCATAGGAAGAGATGCTACATTTACAGTTTCTTCAGTTACCAGTTTGGATACATTATATGTCTCTGGCGTTCAAGGAGAGTCCTCTTCATTTGAAACTACTGGTTCTGGATTAAACTATTATAATGATTCCGGAAACACTGTAAATCTTCCAACTACAGAAGTATTATCCTCTACTGGAGGAGAAGATTTGAATTCAGGAAAATATATTTCAGTAAGTCATTTTGATCACGGAATGTATTCTGGTACAGATAAAGTTGTGCTTACAGGTATTGAACCAAATGTTCCATCAACCATATTAAATAGTGCACTTTCTATTGATGAAACAACATCAATTAGTGTAGGAAGCACATCAACATTTGCAACATTTGAAGGGCAACCAGTATCTGCAACTTATCTTGGTTATGTAAAAATTGGATCTGAAATAATTGCTTATAGTAATGTTGGAAATGGCACACTAACTATAAACACTAGAGCAGTAGAGGGTATAGCACAACCTCATGATATTGGCGAAACA
>Ga0181568_10005194_pt1 | contig 11503 bp, 13 predicted proteins | sample 101ome_20_FD_133758 | JGI IMG/M metagenome (GOLD analysis project Ga0181568, IMG submission 133758) | Coastal salt marsh microbial communities from the Groves Creek Marsh, Skidaway Island, Georgia - 101404AT metaG (megahit assembly) | ecosystem: Environmental > Aquatic > Marine > Intertidal...
ACCTCTTTTTTGATTTTGGGTTCTGATGAATTTGTTTTATTTTTTTTAATTATTTCCAGAGCATCAAGAGAAGATTTTCCACATACACCACAAGATGAGTTAATTAAAAAATCTCTTTTAATTTTTGAAATATTTATATTTTTAGAGTTATTTAAAGTAACAAGTATTTTATTTTGAATATTGTATTGACCTACTTTATTTCCAAAACTCTCTATATTTTTGATATCTTTAATATTTTGAATTATTTGTTCATTAAACAAAAAACCTGTGACTAAATCTTTATCATGTCCTGGAGTTCTCATTGTTATCGATAAACTCTTTGATATCCATTTTTCTTTATCCTTAAATTTTAAAGAAATTTCCAAAGGTTCTTCAATAGAAATTAAATCTTCAATATTTTCAAAATTATCTTTTTTAAATTTTGTAATTTTATATTTAGAGTTCATTTATTATTTAAGGGATAATTTTTTTTTAAAATTAATTTATTAATGATAATCGCTAAAAAAATAATTATAAAACAACCTGAAATTATAGGAAAAACTAGATATTCGTATGAAACACTTCCAATAATGACCATCACAGGATTACCACCAGCAGGAGGATGCACAACATTTAGCAATATCATAAAAAAGATACCTGTACCGACAGCAAGCGCTATATTGATATAAATTGGCAAAGGAATTAAATTTACATAAATAACTCCTACTAAAGCAGTCACCAAATGCCCAAAAAAAACGTTACGTGGTTGCGCAAATGGACTTTCTGGAAAGCCAAACAATAAAACCATTGATGATCCAAATGATGCTGCGAGAAATAAACCAAGTGCACTTTTATAAGTTAATATTGTTAATACACCAATTGTAAAAGCTGAGAAGAAGCCCGCAATTAATGCTTTAATTAAAGTTTTTTTTTCAAGTTTAATCATTTATAGCCTTTGATAATGTTCGAATAGGAAGAAGCAAACATTCTTTTCTAGATTTATTTCTTTTATCAAAAAGTTCTTTGAAAACATTCCATTTTTTTTCTAAACTAATTTTTGTATCTTCAAATATTTTTTCACTGGTAAATATAAAATTTTTTACCTCATCTAAATTTTTATTTTTGACATTTTGTGAAAGCAGACTAACAGATGCTTGACAGTAAACACAAGATTTGCATTGGTAACCAAAATCTACCACTTTATTATTCTCAACTATCAGACTTATCTCCATTTCATCACCACAAATAGGATTTTTATTTTTTGATCTATGAGTATAATTATCGATAATTTTATTGTTATCTGTATTTGATGCTATTTCTAAAATTCTTAAGTCCATATTATCTCTTTAAATCAAATATTAATGTTTTATATTTTATTAATGGATCATAACAAGATTTTAGGCGTTGTACTAGCAGGTGGAAAGTCACAAAGATTTGGAGAGGATAAATCTCAAGTAAAACTACATGGTAAAATACTAATAGATTATATTCTTACTGAAATAATTGATCAATTTAATGAAATCTTAATTGTAACAAATAACCACATAATGTTTAATAATTCAGATAAGATATCAATAACTAAAGATGTAATAGAAGGACAGGGACCTTTAGGCGGTGTTTTAACTGCAATGAAGTGGATTAAAAATAACAATAAGAATTACAAATGGATATCAACTTTTCCATCCGATACTCCTTTTTTTACAAAAAGAGAGCTAAAAGTTTTTTATGAAAATATTGATATTGAAAAAGACAAATTATTTTTTATTAAAAATAAGAACACAAGACACAATATATTCGGACTTTGGTCTTTAGATTTGCTAGATAAACTAGAGCTAGATTTAAAAAAGGGTGAAAGAAAAGTAGAAGTTTGGGCCAATAGTGTTGATGTAAAAATAGTAGATGTTGATTTTGATGAAAAAGATCCTTTTTTTAATATTAATACCAAGGAAGATTTAGAAAAAGCATATAAGATGATGGAAAATGATTAGCTATAAACATTCAATTAACATAATCAAAAAATCAAGAATTAATATTGAAAACGAAATTTTAAAGACGACTAATTGCTTAAATAGAGTAACTGCAAATGATATTCTTTCAAAAGTAAACAATCCTGCAGCTGATAATGCAGCCTTTGATGGATATGTGATTAATTCAAAAGATACCAAATATTTGAATAAAAGAAAAAAAAAACTATTTAAAATAGTAGGGACAATTGCAGCTGGTGATAAAACAATAAATAAAAAATCAAAATCATTTCAAACTTATGAAATAATGACAGGCTCAATTATTCCAAAAGGTTTTGACACAATTATACCAATTGAACAGATAGTTTTTTTTCCAGATAAAAAAAAACCAAAATATATTTTGATAGATAAAAAAATTAAAAAATATCAACATATTAGATTTAAAGGCTCTGATTATAAAAAAAATGACTTATTAATTAAAAAAGGAACTATCTTACAACCAGCTCATATATTAGCTTTAAAATCATTAGGCATAAGTTACATAAAAGTTAAAAAAAAACCTAATATACTGTTTTTTTCAACAGGAAATGAAATATCAGATCAAGCAAAAATACCAAATTGGAAAGTTAGAAATTCAAATAGTTATTACTTGGAGTCTTTAGCTAACAATTTTCTGTTTAATTTTAAAAATGGAGGAATATTAAGAGACAATCATCAAAATAAATTTCAGAAAGAGATTTTAAAGATATTTAGTTCGAAATTTGATATTATCATTACCTCTGGTGCAGTATCTGCTGGCAAATTTGATTTTGTACCTAGCATCATTAAGAAACATAAACTTTCAAAATATTTTAAAGGTGTTGCAATTAGACCTGGTAAACCTATTTTATTTGCTAAATTTAAAGGTAAACACAAGGTTATCTTTGGTTTACCTGGAAATCCGATTTCATCTGCTGCTTGTTTCAGATTTTTTGTTTATCCATATCTTCAGGAGGTACTTGGTATCACTGAGGAAAAACCATTAAAGGCAATTTTAAAAAACACTTTTATAAAAAAAATTAATTTTACAAGATTCGTTAAAAGTAAAATTAATACAACTAAAAATGGTAAAATTGAAACTGAAATATTGAAAGGTCAAGAGTCTTTCAGAATCCATTCATTTGTAAAATCAAATGTATGGACATTGTTGCCATCAGGTAAATCAAAATTTAAAAAGGGAGATATAGTTGAATGTTATCTTCCAAATCATCCACAAAAAATTTTAACCTGATAAAGCTATTTTTGTTGTAGTTGAAATAAATAAGAATTAATAATTCAATAATGATCGAACTTAAAAATGAAAAAATAGCTGTACCTGTTGTTTTGTTTGCGGGTCTTTTGTGGTCTTTTGGACCATTAGTTGTAAGATATATGAACGAACCACACCTAGTTCCATGGCAGTATATTTTTGGGAGAGGTTTAACAATTTTTATTATTTTAAATTTATATTTGTATTTTGAAGAGGGTATTAAATTTTATAAGAATTATAAAAAAATAGGAAAATCTGGAATTATAGGAGGAGTAGGTCTTGGAATTGCTATGATTTCGTTTATTTATTCAATAACTAACACTAGTGCAGCTATTACACTTTTATGTTTAGCAGCCATGCCTTTTTTTACTGCTTTATTGGCTTTTTTATTTTTAAAAGAAAGAATTTCTTTTAATGTTTGGATTTCAATTTTTATTGCAACAATAGGCATAATAATAATGGCTTTTGGAAATAGTGAAAAAAATTCTTTTATAGGATTTCTATTTGGAATAGCTTCTTCCATTGGATTTTCTGTATTTTCTGTAACTTTAAGATGGAGGAAAGAGACACCCAAGTTTACCACAGTTGCAGTGGCTGGTCTTTTTTGTTTTATTTTTGCTACTTTTATGATTTTGATAACAAAACAAAGTTTTTTTTCATCTAGTTACAATAGTACAATGTTTTCTCTACATGGGACATTAGTTTGTTTAGGTTTAATTTTATATTCTATAGGATCTAAAGCAATTCCAGCAGCTGAGCTAACCTTGTTATCCTTAACAGAAGTGATAGGTGGTATTTTCTGGGTATGGTTACCATTGTTTGGGATAAATGAAGTACCATCTACAAATACAATAATTGGTGGTTTCTTTTTATTTGTATCCCTTATCTACTATAGCCTCATTATGAGATGGAATAAGAGATACATTGCTTTAAATTAAAGAAAAGATTATGGAACGACCAGATTTTTTTACTTTAAAAAATGGCGAAAGAGTAAAACTTCCTTTCTCTGAAACTGAATATAATCAAAGAGTTAATAAATTACGATCTGTTATGGACAATGAAAATATAGATATGATTATTTTGACTTCAATGCATAATATTGCATATTACACAGGTTTTATTTATTGTTCTTTTGGTCGTCCTTATGGTTGTGTAATAACAAAAAAAAAAATTTCGACTATTTCAGCAAATATTGATGCCAGTCAGCCTTGGAGAAGATCACACTGTGATAATGTTATTTATACTGATTGGAAAAAAGATAATTTTTTAAAAGCAATAGTTTCAATAATTGGTAGAGATGATCCACCCAAAAACATTGGTATCGAAAATGATCACGTCACATTAGAAATGAGAGAAAAAATTGGTTCAATTTTTATGTTTTCAGTATTTAGTGATATTTCAAAAAAACTTATGAATTTAAGAATGATAAAATCTAATGAAGAAATAGAAATAATAAAGAATGGTGCAAGAATAGCTGATATTGGAGGAGAAGAGATTGTTAAGAATATAAAAGAGGGGGCAACAGAGATAGAAATAGCAATAGCTGGAAGAGATAAAATGGAAAGAGAAATTGCAAAAACCTATCCTGGTGCTGAATATATGGATACTTGGGTATGGTTTCAATCTGGGATTAATACTGATGGAGCACATAATCCAAAAACAAATCGTAAATTAAAAAATGGAGATATTTTATCTTTAAATACTTTTCCAATGATTTCAGGATATTATACTGCACTTGAGAGAACATTGTTTTTAAATTCTGTTGATGATGAGTCTTTAAAAGCATGGGAGGCAAATGTTAAAGTACACAAAAGAGGCTTAGAACTCATCAAGCCTGGTGTTAAATGTTCCGACATTTGTACGGAATTAAATGAGTTATTTGCTGAGCTTGGATATTTACAATATAGAACTTTTGGCTACGGACACTCTTTTGGTGTTCTTTCCCATTTTTATGGAAGAGAAGCAGGTCTAGAGCTCAGAGAAGACATAGATACAACTTTAGAGGAAAATATGGTTATTTCAATGGAACCTATGATTTTAATTCCAGAGGGAAAACCGGGTGCTGGTGGTTACCGAGAACACGATATTTTAGTTATTGGTAAAAATACTGCAGAAAATATTACCAAGTTTCCTTTTGGACCAGAACATAATGTTGTTAAAGGATAGATGAATAAGAAAAAAATTATAGTTAATAGTTGGAATGAGTGGGATCCGCTTAAGCATGTGATAGTGGGTAGAGCAGATGGAACATGTATACCTGCACCTGAACCAGCTCTAGATGCCAAAGTTCCAGAGGACTCAGATATGAGAGGAAAATTTGGACCAAGAACTAAAGATACTGTTGATAAAGCTAATCAACTTTTAGATGACTTTTCGAACATGTTAATAAAGAGAGGTATAAAAGTAGATAGACCAACACCAATTAATTTTAATCAAAAAACATCCACCCCAGACTGGAAAGCAGAAACTATGTTTGGATGTATGCCTCCTAGAGATGTTTTACTAACAGTTGGGAATGAAATTTTGGAGGCGACAATGAGTTATAGGTGCCGATGGTTTGAGTATTTATGTTATCGGCCATTAATAAAAGAATATTATAACAATGATATCAATATGAGACATGAGTCTGCACCAAAACCAAGACTAACTGATGCAGATTATAGAAAAGATTATTTATCGGATAAAATTGGAATTCAAAAAAGGCTTAAATGGACAGAAGATAAGTTTTTTGTAACCACAGAAGAGGAACCATTATTTGATGCTGCAGATGTATTAAGATTTGGAAAAGATTTAGTTATTCAACATGGTTTTACAACAAATTTAAAAGGCATAGATTGGTTAAAAAGACATTATAAAGATCATAGAATTCACGCTGTAAACTTTCCAGGAGATCCTTATCCAATACATATTGATGCAACTTTTACACCAATAAAAGAGGGTTTAATTATAAACAATCCTCAAAGAAGATTACCAAAAGAACAAAGAAAATTATTTGAAAGTAATGGTTGGGAAATAATTGATGCTGCTCAACCTGCACATAATGAACCTCCACCACTTTGTTATTCATCAGTTTGGCTTTCAATGAATGTTTTAGTTTTAGATCCAAAAACAGTTTGTGTAGAAAAAAGTGAAAAGTATCAAGCAGAACAACTTGATAAACTTGGAATGGAGGTTATCCCTGTCGATTTGAGAGATGCCTATGCTTTTGGAGGAGGTCTTCATTGTTGTACAGCAGATGTTTACAGAGAAGGTGATTTAAAAGATTATTTTCCAAAACAATAAACTTAACTTGGATTCTCTTTTATAAAATTTATATAATTTATAACTTCATCAAATTTTTCATCAGGTACATCTTTGTAACTTACTCCAAATTTTTCTTTTACGCATAAGGCTACATGAGCATATGAATTTCTACCTTTAGGATGATTTGGATGGTCTGGTAGTTGTCCATCCAAATAATCGCCAGCTTCCTGGATTATTTTCCATAATCTACTAGCATTTTCTTTATTCATATATTTTTAAATATTATAATGTTATCACTTAAGAGTAAATTATGTCTAAAGTTTTAAAATTAGGAATAACTAGCAACAATAATAAAAAAATTGAAGAAGTAGATTCATTTGAGGTTTTAGCTAACAAAGGAGTAGTTGGTGATAGACACTTTAGTGAATACAATGATCCATATTGCCAATTAACTTTAATTGAATCTGAGAATATTGATTATTATAATACAAAATTTGGATTAAACATACCTTACATAGCTTTTAGAAGAAACATAATCACTAAAGGAATCAAACTTAATGATTTGGTTGGAAAAAAATTTTTAATAGGAAATGTAAAAGTTGAAGGAATTGATTTATGCAGACCATGTAAACACCTTACTGAAATGTTAAATCAAGATAATATTCTTAAAGAATTTTTGAGAAGAGGAGGCTTGAGATGTCAAATATTATCTTCTTCTAAAATACAAGTAGATGATAGAATTAAAATTTTATAACAGTTTTAGTTTTCTTTAGATTTATCTATACTAAATTTTTCTAATCCACTTACAGGATTTTTTGTATTGTTCTCTAGATTTTCAAATTTTGATCTTTTCTCTAACTCTTTTTGCATCAATCTTTGTTCTCTTCTTATTTCCTCTTGCTCTTTTAATTTCTGTTCTCTATCAAATTTTTCTTCCCATTCTTTAATTTTTATGTATTCAAGTTCTTGTTGTTTTTTCTCTTCTTCTTTTAACATTTTTAATTCTCTATTTTTACGTCTTTGTTCTTTTAATTCTTTTTGTTTTTGTTCATCTTCTCTAACTTGTAAATCAATATCTCTTCTATTTTGCTCTTCTTCTCTAGTTTTTAACTGTTTCTCTTTTTCTCTGAGTTCTTTTGTAACAAGAATTAGCTCCTCGTCTTTTTTTGTTAACCTTTCACCTTCAAGTCTTTGTTTTTCTTCTTTAAATTTTATTTCTTTTTCTTTATTTTTTAATTCATCTTCATTTAATTTTATTTTATTGCTTTCTTTGATAAGTCTTTCTTCCCAAATTTTTAACTCTTTTCTCTCTTTTAATATCGAGTTTCTCTCTTCTAATTTTTGTAGTTTAATAGCTTTAATTTTGTTTAATTCTTTATTTTTCTTGTAGTTAGAAAATGCGCTACTGATTGATGTAGTTGTCAAAGAGGCAATCTTGGCCAATCCACCTGTCTCTTTTTTAATTTTAGACTTCTTTTTTTTTTTTAGTGCCATTTTTATTAATTTTTATTTCACTAAAGAAATAACTAATATTCAATAAGAATATTAAAAAATTTGTTTAAATTGGGTACAACCTGAAAGCGATAATTAATTTTGAAAAATTAATTTCTTTCCTCAGAAATTTTAGCAGGTTCCTCTATTGGTTCTGTTGTTGGGTTAAGTTCTATTCCAGCTGGGGTAATTGTTTGTGGCATTGCAACAAACTGAGAGTCAGGATTGTCAACTGTCTGTCTAACTTGCATTCTATAAATACCAAATAAACCAATAATAGAGTGAAATATGAATAAAAATACAAAAAAACCGTTTGAACCCACCAAATCCATAAATACTGAACATAAAAAAGGTCCACTCATTGCACCTAATCCAAATGAAAATTGAAGCCCAGCTCCTGCGGCAACAAATTTGTCTTTTGATATATAGTCATTTGTGTGGGCTAAAATTAATGAAAACATAGGCAAACTGCAAAAAGAAAATAAAACAAAAAAAATATAAAACCATGTTTTACTAGTTGCAAGGCCATCAGGTAAATACATTTGCCTTGAAACAAATATTGCAATGATTGCAAAAATCGCTGCACCAAATGTACTAAAAACAATTACTCTTCTTCTATCATACATATCCGAAATTTTTCCTATCGGAAATTGAGCTATAGAGCCTGAGATTGCTAAAAGAAATGTTACAATCGATACTTCTAGTATCGAAAAATTCATAGATGTTGCATAAACAGCTAACAAAGTAAACAAAGCTGATTGAATAGTCCCATAAAATAGTGAACTAACCATACCAAAAGGAGAAGCTTCATATAAATCTTTCAAGTTCATTGCTTTAATTTTCTTAAAGGTAGGTGGTTTTTTTTTAGTTAATAAAATTGGTATTAGTGCTACGGAAGTAATGACAGAAATTAAGATAAATGGTTGAAAATTTTTGGGACTGCTAAAGTTTAATAAGAACATACCAATACCCATTGCTCCATAAAGTATAACCATATAAATAGAGAGAACACTTCCTCTATTTTTATTACTTGCTCTGTCATTAAGCCAACTTTCCGCAACTGTATAAATACAAACCATGCTTATTCCCGTAAGAACTCTCAGTAAAAACCAGATAAACGGATTAATCAAAATTGAATGTATTAAAATTACTAAAGAGGCCAAAGATGCAAAAGCTGCAAAAACTCTTATATGTCCTACTCTTGAAATAATGTTTGGAATAGTAGCAGCTCCTATAAAGTATCCAACAAAATACCCAGACATCATGAAACCAGTGGCTGTAAGGCTAAATTGCTCTTGAACAGCCCTAACACCTAAAAGAGAACCTTGAAAGCCATAGGCCATCATTATGAAACCCATTCCTAAAAATAGTGCCCAAGAATTTTTTAAAACTTTATTCATAAAAATTGCTGTAAGTATTCGCGATGTAATATTAAATCAAGTCTTAATTGTGACAAGCTTAAGATTTTTTAAGCTTCATAAACGAATGGATAGCAATTGTAGCTATTATAATAACTCCTCCTTGAAGGGTCTCAATACTTGGCTGTTCTTTAATTATAAGCCAAACCCAGATTGGACCAATGATAGTTTCTAATAAGAAAAATAGATTCACTTCAGCTGCTGGAATAAACCTTGGTGCTATAGTTACTAATACAAAAGGTATTGCAACACAAAGAACACACATTAAAGGAATTATTAAAAGGTCTTTGTCTACTAATGCAAAACTTTCAATAAAAAATAAAGCAAAAGTTGCTACAAATAATTTACCGACAACTGCAGCTGGAACTAAATTTTTCTCTTTAGCTGATCTTACAGTAATTGCGCCAATAGCTAAACCAAGCGCAGTTATGAAACCTAAAATATCTCCATAAAAATTACCTAATTTTAAGGAGTCAAAGAAAATATAAATAATCGCTAAAAAAGTAATTATAATTGAAATCCATGTTTTCTTATCAGGAGGTTCTCTTAAAAATATTGCTCCTAGAATTGCTGATATCATAGGCGCAGTTGCAATCATAACAAGAGTATTTGCTACATTTGTATTTTGAATTGAAAGTACAAAAGTAATATTTGTTAAACTAAATGTTCCAACATAAATAATCCCATGGTAGCCACTATTAAAAAGAATTTTAAAAAAATTTAATTGATAAATGAGAAGCATTCCCAAGAAAACTGTAAAAAAAGGAATTATTCCTCGATAAAAAACTAGGCCCCAAGTATCAACACTTGAAAGTCTTATAAACAAAGAGTCGGGCGTTATAAACATTACTGCCACAAAAGCCATTAAAGAACCTTTTTGTTGGTCAGTCAGGTTTTTCATGCTTTTAATTCTTTCCAAAAAGTTTTTGCAAGATTAATTTTTGATAGATCGTATAGTGTTTTTAATCCAGTCGGGGATGTGACGTTGATATCACCATTTAGTTTTTGATCAATAAAATCAATTCCTACAAAAAAAATATTTTCTTTTTTTAAGTCATTAGCAATTATTTTTGATATCTTTTTTTCAACTATTGTTAAATTTGTATCAATTGCCTTTCCACCTTTGCTCATGTTACTCAAAAAAGACCCTTTTTTAGGAACTCTTGATATGGCACCAGCTATTTTTCCATTGATTATGAATACTCTTTTGTCCCCCTTGATTATATTAGGTAAAAATTTCTGACACATTATAAAACCATGCTTTTTAAGAAATTTTTTGATTAACAAAAAATTAAATTTTGAAAGTAAATGAATATCATTTCCACCAAAACTATGTACTGGCTTTAAAATAACTTTTTTATTTTTTTTAAAAAAATTTTTAATTTCATTAATGTTTTGGGTAAAAAGAGTATTAGGCATAAACTTTTGGTATTTTACTGAATAAAGTTTCTCAGAAATATTTCTGATTGAGGTTGGATTATTAATAATTTTAACTTTATTCTTAATAGTGTCTAACATGTAAGTTGTTGAAATATATTCAAGATTAAATGGTGGATCTTGCCTGATTAAAATAAATTTACATTTTAATAAATTTAATTTTTGTTTTTTTAATATTTTAAAAAATTTTTTTTTATTATAATCAAATTCTATAAAAAAACCTTTAGCAATAACTTTTGAATTAATTATTGATAAGTCTTTAGGATCGTAATAAAAAATTTTGTAATTTTTGCTTTGAATTTCATTTGCTAAAAAAACACTTGTATCTGTTAAAGGATTAAGTTTTGATGGATGGTCTCCTTGAATAGCAATAATCTTATTTATCATATAGTTCATTTAAATCTTCATTTTTTGAAAATTTATTAATCATATGATCTGCGTTTGTAGTTTTATTATCAATTACTTTTTGCAAATGGTTTAAAAATAAGGTTTCATTTTTGTTGTTTTTATTAAGAACATCTCTATTTTCTAATCCTTTTCTTGATATGTCTAGTAAAGTTGAACTCCAATAAAGAAGATCTTTTCCCATTAGTTGAGTATTAAATCCTTTATGTGGAGCTTCAAGATAAGCGTTAATTATCTTATTTTTATCCCAACTAGAAATAAGATTATAAACTTCATCT
>Ga0181568_10005195_pt1 | contig 11502 bp, 9 predicted proteins | sample 101ome_20_FD_133758 | JGI IMG/M metagenome (GOLD analysis project Ga0181568, IMG submission 133758) | Coastal salt marsh microbial communities from the Groves Creek Marsh, Skidaway Island, Georgia - 101404AT metaG (megahit assembly) | ecosystem: Environmental > Aquatic > Marine > Intertidal zone...
CACGGAGCGCCCCCCCATCAAGACTATCCGCCTCAATCGTGCGCCGGTCTTGCTACCGGTGCAGTGGGTGGCGGGTGTGGCGGCGGAGCGACTGGGACTTGATGGTGACCTGCACCGGCGGCACTTGGCTGCGCTCCGGGAGTTGAGAGCAACCAGCCCGGCGGATTTCGCTGAGCGCTTTCAAGCCATTTGGCGGGAACAAAGCTTCCCCGAGCGCTCGGATCCCGATCAAATGCTGTATTCGGGATTTGTGGGGAACACCGATCGTGAGCTGTGTGCACAGGTGGTCGCTACGGATCCCACGGCGCTGGCATCAGCAACTTATCCTTTCACGGATAAGCGCCTGCCAGAGCTTTTGTTTCGTTATCGCGCCCGCAACTATCCAGAAACGCTGAATAGTGCTGAGCGGGATCAGTGGCGCGAACACTGCGTATCGCAGTGGCACGAGGGCTCCTTCACGTTGGCGCAGTTTGATTTGGCACTGGCGGAAGAGCGCGCGCGTTGGGAGCTCACCCCAACAGTTTCGGCGGCCCTTGATGAGCTGGAGCAGTGGGTCAGAGCGCTGTCGGTTCAGGGCTGATCGGCGCTACAATGAAAGCGGAGTAGGGCACGTCTCCCGAACTTCGAGGGAGTCGCGCTGGCCTCTCCTTGCTCGCTGTAGCGAGAGGGGAAAGTGGCGCCAGGCAGTCTCTCGATGCCTGGTGAATGGTTCAGCAGTGGAGCGCAGCGAGTGCAATTTGCCGGTAGCCATATCCTGAGTATCAGTCAGTTTGAGCGCGCAGATGTAGAGCGATTATTTGCCGTTGCAGATGCCATGCGTCCATACGCTCACCGAGAACGCGTGACCCGGGTGCTCAACGGCGCCATTCTGGGCTCGATGTTTTTCGAACCTTCAACGCGCACGCGCATCAGTTTTGGCAGCGCCTTCAACCTGCTTGGAGGCGAGGTGAGAGAAACAACCGGCTTTGAGCACTCAGCAATCGCCAAGGGAGAATCGCTCTACGATACGGCCCGGGTCCTCAGCGGTTACTCCGATATTATCGTGATGCGTCACCCGGAAGACGGCTCGGTGTCCGAGTTTGCGTCGGCGAGCAGGGTGCCCGTAATCAACGGTGGCGACGGGGCGAATGAGCATCCGAGTCAGGCGCTACTTGATCTTTACACTATTCGATCTGAGCTGGCGGGCCGCGAGCGCGGTCTGGACGGGTTACGCATTGCGATGGTGGGGGACTTGCGATTCGGTAGAACCGTACACTCGCTCTCCAAACTGCTGTCTTTGTTTCAGGGTCTGCGGGTCAGTTTGATCTCACCCGAAGCGCTGAGCATGCCGGAAGAGGTAGTGGAAACCCTGCGCATGGCGGGGCATGAGGTATTGCAAACGGACGAACTCGAGACCGGTATCGCGGGCATGGATATTGTGTACAGCACACGTATCCAAGAGGAGCGCTTTACCAGTCGAGAGGAAGCCGATCTCTATCGGGGTCGATTTCGATTGAATCAGAGCGTTTATACCGCTAATTGCGAGCCCAATACCGTCATCATGCACCCCCTGCCGCGCGATTCTCGAGAGGGCGCGCGGGAGTTAGATATTGATCTGAACGACAATCCGAATCTCGCGATCTTCCGTCAGAGTGACAATGGTGTCTTGGTCAGGATGGCGCTGTTCGCGCTCATACTCGATGTGGTGGATCAAGTCGATCGCCATGCCGCGCCGGTCACGTGGTACACGGAGCGACGGTTTTGACTGCCCTCCAACCCCGCTACGGTGCCGGCGATGTCAAGCTGGAGCAGCGTGAGCACAGTTTCCAAGGCTACTTTTCATTGGAGACGCTGACGATCCGCCACCGCCTTTTCTCGGGTGGGTGGTCAACTCCTATCCGCCGGGAGTTATTTCACAGAGGTGACGCTGTCGGCGTCTTACCCTGGGACCCAGTTACCGATGAAGTGGTGCTTATTGAACAGTTCCGTGTTGGTGCCATTAGGGGTGGAGACAGTCCGTGGATGCTGGAACTGATTGCCGGTATGGTCGAGCCGGGTGAATCTGACATCTCGGTCGCGCATCGAGAAGCCACTGAAGAGGCTGGCTGCCAGCTGGGCCGTCTGGTGCCCATAGCCGCGTTTTATCCCAGCGCCGGTGCTTGTTCGGAACAGATACGCTTATTTGTGGGAGAACTCGTAGCGGCGCGACCGGGCACGGTGCAAGGCCTTGAAAGTGAGCACGAGGACATCCTCGTGCACCAGCTATCGCGTTCTGAGGCGCTGCAGATGCTGGATAGCGGCCTCATCAACAATGGGCACACCTTGATCGCGTTGCAGTGGCTAGCGCGCCACGGCGATCGGCTCCGGGCGGACTGGCAAGTGGCCTGTGCCGGCTGAATCGACGCTGAGACCAAGGCCTTAGGCTATGTCCGCTCCTTCTTCAGATGATGCCCCGAAGCTGGTTCGCTCCAGTGCTGTAGTGGGATCAGCGACGATGTTGTCGCGGGTTCTGGGTCTCGCGCGCGACGTGGTGCTGGCGAATCTGATTGGCGCTAACGGGAACGCTGACGCCTTCTTCGTTGCCTTCAAGATTCCCAATTTCCTGCGCCGCTTGTTTGCAGAGGGCGCGTTTGCACAGGCGTTTGTACCCGTTCTGGCCGACACACGTGAGAAAGGCGGTCTGTTAGCGGTGCGCGAGTTGATTGATCGTGTTGCCGGTGTGCTCGGAGGCACACTGCTGCTTTTGACGCTGGTCACCATTATGGCCTCGCCGCTTGTCGCGACTGTATTTGCACCAGGGTTTTTGCGAGACCCCGCAAAATTGGCGCTCACTGCGGATTTGATCAAGCTCACCTTTCCTTATTTACTGCTGATTTCTCTGACGGGCTTTGCCGGCGCCATCCTGAACAGCTATCAACGGTTCGCTGTGCCGGCACTGACTCCCATATTGCTGAACCTTTGTTTGATCTGTGCAGCACTGTGGTTGGCTCCCAGCTTTGCCGAGCCGGTCGTCGCACTCGCGTTGGCGGTTTTGGTGGCAGGGTTCGCCCAGCTTTTGTTTCAGGTGCCGGCTCTGGCGGGGATTGGGCTGGTACCGAGGCCGCGGTGGGCGCCTGGACATGAAGGCGTGCAGCGTATTTTGACACTCATGGTACCGGCGCTTTTTGGCGTATCGGTGAGTCAGATTAACCTGTTGCTTGATACGGTGCTGGCTTCACTGCTACCCACGGGGAGCGTTTCTTGGCTGTATTACTCCGACCGATTGACCGAATTGCCTTTGGGTGTCTTCGCTATCGCCATCGCGACTGTCATCTTACCGACCTTATCGGGTCATCGCGCGCGAGCTGATGATCCGGCGTTCGCCAGCACGATGGACTGGGCTATCCGGAGCGTTCTGCTCATTGCAATGCCCGCCACCGTTGCACTGGCAATACTGGCGGAGCCGCTGCTGACCACCCTGTTTCAATATGGCGCTTTTGCGGAAACGGACAGAAACATGGCGGCCGCCAGTTTGCGAGCGTATACGCTTGGGTTGGGAGCCTTCATGTTGGTGAAAGTCCTCGCCCCGGGATACTACGCGCGAGAGGATATGCGCACCCCTGTTCGCATCGGGATTGTCTCCATGGCGGCCAACATGGCACTCAATGTGGCCTTTGTCTTCCCGCTCATGTGGTGGCTGGGTCTCGGGCATGTGGGTTTGGCGCTTGCGACCAGTGTGTCAGCTTGGTTAAACGCGTTGCTGTTGTACCGCGGACTCCGCCGAGACGCCGTTTTGTCAGCGGGTAGCGTGCCATTGAAGTGGTTCCTGCAAGTCGCACTCGCCACCGCCAGTATGGCTCTGATGCTGTGGTGGCTGATGGCCGATGATACCGGTTGGGCTGACTGGAGTTGGTGGCAGCGTGCTACGGAGCTGGGTATGTTGTGTTTCAGCGGTCTGTCAGCATTTGTGGCTGGTCTCTGGTTGATGGGCTTTCGTCCCGCAGATCTGCGCCGCTGAAATCCCTATCTCTCGAAGGCGGTCGCGTTGGGTGTGGCGGCTGATCTCGATGGGGCTGAGCGGTATACTGCTCGATTATCCATATGGGAAGAGAGGCGGGGATGGAACTCATCCGCGGCCGGCATAATTTGCGACCTCGCCACCGGGGCTGCGCGGTGACGATAGGGGCTTTTGACGGCATTCATCTGGGCCACCAGGCTGTGCTGGCTCACCTGAAGGAGCAGGCCACATCATTGGGTGTCGCAACGACGGTTGTGACTTTCGAGCCGTTGCCGAGGGAGTATCTGCGACCGCTGGAAGCGCCGCCTCGCATCACTACCCTAAGAGACAAGTGGCCTTTACTTGAGTCCTGCGCGGTCGATCGTGTGTTGTGTCTGCCTTTCAACGAACGGCTGCGGCAATTGAGTGCCCGGGATTTTGTTGAACAGGTTTTTGTAGAGGGGTTGGGGGTACGGTATCTCGCTTTTGGTGATGATTTCCGATTTGGCAATCGGCGGGAGGGTGATCTGGATTATGTTCGCGCGTTGGCAGCAGAATTTGGCTATGCTGTGGCCCCCACGCCTACCAGAGAGGCTGAGGGAGAGCGGATCAGTAGCACGCGAATTCGTGCGGCACTTGCAGAGGCGGACTTTGAACTCGCGGCGAGTCTATTGGGCAGACCTTTTGAGATGGCCGGTCGCGTATTGCATGGGCAAAAACTGGGTAGGCAACTGGATGCGCCAACAGCCAATATCGCGTTGCATCGTATTCGCTCGCCTTTGCACGGCGTCTATGCCGTCAGCGTCACGGGTGCGGGACTACAGGGCGTTGCGGGCGTGGCTAATGTGGGTGTCAAGCCAACCATTGGAGAGAGTCTGGAGGCCACGCTGGAGGTGCACGTTTTGGACGGATCACCCGATTTATACGGTGAGCGCCTGACAGTGCAGTTTCGGCACAAGCTGCGTGATGAACAGAAATTTCCGTCGCTTGATGCTCTGAAGGAGGGCATTGCTGCGGATAAAGAGCACGCCAGAGCATGGCTGGCGGAACACGGATGAATTATGACCGACTATAAAGCGACGCTGAATCTGCCCCAGACGGCGTTTCCGATGAAAGCTAATCTGACGCAGCGCGAACCCGAGCGTCTGAAAATGTGGGCAGAGATTGGCCTGTATGAGCAGATGCGAGCTGTCGGCAAGGGCAAGCCGCGGTTCATCCTGCACGACGGTCCTCCCTACGCCAATGGCGACCTCCATGTGGGGCACGCTATCAACAAAATTCTCAAGGACATCATCATCAAATCAAAAACCTTGTCTGGTTTTGATGCGCCTTATGTTCCGGGTTGGGACTGTCACGGGTTACCCATTGAACTCAATGTGGAAAAGAAAGTGGGTAAGCCCGGACACAAAGTCACGGCGTCGGAGTTCAGGAAACAGTGTCGAGATTACGCAAATAAGCAGGTCGAGGCCCAGAAAGCGGACTTCGTTCGCATGGGGGTGTTTGGAGATTGGGATCATCCCTATCTGACAATGGATTTTCAGTTTGAAGCGAACATCGTTCGCACGCTGGCGAAAATCATTGATCGTGGGCACCTGCATCGAGGTTTTAAACCGGTGCACTGGTGTCTGGACTGCGGGTCCGCGTTGGCAGAAGCGGAGGTGGAGTATCGCGATAAGCAGTCTTCCGCGATCGACGTCAGCTTTCCTTTTGTGGATTCGGCCGAGGCTGCCACTCGTCTGGGCTGTGACAACAGCATTCCGATTGAGTTGGCCATCTGGACGACCACGCCTTGGACGTTACCTGCCAATCGGGGCGTGGCGCTTGCTGCTGATTTGGATTACGTGCTGTTGTCCTTTGAGGGTCGCCGGGTGCTGGTGGCGAATGCCCTTACAGAGCACTGTGCACAGCGTTTCGGTGCCGCGTCTTATGAAGTGGTGGGGCGTACCAAAGGTGCTGACCTTGAGGGTTTGATGCTTTCACCGCCCTTCAGCGATAACCCTGTGCCCATCGTGCTGGGCGAACATGTCACGACGGAGGCGGGCACTGGCTGTGTTCATACAGCACCTGCACACGGTATTGAGGATTTTGAAATGGGTCGGCGATACGGCCTCGAAGTCTACAATCCTGTCGGTGGCAACGGGGTTTACCACCCTGATACCCCGGTCTTTGGGGGGCAGCACGTTTTCAAAGCCAACGACGACATCATCGCGGGACTGTCTGAGCGCAATCTGTTGCTTTGCCACGAACCCTTCCAGCACAGCTACCCCCATTGTTGGCGGCACAAAAGCCCCATTATTTTCCGCGCCACGCCCCAGTGGTTCATTAGCATGACGGGGAATGGCCTGCTTCAGGCGGCAAAATCCGCGGTAGACGAGGTGCAATGGATCCCCGACTGGGGGCGAGCGCGCATCGACAGTATGCTGGAGGACCGCCCCGACTGGTGTATTTCGAGGCAACGCACTTGGGGTGTCCCCATCGCATTGTTTGTTCATAAAGTGACGGGGGATCTGCATCCCGCGACCCAGTCTCTGATGGAACAGGTTGCGCTACGCATGGAAAGTCAGGGTATTGATGCGTGGTTTGAGCTTGATCCGGCCGAGTTGCTCGGAGAAGAGGCAGAGGACTACGAAAAGGTTACCGATACGCTCGATGTTTGGTTTGATTCGGGCGTCACCCATGAGTGTGTACTGCGCGAAAATGAAGCGCTGAATTGGCCTGCCGATCTTTACCTAGAGGGATCTGACCAGCATCGAGGTTGGTTCCAATCTTCACTCCTGACGGGCATTGGCACGCACGGCGCCTCACCCTACCGCAGTGTACTTACCCATGGCTTCACGGTTGATGGTGAAGGCCGAAAAATGTCGAAGTCGCTAGGCAATATTATCCCTGCGGCTAAGGCCATGCAGGATCTTGGCGCTGACGTGCTGAGGCTTTATGTCTCTGCCGCTGACTATCGCAACGAGATTTCCGCGTCGGATGAAATTTTCAAGCGCACCGGAGACGCCTACCGGCGTATCCGCAACACCGCCCGCTTTCTGCTGTCTAATTTGGCTGGCTTTGATCCGGTAACGGATTGTCTTCCCAGTGAACAGTTGCTACCGCTTGATCGCTGGATTCTTGCTCAGGCGCATGCGCTACAAAACGAAGTGCGAACGGCTTACGATGAGTATCAGTTTCACCACGTGTATCACAAAGTGCACAATTTTTGCAGCGGTGAACTGGGTGGCTTTTACCTCGACATCATCAAGGACCGCCAGTACACCACGGGTGCCGACTCGCATCCGCGTCGCTCGGCGCAAACCAGTCTCTTTCATCTTGCTGAAGCGTTGTGCCGCTGGATAGCGCCGATACTGAGTTTTACAGCCGAGGAAATTTGGGAAAACCTTCCCGGCACACGTGACGCATCTGTGTTTTTAGCCCAGTGGTATGAGGCCTTACCCTCCGCGGAAACCGATGGTGGTCTCGACCAGGCTTTTTGGATGGAAATGCTGAGCGTGCGTCAGCAAGTCAATAAGGCGCTTGAGCTTCAGAGGGAGCGCGGCTCGTTGCGTGGGTCACTCGACGCGGTGGTCACCTTATATGCTGAACCGGCGTTAGCGCAGCGTTTGCAAAGCCTGGGTGAGGAGTTGCGGTTTGTGCTCATCACGTCCGACGCGGAGGTGGCCGAATACGAGCAAGCACCCGAAGATGCCTTTGAAGCGGAAGGCCTGAAGTTGCGTATAGTCGCCAACCCATCGGCCGAGGAAAAGTGCGAGCGGTGTTGGCATAGGCGAGCCGATGTGGGCGAGCACGCTGCGCACCCGACGCTGTGTGGCCGCTGCGTGACCAATGTCGATGGCGCGGGTGAGGCACGTCAGTTTGCCTGAAAGTAGACTCTTGGCTGGGATCGGCCGGCGACCTTGGATTGGTCTTCTGGTTGCGGCTGTCGTGGTAGTCGTTGACCAGTGGACCAAGCAGCTTGCTGTGGCGACACTGGACTTTCGCACCCCCCAAATGGTCACGAGTTGGTTCGACTGGATGCTGACTTACAACACGGGTGCCGCTTTCAGTTTTTTGGCCAATGCAGGCGGCTGGCAACGCTGGTTTCTCGCCGGGGTCGCGCTGGCGGTAAGCGTTTTTCTGATTGTCTGGTTATTCCGATTGGCCCCGAGAGATCGCTCGCTGGTGATTCCCTTGGGCTGTATTCTGGGCGGCGGTATCGGCAATTTGGTTGATCGTGTCACATTGGGGCACGTGGTAGATTTTATTTCGCTTCACTACCGAGACTGGTATTGGCCTGCCTTTAATGTCGCGGATTCCGCCATCACCCTTGGTGCCGCATGGTGGTTGCTATCCGCTTTTCTGGGCGCTTCTTCTGCCGACACCGACCCGGTAAACATTTGAATACTATGCAATTAGAAATCGAAGCAAATACGAGAGTGACGCTCAATTTTTCGCTATCGCTTGAAACCGGCGAGGAAGTGGATACCAATTTTGGGCAGGATCCCGTGACCTTCGTAATGGGTGACGGATCTTTGCTGCCCAGTTTCGAGCGGCGGCTAATAGGGATGCGGTCCGGTGACGAGGCTGAGTTCAAGATTCCCCCCGAAGAAGGGTTCGGCGAACCGCAGGAGGACAACATTCAGAGAATGCCACGAAGTGATTTTGATGGCGATGCGCCTGTAGAGCCCGGCATGCTGTTTTCGTTCGCCGATGCGGCGGGGGGCGAAGTGCCTGGCATGGTGGCGGCCGTGGATGAGGAAGAGGTGACGGTGGATTTCAATCATCCCCTGTCAGGGCGTACTATTCACTTCAAGGTGCGAATCGCGCGCGTGGAACCGGCGGAGCTGCATTAATGGACATCGTGTTGGCTAATCCGCGAGGGTTTTGCGCAGGCGTAGATCGTGCCATCGATATCGTAAATCGCGCGTTGGAGGTCTTTGGTGGGCCTGTCTACGTTCGTCATGAAGTGGTCCACAATCGCCACGTGGTAGACGATTTGCGCACTAGAGGCGCCGTATTTGTAGACGAGCTCTCGGAGGTGCCCGATGACGCGATCGTCATTTTCAGCGCCCACGGCGTTTCCCGCGCCGTCCAGGAAGAAGCAGAAGATCGGGGTCTTAAGGTATTTGACGCAACCTGTCCGCTGGTGACCAAGGTGCATGTCGAGGTGGCTTCCTTCAGTTCATCAGGTCGGGAGTGTGTCTTGATCGGCCACGCGGGGCATCCCGAAGTGGAAGGCACGATGGGGCGCTATGACACGAGTCAGGGCGGCGCAATCTACCTGGTTGAAGACGAGGCGCAGGCTGCCCGACTTGAGGTGCGTGATCCGAGCACACTGTCTTTCGTCACTCAAACGACACTTTCCGTGGATGACACTGCCAAGGTCATTGACGCGCTGCGAGAAAAATTTCCGCAGATTCAGGGCCCGAGGAAAGACGACATTTGCTACGCGACGCAGAATCGACAGGATGCGGTCAAGTCGCTAGCGAGTGAAGTGGATCTGGTCCTCGTGGTGGGCTCCACCAACAGCTCTAACTCGAATCGCTTGCGGGAGTTGGCCGAGCGCTGCGGCGCTGAAGCGTACCTTATCGACGACGCCAGCATGATTGAATCCGCTTGGTTATCCAGAGCGCGTTCAGTGGGTATCACTGCGGGTGCTTCAGCGCCAGAGTTGTTGGTTCAGGAGGTGATTGACGCCCTGCGCCAGCACGGCGGCTTGGCGGTGCGCGACCTTGATGGGCGTGAGGAGAACATCACATTTTCGCTCCCCAAGGGCTTGCGAATTCCTACCGTGGCAGTGGATGAGTGAATTTTAGGCGCCTGTAGCCCACGGCGCTGCGGGCCCCGCTACCGACCACTGGCAAGAGACCCAAAGCGGTTATTGGTCTCCCTGACGCACTGCTTTGTCCCTATCGTCTCATCATGCGATACCGATTTGGCAGGGTGGAATGCGGGCTGACACTGATTGAGTGCCTCTTCACCCTCGTTTTAGTTACATCCTTGCTGATGTTGGCGGTGCCCAGTTATCGGGACCAATTGTCATCGGCGCGTTCGCTTTCCGCCGCGCGCCAGCTGTTGGCTGCGGTACAGTTCGCTCGCAGCGCGGCGCTCAGTAGGAGAGCCACCGTATTGCTGTGTCCACAAGCCATTGCCTCCAGCGCATTGATTGATTGCTCCGGGCACTTTGGCCAGGCAATTTCCGCGGTTCTTGCGTCGCCGTCTGGGGAGGAAGTGATGCGGGTTTGGTCCCCGATGCCGGAGGTGACCGTGCTGAATCGGCAAGGCACTCAGCGCGTGACAGGACCAATACGATGGCATCCCAATGGGCTCGGCAGTCGCAATCTGACGCTATCCGTGTGCGCAGGAGGCCAAAACTGGTCTGTCGTCGTCAATCGATTGGGCAGACCCCGCTTGGTAAAAGACTGGGGGCACTGCCCGGATTGATGCTGCAGCGTGGAAACGGCGCGTGATCTACCAGAGGTGGAGCGCGGATGGCTGTCAGGGCAACTTGAATCAAGCTTGCGATTTGTCGCGACGGTGGGCCACAAAGCCGCGAAATACGGTACCCTTCGCTCCCCGCTTGAGCATGAAAGATGAACGCTGCAAGGGAGTGGTGAATGAAAGTCTGCATGGCACAAATCAATACCATGGTGGGCGATATCAGCGGTAACACACAGCGCGTGCTGGAGGTTTGTCATGAGCAAGCCAGAGCGGGCACGCAGCTGGTTGTATTCCCCGAGCTGACCCTGACAGGCTATCCCCCCGAAGATCTTCTGTTACGCGACGACATGACCACCCGGTCGGCGGCGGCGATTTTGCACTTGTGTCAGGCGCTACCGGCGCACCTGGCGGTTGTCGTCGGTTATCCAAGGCGTGAGGGCGAATATTTGTACAACAGCGCAGGCGTTCTTCTCGATGGAAAATTGATTGCTGAATATGACAAGCAGTGCTTGCCTAACTATCAGGTTTTTGACGAGAAGCGGTATTTTGAGCCAGGTGGCAAGCCCTGTGTGTTTCTCCTGAACGGCTTGCAATTTGGTCTCACTATTTGTGAAGACATATGGCATCCGGAACCCCTCGCCGCGTCCAAGCGGGCCGGCGCAAGCGTGCTGATTAACGTCAATGCATCGCCCTTCCATCGGGGCAAACTGGCTGAGCGCGCTGCACTGGTTGCGGATCGGGCACGGTCGAACCAGATGCCTATCTTGTATGTCAATCAGGTGGGCGGGCAGGACGAGCTGATCTTTGATGGCGGTTCTTTTGCTGTCGATGCAGAGGGTAACGTGTTGGCGCGCGCTGCGGAGTTTGACGAGTCGTGTAGTGAGGTGATTTTTGACGCGAGCGGTGTGCCACAACCGGCTGAGCAAGCCGAACCGTTGGATGACCTCGAGGCGGTATGGCAGGCGCTGGTGATGGGCATGCGCGACTACGTCAACAAAAACGGATTTCCGGGCGTTGTGTTGGGGTTATCGGGTGGCATTGATTCTGCCGTAACGCTGGCGGTGGCCGTAGATGCCTTGGGGCCGGAACGCGTTGAAGCGGTAATGATGCCTTTCCGTTACACG
>Ga0181568_10005198_pt1 | contig 11498 bp, 10 predicted proteins | sample 101ome_20_FD_133758 | JGI IMG/M metagenome (GOLD analysis project Ga0181568, IMG submission 133758) | Coastal salt marsh microbial communities from the Groves Creek Marsh, Skidaway Island, Georgia - 101404AT metaG (megahit assembly) | ecosystem: Environmental > Aquatic > Marine > Intertidal...
CCCTTGCATCCTGTTACACAAAGCGACACAACTAAGAAACCGATAACAGGAGGAATTGCAGTGGCAAAGGTTGCTTTTTTAGGACTTGGCGTGATGGGATACCCGATGGCGGGGCATTTGCAGGGCGCGGGACATGATGTGGTCGTTTACAACAGAACACAAGCCAAAGCGCAGGCTTGGACGGACGCACACGGCGGACAGGCTGCCGCCACACCGGCCCAAGCCGCGCAGGATGCTGATTTTGTCATGGCCTGTGTTGGCAATGATGATGATCTGCGCGCAGTCACCTTGGGGGACACAGGGGCATTTTCTGCCATGAAACAGGGCGCGATTTTCGTCGATCATACGACCGTATCGGCCAAGGTAACAGCCGAATTATATCAGGCCGCGCAATCGCAGGGGTTGTCATTTGTGGATGCGCCGATTTCTGGCGGTCAGGCCGGCGCTGAAAATGGGGTTTTGTCGATTATGTGCGGCGGCGATATGGCGGCCTATCAGGCGGCCGAACCGATTATGGGCGCCTATGCCCGTATTTGCCGCCGTATCGGTGACAGCGGCGCGGGACAAAAAACCAAAATGTGCAACCAAATTGCCATTGCCGGTTTGGTCCAAGGCCTGTCCGAGGCATTGCATTTCGCACAAAAGGCAGGGCTGGACGGGGAAGCCGTGGTCGAGGTGATCAGCCAAGGCGCGGCCGGCAGTTGGCAAATGTCGAACCGCTATGAAACAATGTTGGCCGATGAATACAACCACGGCTTTGCTGTCGATTGGATGCGCAAGGATTTGGGGATCTGTTTGGATGCCGCCAATGAAACAGGGGCCAGTCTGCCCGTGACCGCGCTAGTCGATCAATTCTACAAAGATGTGCAAAAAATGGGCGGCGGTCGATGGGATACATCTAGCCTGCTTAAGCGCCTGCGTGCGCACGACTAGGCAGGCTGCCGATGCGTGGCACTGCTAAAACTTGAAAACAATGGCCAATTCTTGGAAAAACTGAATTTGGCCATTGTAATTTCGCAAAAATTCCGTTTAAGTGATTATACGGTGATGGGCGGTAAAGCGTCACACACCAAACAGTTTCACTGTTTCCCGACGAGCCAGATGTTTTCACCTGACGCCCGGCAGACAGATTGATTGGGTCCCAAGGGACCAGAACTTAGCTTAGATCGCGTAAGCGACAGGCCAATAAACAGGAGGCGGCGGCTGAAATATTGCGCCCCTTTAGAAGGTAACGCGATGACGCGCACGAGGCAGATTTTTGTCCTAGCAACAGGCCCGACAGGCCCGTGTTGCCGCGCGCCTATGATCGCCCAAACAAATCCACAGCCAATTCAATACCGTTTTAGACGGCGCGATTGCGTATGTGTGTAAATGGACACTATGGTTAAGAAAATGCTTATCGACGCCACCCACGCCGAGGAAACGCGCGTGGTTGTGGTTGATGGAAACAAGGTCGAGGAATTCGATTTTGAATCCGAAAATAAACGCCAGCTTGCTGGCAACATCTATCTAGCAAAAGTTACACGCGTTGAACCGTCTTTGCAGGCGGCCTTTGTGGACTATGGCGGAAACCGTCATGGGTTCTTGGCGTTTTCGGAAATTCATCCCGATTATTACCAAATTCCGGTCGCTGATCGCGAAGCTTTGATGGAAGAAGAACGTGCCTACGCCCAATCGCTTAGCGATGACGAGGACGAAGAACCTGCCAAAAAAACGCGCAGCCGCCGTGGTCGCAGTCGTGGTCGGTCCTCTGGTAAAGGGCAAAATACCTCCCCTGCCGAGATCAGCGCCGATGCAACCGGTATGGAAACCATTGATTTTGATGCAGAAACGACTGACGTTGACGCGCAGAGCGATTTGACCGTATCAATCGATGAACCGGCCGTATCTGAGGTGTCTGACACCCCAGTCACCGAGGTCGCCACTGCACAGCCGGATGCGCCACAAGACACTGTTTCGTCAGACGACGACACACCGTCGGATGATGACACCCCACCGACCACAATGGCAGCTGAGGTCGACAGTGACGATCCAGAAGTGTCGTCAGACATCATTGAACATGATGACACCACCGCCGATGATGCGGATGACACAGACGCCGATACAGACAATGCTACCGACGATGACGCAGACGCAGATGATGCCGCATTGCAAGATGACGGGATTGAATCTGTTGCCGATGATGACGATGCTATGGATTTGCGTCCAAGCCGTTCACCGCGTCCGCGACGCTATAAAATTCAAGAAGTGATCAAAGTGCGCCAAATCATGTTGGTGCAGGTCGTCAAAGAAGAACGCGGCAACAAAGGGGCCGCGCTGACCACATATCTGTCATTGGCAGGTCGTTATTGCGTCTTGATGCCGAATACCGCGCGTGGTGGTGGCATCAGCCGCAAAATCACCAATGCGGTTGATCGCAAAAAACTGAAAGAAATCGCAAATTCAATTGACGTGCCAAATGGCGCTGGATTGATCGTGCGCACGGCGGGTGCAAAACGTACCAAAACCGAAATCAAACGCGATTACGAATATTTGCAACGTCTGTGGGAACAGATCCGCGAATTGACGTTGAAATCAATTGCGCCTGCAAAAATCTATGAAGAGGGCGATTTGATCAAACGTTCGATCCGTGATTTGTACAATCGCGATATCGAAGAGGTCTTGGTCGAAGGCGAACGCGGCTACCGCAACGCCAAAGATTTCATGAAAATGATCATGCCGAGCCATGCGAAAAACGTCAGACATTACCAAGATGCTTTGCCATTGTTCGCGCGCTATCAGGTCGAAAGCTATCTGTCATCGATGTTCAACCCTGTGGTTCAGCTGAAATCAGGTGGCTATCTGGTGATCGGCGTGACCGAGGCACTGGTTGCAATTGATGTCAACTCAGGCCGTGCCACCAAAGAGGGTTCGATCGAAGAGACCGCGTTAAAAACCAACCTAGAGGCCGCAGAAGAGGTGGCCCGCCAGCTGCGTCTGCGCGATTTGGCCGGTTTGATCGTGATCGACTTTATCGATATGGACGAACGCCGCAACAACGCGGCCGTTGAAAAACGGATCAAGGATAAGCTGAAAACAGACCGCGCCCGCATTCAGGTGGGCCGCATTTCAGGCTTTGGCTTGATGGAAATGTCGCGTCAGCGTCTGCGCCCCGGTATGATTGAGGCGACAACGCAGGCCTGTGCGCATTGTCACGGCACCGGTTTGATCCGTTCGGATGATAACCTTGCCCTGTCCATTTTGCGCCAGATCGAAGAAGAAGGCGTGCGCCGCCGGTCGCGTGAGGTATTGGTACAATGTCCCGTAGGTATCGCCAATTTCATTATGAACCAAAAACGCGATCATGTGGCCCATATCGAACAGCGTTATGGTCTGTCCGTCCGCGTCGAAGGCGATCCAATGTTGGTCAGCCCAGATTTCACCATTGAAAAATTCAAAACCGCAACCCGCATCGTGGCCGAGGTGGCACCCGTTGTCTCTGCTGATACCATTGTGATGGATCAGGTTGATGAATTGATGGATGAGGTCGAGGAAGCCGAAATCATAACAGATGAGGCCGAAGAAGAACGGAAACCCAAAAAACGTCGTCGGCGTCGGCGGCGGCGCAAGGGTGGCGGTAGTGATGAAAATGGTGCGGACAACGCGTCAGATGATGCCACACATACCCATGCCCCTGCAGAGGATGCACCTGCATCAGAACCCGTGGATGCCGCGTCAGAGGCAGCCGAGAATGCCACAGAAAATGCGCCTGAGGCACCTAAAAAACGCACGCGTCGCAGCCGTAAATCAGCGAATGCAGACGTGGACGCGGCTGTGTCTGAACAGGCCGAGGATGGATCATCCTCTGATATGGCATCTGTTGCAGATGATGCGACTGCACAACCTGCCACAGACAGCGAAGCCGAAGCGGCACCCGTGAAAAAGCCACGCCGCACCCGCAAAAAGAAAACGGCGGAAGCCGAGGACGCAGCACCAGCTGAGGCATCACCAGCTGCACAGGCGGAAACCGACGCACCAGCCGAGGAAAAGCCAAAGCGCAAACGCGCACCACGCAAGACGAAAGCGCAAAAAGAGGCTGAGTTGCAAGCCGCTGCGGCTGCATCTGAACAGGTATCTGAAGTCCAAGCTGAGGCAACCACCGCAGAAGCGTCGCCTGCCGCGATCGATTCTGATCCTGTGCGCGAACTAGCCCCAGAACCAAAGGTCGAAGCGGCCGCTGAACCGGTTGCGACCGATGTTGCACCGCAGGCTGTTCCGGACACCCCCGCAGCCCAGCCCGAGGCCGCAGCAGAGCCCGCCAAACCAAAACGGCGCGGTTGGTGGTCATTGGGACGATAATAAAAAACAACCCCGCGCAAGCGGGGTTTTTTTTATGGCCAATGCTGTGATGTCGGCACGCGCCCTAGGCTATGATGACAAATTTTTTCACGCCCTGCGCCAAGTCGCGGGTTTCAATATGGCGATGTCCGTTGGTTTGGCAAAAATGCGGAATGTCGATAACGGCGACAGGATCGTCCGCCAAAATATGCACCCTTTCGCCCGCAGGCACAGATTGCAACACCTTGCGCAGTTTCAAAACGGGCAGGGGGCAGATCAATCCGATGGCATCTATGTCATGTATCATGGTGATGTGATTAGGGCTTAGGTGACAAAATGTCCACAAACTTGTGATCCAGATCTAGGTGACGTGGGCACAGGAATAGATTACACAATTCCCATGTTCGGAATCGATGTGATAGACGCGGGATTATTGCCCGCCATGATAGTGGCCCTGTTTGCCGGGCTGATATCATTTCTTAGCCCCTGTGTGTTGCCCATTGTGCCACCCTATTTGGCCTATATGAGTGGGGTCAGCATTACCGACCTAAACAGCGGCAAGTCACGCGCGACCGCGATTGTGCCTGCGCTGTTTTTTGTCATGGGCTTGTCTACAGTGTTTTTGATACTGGGCTTTGCCGCATCGGCGGTTGGGTCGGTGTTTTTAGCATATCAAGATTGGTTCAACACGGCCGCCGCCGTTATTGTCATGATCTTTGGCATCCATTTTCTGGGCATTTACCGCATTTCATTCCTAAACCAAGAGGCACGCATCAATGCGGGCAATCAGGGCGGATCAGCCTTTGGGGCCTATGTTTTGGGCTTGGCCTTTGCCTTTGGCTGGACGCCGTGCATCGGGCCGCAGTTGGGCGCGATCCTTAGTCTAGCCGCGTCCGAAGGGTCCGTACCGCGGGGTACGTTATTATTGGCGGTCTATGCTATGGGGCTAGGCATCCCATTTCTGATTGTGGCTGCGTTTTTGTCACGCTTGGGCGGGGTTTTGTCATGGATGAAACGCCACTTGGATCAGATCGAACGGGTAATGGGTCTGTTGTTGTGGACCATCGGTTTGATGATGTTGTCAGGCGGCTTTGCCTCTATGTCGTTTTGGTTGCTGGAAAAATTTCCGGCCCTTGGCAGCTTGGGCTAGTATTGCGGCGCGTCCTTGGGCATAGTTGACCAAAACCGCCCAAGGTCACGCTGGTATGCAATCAACACGGTCCCCCATAAAACACCGCAAAGTGTTTTATATCCCCGGATTTGATCCGTTCCCCGCGCGGCGGTATCGGGAATTGTACCGTAAACAATCGCAAATTCAGGCGGCGATTTCGCGCTATCGCATCACCCAATCCGCACCAGTTGCCCCAAGCGATCGCTTTGGATGGTCCGTTCACGGTGTGTTTGCCCGCCAGAAGGTCGATAGCGATTTTACGGTGCTTGAGTGGTCAGATCTGGTCAAATCATCCATGTCGAACGGGATTTTTGCGACCTATCGGCAAATGCTGAACACGGCTTGGATTTATATCATCACGGGAGCGTTGATTGATATTATGCGATTGCGGCGTGGGCCGGTTTTGGCTGCGCTTTACCCGATTGCGATGTTGGTTTTGCAATTGGCCTTGGCCATCGCGATGGCCTATGCGGTTGTGTCTGGACTGCACCCTAGGATCGGGGTGCTGTCATGGGGGGCATGGGGCTGGTTTGGCCGATTTTGGTGCTGTTTCAGCGACTAGATGGCCGTTTGTTTGCCTATTACTTGATGCATGACTATGCGCACACCGCGCAGGGGCGTGGGGCCTATGACCCCGCATTGCAGCAGCGAATGGATGAATTTCGCGCTGATATCGAACGGGCACTGTCTGATCCGAAATGGGACGAGGTGTTGGTGGTGGGCCATTCCTCGGGCGCGCATTTGGGGATCAGCGTGCTGGCGCAAATTATCAGATCACACCGTGGCAATGGCCGCCTGTCGTTTCTTAGCTTGGGGCATGTGGTGCCTATGGTGGCCTATCTGCCGCAGGCTGGGCAGTTGCGGGCGGATTTATATGATTTGTCACGCAGTGATCAACTGATGTGGGTCGATGTGACGGCGCCCGGCGATGCCTGTTCCTTTGCGCTGTGCGATCCGGTGGCGGTGTCAGGGCAGGGTGGGGATGACCAGAAATGGCCGCTTGTTTTATCGGCTGCCTTTCGCAATACGCTATCACAGCAGCGGCGGTCGTATTTGCGGTTTCGGTTTTTCCAGCGACATTTTCAGTATCTGTGCGCCTTTGATAATCCGCGTGGGTATGATTATTTTGAAATAACCGCGGGGCCTGTGGCGCTGTGTGATTATTTCGCCGATCGCAGGCCGTCACGCCAACGGATCACCCGTGCCGCCACACGCTATACAGACAGGGGTGCATGATGAAACCGGTCAAACCCAAATCACGCCAAGGGCGCACAGGTGTCTTGGGACTGGCCCGAGGATTTCGGTCTGATATTTTGTCGGCCTTGCCCGATAAATTATACCGCGCGTGGATGGCCGAATTCAAAACCCCGTTTTTCAAATCGATCGTTGCAAATGATCCTGCCTTGGTCAAGCTGGTGCTAAAACAGCGGCCCCTTGATTTTCCAAAATCCGATTATTTGGGGAATGGGTTGCGACCACTGTTGCGCGATAGTGTGTTTTTGACGAATGGGGCGGCTTGGCAACGCCAACGGCGCATTATTGATCCAGCATTTGAAGGGGGCCGTTTGCGTCAGAGCTATCCGCAGATGTATGATGCGGCGCAGGGCTTGGTTGCGCGAATTACCACAGGGCCACAGGAATTCGAAGAACGGGCCAGCGCCTATGCTGCCGATGTTATTTTTCGCACCCTGTTTTCCGTCCCAATCGATAGTGATATCGCGCGCGATATTTTTCAAGAATTTCGCAAACATCAGGCGGCGCAACCGATTGTTAATCTGGGCGGGGTGTTGCGATTGCCGCGCTGGGTTCCACGGTTTTATCGACCTGCGGCCGTGACATCGGCGCGGCGGATCCGTGCATTGATTGCAAAATTGACCCGTGAACGTGCCCGTGCCATTGCCGATGGCACAGCGCCACAGGATTTGGCGACCAAGATCATGACGACGCCCGATCCCGAAACGGGCAAATGTTTCGATTGGGACGAAATGGTCGATCAGGTGGCGATATTTTTCTTGGCCGGTCATGAAACCAGTGCATCAGCGCTGGCATGGGCGCTGTATTTATTGGCTGCGCATCCAGAATGGCAGGATCAGATTCATTATGAAAGTCAGACGCTTAGCGATGATTTTTCATCCTTGACACAGCTACGCCAAACCCGTGCGGTGTTTCGTGAAACCCTGCGACTTTACCCGCCGGTGCCGATGATGGTGCGTGAAACTTGCCAATCCGAAAACCTGCGCAATCGCCATTATGACCGCGGATTGCAGGTGGTGATCAGCCCGTGGCATTTGCACCGCCATCAGCGGTTATGGGACAATCCCGATGGATTTGATCCCGACCGCTGGACCACGGACAACGGACGACAGTGTCAGCGCGATGCCTATATCCCATTTTCCGCGGGACCGCGTGTGTGTCCGGGTGCAGGGTTTGCTATGGCCGAGGGGGTCGTGGCGCTGGCCATGCTGGTGCGGCACTATCGGTTTGATTTGTGTTCTGATCGTATCCCGCAACCGGTGGCACGACTGACAGTGCGTTCTAAAAATGGCATTTGGCTAAACGTGACACCGCGTGATCAATCTTGATGGGATTGGCCGTCCGCCTGCGTCATATACCATGTCAGGACATAATCGCGTATGGCCGAGGCCAGACCACCATCAAAGGGGTCACGCGTGGTATCAATTTCGGCGGCCAATTCATTAATACCCATGTTACGCTGTTTTGCGATGCCTAAAAACGCAGTCCAAAACCGATCCTCAATCGACACAGACGTGCGATGCCCATTCAATGTCAGAGATCGTTTTTTGGGTTTAAGTTTGGTCATCGCGCTTATGACCATCTAGGCGTTTTTGATCCAATGCGGTGACGGCGTTGTCGCGTGATTTTTCGGCCTTGGTTCGACCAAATTTCACCGCATTTTCCGTGGCACGGGCCTTTTTTTCGGCCCGCGCTTTTTCTTTTCTAAACCGGTTTAGATTGACCGGCGTGGCCATTATTTTGGCCCAATCATATCCGCAGGGATAACGATGCGGTCGAATGTTTCCCCATCGACAAAGCCCAGTGCAATCGCCTCTTCGCGCAGGGTGGTGCCATTTTTATGGGCAGTCTTTGCCACCTTGGTCGCGTTGTCATAGCCGATTGTGGGGGCCAATGCGGTGACCAACATCAGCGATTCCTGCATCAGTTTTTCGATACGCGCTGTATTGGCTTGGGTGCCTTTGACCATGTTATCGGTGAACGATCCCGCTGCATCGCCCAACAGCTGCATAGATTGCAGCACGTTATAGGACATCATCGGGTTATAGACGTTCAATTCAAAATGTCCTTGGGATCCTGCGAACCCCACGGCGGCATCATTGCCCATCACATGGGCGCAGACCATTGTCAGCGCCTCGGCCTGTGTTGGGTTCACTTTACCTGGCATGATGGATGATCCGGGTTCGTTTTCAGGCAAAATCAATTCGCCCAGACCCGAGCGCGGGCCAGAGCCCAACAGACGCATGTCGTTGGCAATTTTGAACAAAGATGCCGCAACAGTTTTCAGCGCACCCGAAAACATAACCATCGCATCATGCGCGGCCAAGGCTTCGAATTTATTCGGGGCCGTGACAAAGGGCAGGCCGGTGATGTCAGCGATATGTGTCGCAACGCGGACGTCCCAACCCTTTTTCGTGTTCAGACCCGTTCCAACGGCTGTGCCACCTTGGGCCAGTTCGTAAATTTCGGGCAGGATTTTTTCGATCCGCTTGATCCCTTGTGCAACTTGGTGGGCATAGCCGCCAAATTCCTGACCCAATGTCAGCGGTGTCGCATCCTGCGTATGTGTCCGGCCGATTTTGATGATGTCTTTGAATTCTTCTGATTTCTCGACCAAGGCGGCGTGCAGTTTTTGCAGACCTGGGATTAATGTATCGCGCGCCATCATGCCGATTGCCACGTGCATTGCAGTGGGGAATGTGTCGTTTGATGATTGACCCATGTTACAGTGATCGTTTGGGTGCACAGGTTTTTTCGACCCCATTTCACCGCCCAACATTTCAATGGCGCGGTTTGAAATCACCTCATTTGCGTTCATATTGGATTGGGTGCCTGACCCTGTCTGCCACACGACCAATGGGAAATTATCGTCGAATTTGCCGTCGATTACCTCTTGGGCCGCAGCTTGGATCGCGTTGCCCAGATCTGGGTCCATGTCCCCTTGGGCCACGTTTGCCATGGCACAGGCTTTCTTGATCACGCCCAGCGCGCGGATGATCGCCACGGGCTGGCGTTCCCACCCAATGGGGAAATTCATTATAGAGCGCTGTGTCTGTGCGCCCCAGTATTTATCGGCGGGGACCTCTAGCGGGCCAAAGCTGTCGGTTTCAACACGAATATCTGCCATGGTAAACTCCATTGGTATGCATTTGTATACGCAATACGAAATTGCCGATCGAAAATCAATGCGTCATTCAATCCCAATAAGGGCGCGGTTATTTGCGGAACTGATCTAGGGACACAACATCGGCATCACCCTGCTTTTCGCTTTGGGTGTCTTCGATTTCGGTGTCGTCCTCGTCTTCATCTTCGATGTCATGCGTTTCAAACCGCAATCCAAATTCCACCGATGGATCGACGAATGTGATAATCGCATCATAGGGAATGTACATTGGTTCCGGCGCATCCCCGAAATTCAATGTAATGTGAAACCCATCCTCTAACACACGCAGGTCGTCAAACCAGTGTTGAACAACGACGGTCATATCCTCGGGATAACGATCGTGCAGCCATTGGGCCAATTGCACATCAGGATGCCCCGTGTCAAAGGTGATGAAAAAATGATGTTCCCCGGGCAGACCACTGTCAGCGACCTGTTCCAAAACCTCTTTTATCAGACCCCGCATAGCGCGGTGCATCATGGAACCGTAATCTAGGCCGTTGGACATGTGTACTCCTGCAGTTTTTTTCAACCATAGAAGATTCGATTAAAAACAAAAGGGGAAAAGCCAAAACAACTGTCAAAAACTGTTTGGTTTTTCCCCTGATTTATCTGCAACACGTAGATCCGGCGTGAATATTTTGCCCAAACGATTGTATGAGCGCCGTAAACACCTAAATCTGGGTCGGTATCGGCCGTCACGTTAGAGGTCAGGGCGCCCATGAACATGCGTTCTCCGTCAACGGATAAAAAACCACCAACCCCATCAGATTCGATCGTTACAGTATCAACATAGGCATTATTTTCATAAACAACCAAGCGACCTTCGTAGCCAAAACTTGCCACGCCACTGCTGTCAACTTTGCCTGATGCGAATAATTCTCCTGTGGTAGTGTAAAGGATGCGGTCAACTGTCATGGTCGCATCGTCATTTTGTATCGTTCCACTTGAATTTACGTCCGATACGACAAAGTTCTTTGCACTACCAATTAGATGGTTGGCATTCAGGTTAAAACTTAAGGTTGTGTCACCAATGGCCACCCGTTCATTACGATACGTTCCTAAATCAACTAATATATTCCCTGTGACGTTGATATTTGAATTTGGTAACTCAAGACTTCCCATATAAGAAACTGTTTGCTCGTCCTCTAACAAATATACCAGCTCGATTACGTCTTCAAGTTTTTCATTGATGGACACTTCAGTCGGTTTGACTCCATCAAAGCTAAGGACAGACGAAGTTTCATTTGAGGAACCTGAATCAATCGAAGTATCTGTTGAATCTTCTTTATCAACTGAAGTGTCGTTTGGTCCCCCAGTACCAATGAAAAGATTATTTGACGCGCCACCATCACTCGAACCACCACATGCCGATAAGAATACAGAAATTGAAAGTACACTTGCAGAAAAAATTGTACGGGTCATATCCGTCTATCCATAATTAAATCAATTGATTTAATTTCGCGCATTGGCTTATTTATGTCAATCTTTAATCACCTATTGGTTTATCACGCGGCATTTCAGTCTAAACCACCTCGATGATTCAAAATCAGTCTTTCATTTTTGTAAAAATACTCAAACACGATCCTATCAAAC
>Ga0181568_10005201_pt1 | contig 11496 bp, 9 predicted proteins | sample 101ome_20_FD_133758 | JGI IMG/M metagenome (GOLD analysis project Ga0181568, IMG submission 133758) | Coastal salt marsh microbial communities from the Groves Creek Marsh, Skidaway Island, Georgia - 101404AT metaG (megahit assembly) | ecosystem: Environmental > Aquatic > Marine > Intertidal zone...
AGGGGACAGTCTATGGCATCAGCCAAGCCATGATATGCGGCCACAGCAAGAAAAACATCGGATGCCTTAACGGAAATCTTAAACTCGTGAAAATCATGTTCTTGCAACAGACTGGCATGATAAAGCGCAGATTCCACCAATGCATCTGGGCAAGGCTCACCATATTTTTCGAGCAAATTCCTCTCTAATGAGCCGCCATTTACCCCAATGCGCATAGAACAGCCATGATCACGAGCCGCACGCACCACTTCAGATACCCGATCTGCTGATCCGATATTCCCCGGGTTTATTCTGAGACACGCGGCCCCTGCCTCTGCTGCTTCAATCGCACGGCGATAATGAAAATGAATATCCGCGATGATCGGAACTGGGCTTTCTTTGGTGATGGCTTTAAGCGCAGCGGTGCTATCCTCATCCGGACAGGATACTCTTACCAGATCTGCCCCAGCATCTGCTGCCCTTTGGATTTGCTTAAGCGTTGCTGCCACATCCGCGGTAGATGTGTTGGTCATCGTCTGGACAGAAATCGGGGCGTCACCACCAACAAGAACATTACCCACCTTAATTTGGCGCGACTTACGGCGTTGGATATCGCGATACGGGCGATAATTTGTCATGTGCTTGTCTTTCCGATGTTATTCACGCCTTAGCCTTATCATCAGGCTATTACCCACCTGATAAACAAACGGCATTTTGGCAACTAATCCTTTAGAAGAGAGTGATCAATTGCTTTCATTTGAAGAATGTCACCGTTACCACCTAGGGTTTTCCATGAAGCATCATCCCCCTGATAGCCAATCAGAAGAGCGCCAGCGTTACCCGTTGTTAAGGTATAAATACCGTCATCAGGAATGGCGATCATCTCGTCAACCATTAACAATTTGGCAACTAACGTTTCTTCAGCTTCTGTCTTGAGTTCAACCCAAGTGCTGCTGGTGGCTTTAATCATTATCTGAGAAAGCGTGGTGTCACTGACAGAGGCGTCAACAGAAGTCGACCCATTGCTTTCCGTGCCGCTATCATCCGAGGCATCTGATGCCGCTGTTTCATTTTCCGTAGGGTCTTGGGAGTCTGCTTCTGTGGAAAGCTCTGATGTTATCGTTGCCTCTCCGGTGTCCTCATCGGTTTCCGATGACAAAATCAGATCAGTTTCTGTTTCTTGTGCATTTTCCTCAACGGATAAAAACCCAGAAGGCGAAATTGTTTCACTTCGCAACAAATACCAGCCCATATAAGCTACTATCACAAGCACCACACCTATCATGACATAACGCGCGCGATAATCTGCTTTTTGAACACCGCCACCAACAACGTGGAGTTCTGGCTTTAGATCAGCTTCTGTCAAACCGTCAATGATGCGATGACAAAGATCATCAGCGTTTAGTTTTAGCAGTTTGGCATAAGATCTGACAAAGCCAAGCAAGTACGTTGAACCAGGCAAACGGTCACGATCACCAGATTCGATATATTCAAGATGGCGAACGGAAATTCGTAATTGTGAGGAAACATCCTCAAGACTGAGACCTGCTTTCTCACGAGACATCCTTAGCTCATCGCCAACAGTCGCTAACTGGCTTGTAGCAGGAACATTTTCACTCATCAAAAACTATCTCCCCTAATGGGTCATCATTAACTATTTATCAGCCAAAGGTCAAACTTATCCTCATGATCAAGCACTGAACAAATATGATAATGGGGATCAATCCACATCAAGACCAAAAGCCGTGTGCAGGCTTCGCACCGCTAGTTCTTTATAGGCTGAAGCAATAAGAACACTGATTTTAATCTCAGACGTTGAGATTACCTCAATATTAATGCCCTTTTCAGCTAACGTAGCGAACATGGTTTTAGCTACCCCAGGCTGGCTTCGCATCGCTACCCCAACAACTGACACCTTACACACATCTGACGAGGTAATGATATCCTGATACCTCAAATCATCACCAATATCGGCAATGACCTTTCGGCTTCGTTCCAATTCACTTTCAGGAACTGAAAAGGTGATATCCGTTTTTCCCGGCGCACTAGCGGCCGTCTGAACAATCATATCTACATTGATATTGGCATCTGCCAACGCACCAAACAATGTTGCCGCAACACCCGGGGCATCTTCAATAGCCACCAATGTCACCTTGGCTTCATCAACGCTAAAAGCAATGCCATTGACTTTATTTTTTTCCATATCTGGCTTCTCCTCAATAACCATTGTCCCGGGAAGGTCTTCAAAACTCGACAGCACCTGAAGTTTAACCCCATGGCGCATCGCCATTGCCACGGATCTGGTTTGCAAGACTTTTGCCCCACCTGATGCTAATTCCAGCATTTCTTCAAAGGTAATGATATCTAATTTACGCGCCTTTGGGACAACTCTGGGATCGCAGGTATAAACCCCATCTACATCTGTAAAAATATCACAGCGATCTGCCTCTAACGCGGCGGCAAGGGCAACCGCAGAGGTATCTGACCCCCCACGGCCAAGTGTAGAAATGCGCTGATTTGGCCCAACGCCCTGAAAACCAGCAATCACCGCAACTTGACCTTTTTCAAGTCGCGCTTTGAGCTTATCAGTCTCAATGGATTCAATCCGAGCTGAGCCGTGGGTGTCATCCGAATGAATTGGCACCTGCCAGCCAAGCCATGACCGCGCATCAATTCCAATATTCTGCAAGGCAATCGCCAGCAGGCCTACCGTAATTTGCTCACCTGCTGCGACTACGGTATCATATTCTTGCGCGTCATGAAGACTGCCGCATTCTTTTGTCCATGCAACAAGTTGATTTGTCGTTCCTGCCATAGCGGATACTACCACCGCAACCTGATGACCTTGTTCCACTGTGGCCTTTACCTTTTCTGCCACCATTTTAATGCGCTCAACCGTGCCTACGGAAGTGCCGCCAAATTTCTGTACAATTCGTGCCATCTTGATATAACCTCAACGAAACGCAGCCGTGATGCCAGCGTGCGGATGATATCTGCCCATTTAGGCGATATTTCTGCATTTCAATAGACGGAATTGCAATTTACGGCAAGTAAGGGTTTCAAAAGCTATGGCAAAAGCGAAAAAAAATTACGCTGACCAGACCACAGATAGTGATGAGATTCGGCATTTTGACACCATTGGAAACGATTGGTGGGATGAACAAGGCACTTTCCGTGCCTTACACTGGCTAACACCAACCCGGGTTCGCTATATTCGTCAACATATTGCCCGTTTTCGGGGAAAGGCCACGCTGTCGTCTTCATCCGCCTCTCTTTCCTTGCCACTTGCTGGGATCAAAGCTGTTGATATCGGCTGTGGTGGAGGGTTGCTGGCAGAACCTTTAACTCGGCTAGGCGCAGAAGTTACCGGCATTGATATGAGCAAAGTGGCTATTGCCGCGGCGAAGGATCATGCTGATAACATGGGGCTTGATATTCAATATCGTCATATCAGCGCCGAACAGCTCGCCGCCGAAGGTACAGGTTATGATCTGGTGATCGCATCCGAGGTGATTGAACATGTATCTGACCGGTCAGCGTTTTTAACCGCTATGGCCGCACTAGGCAGGGGCGGTAAAGCGCCGGGGATTGCTATAATCACCACCATCAGCAGCAATATGATCGCAACGGCTTTGGCAAAATATGCCGCTGAATATTTATTGCGGCTAGCGCCTCCGGGCACCCATGATGCGGCGAAGTTTGTTTCTCCTCAAACCTTGCGCGCCGAAGCAAAAGCGGCTGGCATTCATCTTGATGATATCACTGGCATCAGGCCAAGCATAAGAAAGGGCTTTGACCTAGGGGGGCCGCCCATTATCAATTACGCGGCGGCTGGTTTAATTCTTTAGGACAAATAGCTTTTTCCCTTATCATCAAAGTCTAATGATCTTTGGGCAGCTCTGGAAGCGGGAACACCGTGATGCCCTCATCCATCAGGTCTTCGACATCTTCTTTGCTGGCATTTCCGTAAATGCCCCGATCTTCTTCATCCCCATAATGAATGCGTCTGGCGGTTTCCGCAAAGGCATTACCCACATTATCAAAACTAGATTCAACTTGTTTTTTCAAGGCACGCATCTGGGCGATCAGTTCAGCTGTTTTTTCAACCACTTCTTGTTGATTAAGCGGCGGGGCAGCGATCTCATTTTTCCGATGCTGAGATGATGGCGGGGCGATATCTGTTTTCTTGTTGCCCTTCACCCCCAGATTTGGGGCCATTAAGGCTTTGGTGATAGACGTATTATCGCATACCGCGCAAGTGATCAGCCCAGCTGCTAACTGGCGATCATATTCGGCAGAGGAGCCAAACCAAGCCTCAAACTCATGCCCTTTTTCACATCTCAAGGTAAAATTGATCATAAAGGATATATATTTAGCCTTAATACCAGTTTCAAGAGGATTTGCTTAGGTCAGATACTAATCGTCATGACAAAGGTCTCTTAAAGGCCTTGGGCAATATCGTTTAAATCGCACCGTGGCAGTGCTTGAATTTCTTACCTGATCCACATGGGCAAGGCGCATTACGAGGGGTTTTTTGAGATAACGAATTGGCAACGGCGGCACGTTTTGCTTGGCTATCCTCTGCCCCTGATGGGAGATCTGCCATCTTAGCCCCGTTTTGATTTCCCTCTGTGCCTTCATCCGCCTGACGGAAAGTGATATGGGCCATCACCGAAGTAATGGTGCGTCTAAGGTTATCAAGCATATGCTGAAACAGGATAAAGGCCTCACGCTTATATTCATCAAGCGGATTTTTCTGGGCATAAGCACGCAAAGAAATGCTTTGCTTCATTTGATCAAGGGCAAGAAGATGTTCTTTCCAAGTTTGATCAAGCACCTGAAGCAACAGTGATTTTTCCGCGCGGCGCATAATTTCTGGCCCTACAGATGCGGTTTTTTCAGCCTGACGATGATCTGCCATTTTTGTTAACCGTTCCAAAATAGCATCGTGATCCATGCCATCTTCAGCCATCCACTCATCAGCAGGCACATCAAGCCCAAGATAACGTGCAGCGCTTTCTTTAAGGGTATCTGCATTCCAGCTATCATGATAACTGCCTGCTGGAATGGCTTCACCCATCACGTCTGCGATCACATCTTGCCGCATATCCTGAATGGTTTCGGCGACATCATCAGCGTCCATAATCTCGCGCCTCTGTTCAAAGATCACTTTGCGCTGATCATTCATCACATCGTCAAATTTAAGCAGTTGTTTCCTGATCTCAAAGTTTCTGGCCTCAACCTTGGATTGTGCCTTTTCAATCGCCTTGTTGATCCATGGATGGATAATGGCCTCACCTTTTTCTAGCCCCAGACGCCCGAGAATGGAATCCAACCGGTCAGAGCCAAAAATACGCATCAAATCATCTTGAAGGGAAAGAAAGAACTTTGATGCGCCAGGGTCACCCTGCCGCCCTGACCGTCCCCGTAACTGGTTGTCGATACGCCGAGATTCGTGACGTTCAGTTCCGATGACATAAAGACCGCCAGCCGACAGCGCCTTGGCTTTGGCGTCTTCGACCTCTTTGATAATCTTTTTCTGTTCAGCGTCTTTGCCTTCAGCTTCGGCAAGCCTTGCGTCAAGATTGCCGCCTAATTGAATATCTGTTCCTCGTCCGGCCATATTGGTAGCAATCGTCACACTGCCTGGAATGCCTGCATCCGCAATAATTTTGGCTTCTTGTTCATGAAATTTGGCGTTCAGCACCTGATGCGGAATATTCAGCTTTTTTAATTCTGCTGACAGCAATTCTGATTTCTCAATGGTCACCGTCCCCACTAACACCGGCTGACCACGCTCACGGCAATCAACAATCTGTGCAATCACCGATTGATCACGTTCTTCGCTGCTGCGATAAACCTCATCATGGTGGTCTTTTCTGGTCACAGCTTTATTCGTTGGAATGGCAACAACAGAAAGATTGTAGATTTCCGAAAACTCACCTGCCTCGGTCATCGCTGTTCCTGTCATGCCTGAAAGCTTGGCATAAAGCCTAAATAAATTCTGATACGTTATTGAGGCCAGCGTTTGGTTTTCAGGCATTACCTCAACGTTCTCTTTGGCCTCAAGAGCCTGATGGAGGCCATCACTAAACCGGCGACCATCCATAGCTCGACCCGTGAACTCATCAATGATTAGGATTTTTTGTTGGCGCACCATGTAATGGGTATCGCGTTGAAACAGATGATGCGCCCTTAGACCCATATTAATATGATGCAAAAGTGCAATATTCTCAGCATCAAAAAGAGACCCCGAAGTGATTAATCCTGCTTCCGTCAGGATATGTTCAACATGTTCAGATCCGCTATCGGTCAGGGTAATATTGCGCTGTTTTTCATCAAGGTCAAAATCATCAGGCTTAAGCAAAGGAACTAATTTATTGACCGCAACATATAGGTCTGATGAGGTTTCAGACTGGCCGGAAATGACCAACGGCGTTCGCGCTTCATCAATGAGGATTGAGTCCACCTCATCAACAATCGCGAAATAGGGATCACGCTGAACCATATCTTCAAGACGGAACTTCATATTATCGCGCAGATAATCAAAACCAATCTCATTATTTGTGGCATAGGTGACATCCGAGGCATAGGCAACGCGGCGTTCATCATCATTTAGCCCAGCCTTAATACAGCCAACGGTAAGGCCTAGAAATTCATAGATTTGACCCATCCAAGCGCTATCGCGTTCCGCCAGATAGTCATTCACGGTAACCACATGAACCCCTTTGCCTGGCAAAGCGTTCAAATAGGCCGCTAGCGTAGCCACCAGTGTTTTACCTTCACCGGTTTTCATTTCGGTGATCTTGCCGTTATGCAGAACCATGCCGCCCATCAGCTGAACATCAAAATGCCTTTGCCCAATGGTGCGAACAGCGGCTTCTCTCACGGTAGCAAAGGCCTCAGGCAGAATAGAATCTAGCGTTTCCCCATTTTGGAAACGTTCGCGAAATTCCTTTGTTTGATCTCGTAAGGCGTTATCATCAAGAGCCTGCATCTTTTGTTCAAGACTGTTAATGGTATCAACCAGAGGCTGCATCCCTTTAACAAGGCGATCATTGGAAGTGCCGAACAGGGCTTTTGCAACAGAAGAAAACATGAGATTAATTCATATATAGGGATTTAAAATCTAGCATCAATACCCTTATCCCAATAGGGGTAGTGCCAGCGCTTGTCAATCACCGATGCCAAAGATAGCCTTAACGCAGAGGATGGACAGTTGCGACAAAGGTCAGAGCGTGTTAGCGGTATGTTTAGGTCTTGCGGCTAAGCCTTGACCAAAGACAGGCTATTAATGACGCCAAAACGATAACTCTAAAGGAGCATTCCATGACATCTCTTTCCTCCCTCATTAGATGGATTTATTCAGGCTTTGCATGTCTTATCCTGACCGCAGGCATGATGACCACGACAGCGTCTGTGGGATGGGGACAAAGTGATGAGGCCAGAGAGGAAATGTCAAAGGTCATTGCCACCATCGATGGTGATGATATCACGCTTAATCTTGTCATGGCGCTGATCAGCCAGTTGCCGCAACAATATCAGGGGCAACCGTTTGAACGGCTTTATGATCCTATCCTTGATGATATTATTGATACGCGGCTAGCAGCCGCAGAAGCCAAGCGCAGTGGCATCGCTGATGACCCTTTGATTGAAGAACTAGCCCAGCGTGCCTATGACCGGGTCATGGCAGAAGCATGGCTTAGCATCGAAATTCAGAACCGCATCACAGATGAGATGATCGAAGCGCGTTACAAGGAAATTGCTGCCGACGAAGACAGCCGCACCGAAATCCGAGCCAGACATATTCTGGTCAATACTGAAACCGAAGCTGAAGATATCATTCGCCGTCTGAAAGAAGGGGAAAGTTTTGAGAAGTTAGCCAAAACCCTTTCCATTGGCCCTTCAGGGCCGAATGGTGGCGATTTAGGTTATTTTCAGCGTGGCGATATGGTGCCAAGCTTTGCTGATGCCAGTTTTGCACTTGAGGTTGGGGCAATTTCAGAAAATCCAGTTCAGACCAATTTTGGCTGGCACATTATCAAAGCCGAAGATCGACGCGTGATCCCAATCCCACCACTCGCAGAAATAGGTGTTCAAATTGGTCAGGCGATGGCGTCAGAATTAGCATCAAAAATTGCTGATGAACTTTATGAAAAGGCGAAAATCCGGCGACTTGATCTTGATGAAGTGTTATCTAACCAGTAAGGCCCCTCTGTAAGGACGATTGCGATGCAGAAATCACCGTTGGCTCCCTCTTCTCCAGCTGTTCTTATGGCTGTTCCCGGCCTCCGTCTTGCCACAGGCCATAGCGGTATCAAATACAAAAACCGCGATGATCTGATGCTGATGTGTTTTGATAAACCTGTTGCTGTTGGGGCAGTGATGACACGCTCTCGCACTGCTTCTGCTCCGGTAGATTGGTGCCGCGCAGTGGTCCATCAGGGCGGTATGGCTTCGGCTATCCTTTGCAATGCTGGCAACGCTAATGCCTTTACCGGCGCGGCAGGATATGACGCTGCACGCCGCTGTGCTGAAGCTGTAGCAACCGTAATGGGCACAGACCCACAAAGCATTATGCTTGCCTCAACTGGTGTGATTGGTGAGGTCTTACCTGATGATAGGATCACCCCCCATATCGCCGCAATGTTTGCCGCCGCCAGCCCTGATGTTCGCAATTGGCATGCTGCCGCCGAGGCGATTAGGACCACCGACACCTTTGCAAAAGCGGTCAGCCGCAAAACCCATATCGGGGACACCGAGATCACGATCACAGGCATAGCCAAAGGATCAGGGATGATCGCACCAGATATGGCAACCATGCTTGGATTTTTGGCAACTGATGCAAATTTGCCTCCTGCTGTTCTGCAAGAGGTGCTTGCCCAGGTTAATGAGGAAAGCTTTAACGCCATCACTGTTGATGGTGATACCTCAACCAGCGACACGGTAATCCTTGCCGCCACCGGGGTCGCGGATCATGTCGCTATTACCTCAGCTGATGATGCCCATCTCTCTGGTTTTATTCATGCCTTGGGTGAGGTAATGACGGAACTGGCAATTTTGATTGTAAAGGATGGCGAAGGCGCCAGCAAACTTATCACCGTTCATGTTCATGGGGCGGAAAACAATACCGCTGCTCGCCGGATTGCTTTTGCAATTGGCAATTCTCCACTGGTCAAAACTGCTATTGCTGGTGAGGACGCCAATTGGGGCCGTATTGTGATGGCCGTTGGCAAATCAGGGGAGATGGTGGATCGTGACCAGTTAGATATTTCTATTGGCGGAATTCCCATCACCAGCAACGGAATGTGCCGACCTGATTATGATGAAACCAAAGTCACCGCCCATATGAAAGGCGATAACATTGCTATCAACGTGAATATCAATATCGGTTCAGGTATGGCGACAATCTGGACCTGCGATTTGACCCAACAATATATCATCATCAATGCGGATTATAGAAGCTAATGGGTGACGCTAGACCCAAACCGCGCTTATTTGTGAGTGCCGCAGCCTTAATTGATGCTGATGGACGTGTGCTTTTAGCCCAACGCCCCGAAGGCAAAGCCATGGCCGGATTGTGGGAGTTTCCGGGCGGAAAAATAGAAACTGGCGAGACCCCAGAAGAAGCCCTAATAAGGGAATTACAAGAAGAATTAGGGATTAGCACCGTTACCTCATGCCTTGCGCCATTAGCCTTTGCTAGCCATGATTATCCAGACAATCATCTGATCCTATTGCTCTATGCTTGCCGCCGTTGGCAGGGTGAGCCTGTGCATCAGGAAGGCGGCCAAGTGACTTGGGTTAGGGCAGCACGCTTGCGTGACTATCCTATGCCTCCTGCTGATTTGCCCCTAATTTCCATGTTGCAAGACTGGCTCTAGGTGTTTTTGTTTTCGTTATCCTGACCCGTCTTTAAAAAATCAGCCAGGTTGTGTTGAGCAGAACCGGGCTTTAAGGGCTTTTGTTGTGCTGGCGATGGTGTCCACGCCGTTAGGGTGATAATCTCAATTTCTGCACTAACCCGTCCGTCATCCATCCCATAACGCTGTTGGTACAATGATGCCGCCTGCATCATGGTTTCTTTTCGCGTGAAATGTTTAATCCTGCCATTCATCGCATTGGCTTCACCCATCTGCCGCAACTCGCGCATCATCTGAAGCGGATTATCCCAAGTGATGGTAATGGTATCGCTATCAGCCACGGGCAAGGCAAAGCCCGCACGCCCCAATAATCCCCCAAGATCACGGATATCCCCCATTGGCAGAACTCGCGGCGATAATCCACCAGCGGTGCGGCTTTCAGCCTCAGCAAGACAGGAACGAAGACCAGAAAGGCTGGCTCCTCCAGCCATGGCGATTAACAAAAGCCCGTCAGGTTTCAGCCACCGGCGCATCCGCGAAAGCAATCCCGGCAAATCATTTACCCAATGAAGTGAAAACCCCGACACCACCGCATCGAATGCGGCCTCAGCAAAATGGCAATTTTCATAATCCATAACCAAGGGGTTTGCGGTTTTATCCATCTGCTGTGCCATGGCAAGGGATGGATCCATGCTGATTAGCTTATCCACCTTACCCGAAGCTAGACAAGCTTTCCCAACCTCACCATGATGCGCCCCCATATCAAGCATCAAAGGAAAGCTTTGCCGCATGACTTCAAGTCGGTCAACCAGCCGTTCTACCACCGCTTGTTTGATATAGTTAAACTGCCCAAAGCCAGCCGCTGCCCGATCACGATTTTGGCGATGCGCGGTCTGATCCATCAATTTTGGTGGTGCTTTGAGTGGGTTGGTTTCAGTCATGGGGATGACGATATAGGATCAGATCAGAATTGAAAATACCTCAACGTTAGGATTTTGTTAATCTTAGCGTGGCATAATGACCGATATGACCTCATGGCAACATATTATCAGAACCATCGGTAATGTAATGATACCGCCACAATGCCCCAGTTGTCATCAGGTGGTAAGCAGTGACGGTATCTGTGGGGAATGCTGGTCTCGCCTTAAGGCCATCACCACACCTGCCTGTGTGCAATGTGGGCGCGGTTTTGATTTTGACGCTGGGGTATCGCGCTGTGGGCAATGCCTTACTCAACCTCCTGATTTTGATCGCGGCATAGCGGCTATCCGTTATAACGCCATGTCAAAGCGTTTAATTCTAGGGCTGAAATACGCCGGGCGTCATGATATGACCCCTATTCTGGGACGGATGATGGCAAATCAAGGCGCATCATTGCTACATCAGGCAGATTGGATTGTGCCTTTGCCTCTGCATTGGACACGCCATTTTACCCGTGGCTATAATCAGTCTGCCGAACTGGCAAGGGCGGCGATAAAAGCGGCTGGGGTTTCGCCAAAAACATACCGTCCAGATCTGATCAGGCGATCCAAACGAACAGAAAATCAAGGTCATAAAACCAGGCAGCAACGGCGGCACAATATGCGTGGTGCCTTTCGCTTACACGCTGACAACGCCTGCGTGAAAGGGGCAACCATATTGATTATTGATGATG
>Ga0181568_10005203_pt1 | contig 11491 bp, 9 predicted proteins | sample 101ome_20_FD_133758 | JGI IMG/M metagenome (GOLD analysis project Ga0181568, IMG submission 133758) | Coastal salt marsh microbial communities from the Groves Creek Marsh, Skidaway Island, Georgia - 101404AT metaG (megahit assembly) | ecosystem: Environmental > Aquatic > Marine > Intertidal zone...
CTCCGTCATTAGAGGACTCGTAAGTAATCGGAAGGCCAGAGGATGCGGTTGCATCAAGAACATAACTTCCACGCCACAACTGCAGTGCACCAGGGTTATTAAAGGTAATAGTATTAGTCTGACCAACGACCTTAAGAATTTCTCTAGCAGTTTGCGCTGGGTAGTACTCATCATCACCATCCTGTGTTGCCTCAAATGCAACCTCACCGATGCCAACAATCGTCACTACATTACCGCTTACCGTAGCTATTGTCTCATTTAAGCTAGTTATGGTCACAGGCAGGCCAGAAGATGCAGTTACATTAAGAGCGAACCTATCGGATGTTGTGGTCTTAACAGGTATATCCTCAAATGCAATAGTCTGGGATTGTTTACCTATTCTAAAAGATGAATCGATAAGAGGTGAATTATTTAGTATCCCTAGCACCTCATTAAGTTTAGATCTGAGAACCTCAAAATTATTATCTAGTTGCTCCCAAGTGAGCTCATCGTCTCCCGTGTTCCTCCTGAGTGAAACCCTCTTTTCTGAGAGCGGGAGATTGTGTGCGTAGTCTACGCCATTTGACTCTACTTCATCTAGCATCGTGTTACATATTTTAAAGTGTTACATTAATGGTGTCAAAGTTTCTCCTCTAATGATGCGACTCTTCTCTTGAGTTCCTCGATTTGCTCAGACTGCCTCACGAGGTTTACCTTAACCTCATCCCACCATTGCTTTAGTTTTTGATCGAACTCCTCATCTTCCTGATCTGGTATTAAATCACCATCTGGAAATGAAGGGAGACTGGAAACCTTGAAACCCCTTACCTTCATCCTTGATTAACCGCTTGGGTTGTTGATCTTGTATGCACCCCACTAACCTCAAATGTCCTTCCGACTATCTTCACTGGATTGTCGGCAATCTCTGCCTTTTCCTGCCATACATAATAGCTCTCAGAGTAATTAAAGTCATCAATCTTCTTTTGCCCCATTTTAGCATACCCCATGCTTACATACATCTGTCCCGTATAATAGTCTGGCCTTACGGTTATCTCATCCCTGAAGTATGAGTTTCTCATGTAGAGCGGAATCATATTCTCATCCCTAACTTCATTTAGCACTACATAATCAACCTCTGCCCCATTATCTATGGACATGGTTTCTATATTCTCGGTTCCTTGTGGGGCTGATGAACTACTCAATCTTACCCGTATTGGGGTGACCCCATACTTACTAGAAAGCTCAAGGACATAAGACCTAACCTCTTTATCTGAGAAGCTGTCGCCAAAATTTATTAACCCACTCTTAATCTTAGATGAGTATCCATAACCTAATCTGTTATAAATCCTATAAGGCTCAGTCTCCCCATATTCTGGCGGGCCATAGCCATACCTAACAAGAACCCCGCCATACTTAGCATCATCTCTCCACTGTGTGCCTACATATAAATTATCCTTATCTGCTGTTTGGTGTGTAGCCATTACAAACCACATTTGGTCGGGTCCTATCCTTGTCCACTTAGGCTTCCTAACCATTGAGCATGCAGTGAAAGATGCATCTATTTGGGATAAGGTGTTGTTTATATAGTCGTATGCTATCACGCCCCACTCCAACTCTGGTTGCTCCGCTAGTCTGCCATACTCATCTTGGGATATTGGGTTGCCGAAATAATCAACGAATTGACCCTGTGTATTCTTTTTGTATCCGAGCGGGCAGTTGATAAAAATCTCTCGGGTTACTGGATTATCTACCGAGTAAACAAACTCAGATAATTCAGGTGGAACCATCTGCCAGAATGGTGGTCCAAGCTCAAATGTCTTAACCTCTTTTGGTTCGGTGGATGATCTATTGATTACATACACACCCGAGTTGCCCATGAATAAATGTTCGCTACCTGTAACCTGTATTATTGTGTGCCTAAAGTCTGCCGTTCTACCACCAGAGTACCTCGGGTCTACCGTGTATGGTCTTAGGGTGCTTTCGTTTGATGCATTAATAAAATAGAAGCCAGTATCTCTGTACACTACAAGCCTCTCTGATAATTCTGCCATTTTGATAATGCGACTACCATCTTGTACAAATTCCTGAAAAGCAGCGGGTCTTCTCTGTTGCTCAGAATAGGGCCTAAGCACCATGCTATAATCGCCCGCTTCAAGAGGGGTTCCAGTTGATGGATTTATTAAAACAATGTCACCACCACTCTTATTGCAAAACCTTATAACCTCATCCTCGATCTTGAAGAATAAACCATCAGTCTCAATCATTGAGATCTGCTTGAGTATAATCTCCATCTCAGTAAACCCTCCACCAGTCTCCTCCGACCTATACCTCTCTGGCTCATCTATAGCTAACTGCAGTATAGCTTTATCCCTGAATGCCTCATCGAGATCCTCATTATCGAATTTTATTGCACCAATTTCATCAAGAAATATACCCATGTGATCCTCACCGCCATGGATGCCAAATTGATATGCTTGGTACAAACTAGCTGGGGTATCTATTGCGAAATTGTATGTTGGCTTAAATATATATCTACCTGTATCACTAATAGTTAAAGTGCCTGGTAAGCCACCAGATTCTGCAATCACTGAATTACCCTGCTCTATGCCTGTGTTGAATAATTTAGGATCACCCTCAGCACTATAGATTAACCTATATTGATACCTTTGGGTCTGAACTCTCCCATTCAGGAAAACTGGGTCTTGTAGTATACTTCCATACGGATCTTTTGCCTCTTTGAACCAAACATCATAACCAGAGTGTATCATAGTTAAGTCCGCACAGAATAACCTGTCTTGGAAGTTGGAGATTGTACCCACGGACATTACTCCATTCTCCCTTAGTCCATATAGTGGGTATGCCATATCATACTCACTTTTATACACAACTGGAAGATCTACCCCGTTATTTATAATTAGATGATTCTGTATCTCGACAAACTCCCACCTATAAGCACCGCCCTCAAATGGATCCTTGTATGTGCCGTCGGGGTCTTTCGCATCCATGTAGCTATCGAATGTGTATATAACCTTCCAGTGGAAGTTCCTTGAGTCATTGGTTGCGTAGTCTGGCTCATTATCAAGCCCCTCGGCGGCGTCTAATCCGTCCCTTGTTGCATACTCGTAAATAGGGTCTGGATTATCCCAGTCTGATGCATAATCAATCGCCCACCTCTGATCCCCAGACTGCAACTCAAGTAACTGATTGCCAGCTACCGCAACAAGCACAGGCAGTCCATCTGATCCTGTAAACTGATATATCCCCCTAATTGGTAGACTACTGCCCATTGAGTCATCAAGACCAGTTGGACCAAAAAGCTCCCACCCTTCCCTTCGCAACTCCCCATCAGTATCCCTGCGAAAATTAACCTTCTCAGTATAGTTTGCTGATGAAGTGAGGAAGTTCTGCTCCTGAGCCAACGGGACATTGTCCGATGTTGACCCCATCAACGCACCCCCTTGCGAAGGGTGGATAGTGATATGCTTATACCTCTTTGCCTTCGACATGGTGGTGTAGCCTAGAGGCTATTTATCCTTGAACTTAGTGTATATACTGTAGATCGCGTGAGCTGATACTAGGATCGCGCAAATGGTTGAAGTAACCAAATGCACACTTTCCATTGAGAAGCAAAAGATCGTGCCAACTACACCAGTGGCAACTGAGCGATCCATCACTCCTTCCCTTCTAGTGGGTCTTCTACTTTTGCCTTACCGACTTTAACTAAAGACTTAGCCTTTTTCTCTTTTGGCTTAGACTGGACCGCCTCTTCCACCTCTGCATACACTGCATTTGGATCTTTTGATGGATCCTGTTCCACCGTCACTAGAGGCCTGTATGAAGCTGACGGACGACCTAGCTTTTTTTTTAGACCATTGTACTGGTCTTCGGTTAGCTCGGTTACATGCCCGTCTGGGGCTAAATCTTGAATTATCTTCGCATCTTTATCTTCGTAGGCTCCGAACCCTCTCTGCCTAGCTCCCACTAGGACACGGTCGAATGTACAACCGTAGTCCCTAAGTGGGTTACCAAAAAGCAAGTACTTCATGATGTACTAGACTTTAAGATTAAACTGTAAGCGCTAAGTCGAAGTTCTCGATCAACAAGTGACGAGCAGGAACATCCATCATGGTTGTCCAAGTGGTGGAGCGTAAGGAGTACTCAGTACCCTTATGAGCCATACGGCACTTATACAAGCGATCAGTCTCAGGATGTGGTTGCTTGCGAGTAATTGCATTAGTTCCAGCAATACCGATCTTAATGTCAGACCAGTCAATGAACCATAAGCAACGAGATGCTTTCTGCATGGCATCTTGACCAGCAGCGCTACCCATCACATCGTCAGCCGAGCGACTTCCGTCGATATTCCAGAGCTTACCTCCGTCTGCAGCACCACCAGGGAAGAACTTACCACTTACATTCAACAGATCATCAAAGTAAGGATCATGGAATACAGCAAGCTGGCAACCAACCTCTGGGAGGTCATACAATGCATAGTTGAAGAGAATGATTCCGTCATGCTTGATGGTATGATTCAACTGCATGTTACGAGTGAAGGAGTCGATTCCGTACTTAGTTTTGTAGTACTCAGCCATCTTCTCATAGAAGAGGTTGTAGGTAAAACGGTCGGTCATTACATCGATAACCGAGATGTCAGAACCATCCTGCTCGCGGTTGCGTTTCAGGTAGTAGATGTCAGCCATTAATGACTCAAGGGTTAAGGTTGCCCCTAAGTTATCCCTAACACGACCAGCCTCACGAAGGAGGGACTTGATACCGAGGGCGTTAGCTTTGTACTCAAGTGTACACTCATTGTTCTCGGGGTCGGTAACCGCTGGCAACTGCATGTAGGTCTCTGGGTTTTGTTTCTCAGAGATTGCTTGGTTGTACCAAACAGCACGCGTCCATTGATCGTTGGATGCCTTGGCAGCAATTTTGTTTTGCTCGGCAAGAGGTTGGTAAACCATAGACTTAAGATAAGGGTTAACCTTACCGCTCATGATCTTAGCGAGAGTTTCCTTGTAGGACTCATCAACTTGACGGGACTCACGAGTGGTTTGTAACCAGTTAACGATCAACTTAACGCTGAGGTCGGTTGGTTGGTTACGGCACCATTCTTCGAAGTCGTTAACATTGTTAGCGATCGTTTGAAGAACACCAACAGTCAATTCATAGTCACCAGCACCTGCATAGGAAGCCCAAGTTGTTGCATTATAACCACTTTCCTCTTTTCCTCCATTAATTGAAGCCTGAGCGATGTCTTGACCTATTGGTCGAACAGTTACATTTGCCTTAGAAATAGCCCCAGGGACATTTTCTGCACCAAGAATTTTAAACTGAACCTCTACAGCTGCACCAGTTCCATCAAATCCATTCATGATAACGAACCCACCTGGCAAGAAGTAGCGCTCGATGTTTGTTACTGATCCAGTAGCCCAATCGGAAGCACCAAGATCAACAGTGAGTACGCGGTCTCCGTCGTCAGTTCCAGAGAGACGATACGCATCATCAACAGCACTACTTGAGGAAGCAGCAACATTGTTACTTACAGTGAAGTAGTTGGAGTTCATCATTGAGCGTTGACGACGCTGAATGTATGGAAGGATCATGGACTGCTCTGCAACATTTACCTTATTAATAAGTGGCTTAATGTTGGTGATTGAGCTGTTTAAAAGTGAAGTAATACCACGCTCCTGAACGCCAAGCATTTTAGCTTCAGCGGAGCTAGCGATAACACGAGCTAAATCAATCTCTTTATTACTAAGTGCTTCAAACTCATTAGGGGTAAGACCCTTGATTGATGCATTCGTAAGAGTACATCCAGTGGAGTCGTCCACTTTTACGATACGGGCTACGCCAGGATCGCGTTGAAGAGGAGAACCAGGAAGAGCGGAAGTTGCGCTTTGTACTGCTGGATCAGGAAGAGATGAGTTAGTTGCCATAATATATATAGGTTGTTAGTTACAAATAAATTCGTGTTACAACCTAAGAATACTATAAAACGCACCCCGATGGCTATTTACGGAAAAAATTCTACATTTTTCCCTGCTACCCCCACTTGGGGGATATTTTTAGTGTTTTCCTAAAACTAGTTTTGGGATTTAAAAACCAAGCACATTAAGCATGGCATTATTTCCCTCCTTGGGCTTGCCACTGTTTAAGGCATTTCCTGGTCTTGGAGTTGCGGAAACTGTTGGTGGCTTGGGCTTTGGAGCAGGAGCCTGTGGCGCAGGTGCTTGTTGCTGGGGTTGCTCTTGTTGTTGTGGTTGAGCCTTAACATAACCAGATTTCTCCAAAACTTGGCGATGTTGAGCTAGCGCACCTTGGATTTGATCCTGCATCCTTAGGGCAAAGATTTGCAACAAATTATCATCAGTCCATGTATAGTATTGAGATCTTTTGTCTTCTGGGAGTGCATAATATCTCTCTCTACGCATAAATAGCTTACCGTCACGCTCAGTTTGACCTGACTGAATGAAGCTGTCCTGTTCTCCGTTCACCCATTCCATTAAGTCCCTATGGACTGGATTATTATTATCATAATCTTGGGTGCGTAGGAAAATATCAGTTAGTGTATCCCCATACTGGAGTAGATGCTGAGTGCCTTTTTCGAGTATTTCGTACTCAAGCGGACTTTCCTGTGCAAACTTCTGGATAGCTTCATCACCACCCTTCTCGAAGGTTTCCCTATACTCCTCGGGTATGACCAACTTTTGAGCCATTTGACGAAACTGCATTTTTGCTTGATTAGCTATAGGCTCAAGTTTCGCCCTCTGCATCTCACGCTGAAGTGCCTGTGTTTTTGGCTCTAGTTCACGCCTAACTTCCTGCTTAGCCTGATCAATCCACATAGTTCTCTCGATCTTCTTGGCCTCGCTAGGACTTAGTTTGGGGCGATTTCTCTGAATAAACTGAGAGTACTCGTCATCGTCAGCGGGATTAAAGTGAGGATCTTCGGTTATCCTCTTATCTAGGTACTCCTTGGACTTCGAGAAGAAGGTCTTAAACTGGGCATCCATGCCCTTATACTTATCCCCTATATTCTTGGATGCATACTTAGCTATATCGTAAATATCACGCTCCTCAGGCATAAGTGAGGCAAGGAACTCTTGGTCATCATCCTCCTCTTGCTCTTCCTTTAGGTTGAATGCAGGCTGTTTCTTTACATCCTCAGGAATGTCTGGGTCGACGACCTTCCTTAACTTCTTCTTCTTAGGTTCTGCCTTTTCGGGTTCAGCTTCCTCCGCTTGAGGTTGCTCTGCCACTTCTTCAGGTTGTTGCTCCTGCTCTTGAGGTTGGTCTTCTTCTTCGACTGCCTCTGATAATGTCATTGGTGGACGAACATCTTCCTGCTCTTCCTCTGGCTCAATATCAGCCTTAGTGTCGTCCGATATTTCGAATAGAGTCTTGAATAATGGATTATCCTGTGGTGCCTTTTGTGGCTCAGGAAGAGACTCCTCTGCTACCACTTCTTCTGTAACTTGTTCTTCGCTCATACTTGTACTTGTTGGTCAGGTGCGGGTTGTGCCATTTGTTCAGGTTGTGCTTGAGGAGGAGCGCTCGCACCTGGAGCTACCTCTCCCTCTTGTAAAGGTTGTGGTTGTTGGGCTTGCTGGGTCTGCTGTACAAGCATCTGTACAGCTTCGAGAACCTGTGGCCATTGTTCCTTGATTTGGCTCAAGAACTGGTCATTGCCAACATTTGCAAGCTCTTGCTCTTGATCCATCTCATCTGTTTCAAGTTTTAAGTCATGAGCACCAGATAGCCTGAATATCTCATTGAACATGTTAAATATACGCTCCCTCCCTAAAGCAGAGGCCATATCTGGAACCTGAAGGAACTGCATAACTAATTGACCAAGAACCTGTGCGGACTGAGTGTCTCTAGCTCTCTCAGCTCCATCCCTTGCTCCAAACAAATACTCGTAAACCAAGCTCTTGGGCTCACCGATTACATTTCGCTTAGACATCGAATTATCTCCAGATGTCTCAACCTCAAATCCAGAATCTCTAATAATCTGCTCTGAGTATCTACCCTTAATAGGAACAACAAATTTATCCGAGGAGCAGGTTACCAAGTGCTCGTAAAGAACCTTTTTCATAGCTGCTCTCATGTCATCTATACCCTCCGAGATAAATGAGTAGATTGCATTTGTAGTGTTACCGATCTCTGCCACTTCTGTAGCTGAAATCTCACGAGGAGCGGGCTGACCAAGCTCTTGGGGAGACAAGATCAGCAACCGCTCTACGAGATTAAGCAACTGGAGGATTGCTTGAATAGATTGATTTATACCACCCGATAACTCCTTTTGGACATCAACGACACGAATAAAGTCTGCTGAGTTGATGCCTAGGTCGGCTGCTTTTTGCCCTGAATAAAATAGGGCTTTGGGTTTAGCATAGAAAGTGTCCTCGGCTAAAGACTGCTTTATGTAGTCCTTAACATCGTCATCTAGGGCATCTTGATCTATGGCGAAGATCTTAAACATACTCATTTTCATATGCTCAAGCATTGAGCTAAGTATGTTAGTTAACTGATCTTGGTATGGCATAATTTCATGTGCGACTGATATATTCGCCATGCGATCATCATTCTCATTTATACCACCATAAACCGCAGGCAATGATGGGAGGTATTCCGCATACACAATGGTCTGGTCACTAGCTACAGTAAACTTAAGCCAAACATCATGTGGGTAATCCCCAAGTCCATCCCGCTTTGGGTTGACGCGCATACACATATTTGTGACGAACATGCCCTTGTCCTCATCTTCAGCAGCATAAAGACCGACATTCGCCACCCTGTCATTCTGCATCGAGAAAGTGTCACCTATCTTAGGGAAGACAATATTGTCATTAAAGTAGTACCCAAAGAAATCAGAGTGAGCCTCATACAAGGCAGCTAAACTATTGGTAACACTTATTTCGTCAGTGTTCCAGGTGGCGGGGTTACTATGTATGTCTCCATACTTAACAATATCCCAAAACCCTATCCAATCTGGACCATGGTTTGTATTTATGTCATGGAGTGGCTTAGAGGTATCATAAATGATCCTTGTGGGGTGAGGAGTCGTGAATTTTACTCCACCCTTTTCCACATACGACTCCATAATTTCCTCGCCCGTAACATCGTCAGTAGACATTCTCCACTGAACATCCTCTGTCCATGAAGTCTCAGGGAAAGCCACAGAGTGTCCATACATGAACATCTGGCGAATTACTTGCTCAAATTGATGCCTATAACCAAACTGGTCACACATCATTTCAACACGCTGAGAAAGCACATCGGCACGCAATTTATCAGTTAATGCCGTACTGCGTGGTTCGTACTTGAAGTATGGATATAAATTACTAAACCTATGCACCTGAGCTGCGACCCGCCTAGTAATATAGGATCGAATAAGGTTAATAGACACCTCGTATAATCTTAGGGCATTAATATTCTTAAGTTGCCCCTCATCATCGTACTCGCAGAACTTGTCCGCACAATCCAGCTCATCTAACTTTGATGCACACTGATTAATATCTATCTTGCCTTGTGCATACTGTAATAACGGAATGGTGGACTTATTGATAGGGATCGAGTCCCAAGCCATATCCACACTCATGTACAGCTTTGCGTGACCTATGCACGCCCTAACCCCGCCTAGGATTCTTGACTGAATAAGGTCTTCAAACCTATTTCTTGTCTCCCAGTCTTTTCCTGCTTCATTGCATGTAAAAATTTCACGCAGTCTCTCTTGAGTGCATCCGTACTTCCTTAAAATATCCTTATCGACCATAGCTAAAATTAAATACCTCTCCTATTGTGTCTTTAGTGTAATGTTGTAGATACCTATGCTCTATGATCGTCAAAAGAAGAGATAGAGGCCCACTAAATGGTTTTGTTGAAACTAATTTTTTCACAAATTCTTCGTGCGATTCGTGAACCAAACTTGCGAGCTCCCCGTAGTTTATTCGAAGCACTCCACATAATCTGTCTACCCTTTGCTTGTCCCATCTTTTCTTTATGCCGAGACGCTCGTAATGAGTGTCCATAAGAATGGAGGCAGAAGTAGCATACTTAGACTCACCTTGGAGTTTCTTCTGTCTCGGACTCTTCGGGCTCCTGTTCGTTCGAACTGTCTTCGCTGTCGGATTCACTGGCGGTTATTTTAATTCCCTCTTTATCCTCAAACGCTCCAGTGAACTTTTTGTCGGATAACTCCTTAACCTGAAATGAGGCAGTAACTTTGACCACATCCCCAACCGCAACACCATCAAGCATATCGGTTATATCTGGGAACATCTCGAGGTTCATATTTAATATAGACTCCATATTCATGTCTGTAACTTATGTTTTAGTGTTACAAAATTCAAGCCCCAATATCCATGATTTCGGTTTTTACTAATTGCCCTGGAGGTGAAGCCAAGGTGTCATAGCTAAGGAATACATAAGACATCGCATCAAATGGGTGGACATATATGCTCCTCTTAGGCTTGAAGGCTATGTTTGGGTCATAGGTTTTGCCCTGCTTTTCTGAGATTAAGTTTTGGAACATCTTGAGTATTGCCGTGCATTGACTAGACACTAAAAACCTATCACTCTGTAGTTTTCCTATAGTTAATCGCACCCTAGCTTCAACTGAGCCATTAAACTTAGGGGCGGCACGCATTCTTATCGGGCTAAGATTAAATGTTTCTGCCTTTTGCCTAGATATTTCCTCAATATCCCTTACATCGTAGGATCCTGTCTTTGCCCTAAATTGATTAAATGCAGAGTTGTCAGATATATGCTGGTAGGTGAACTTCGTGTCACATTTTCGATTCCAGTAAGCCATCTTCCTCATTACCAATGGGACTAGTGTGGTATAGGGTAGTTTCTTGTTAATTGTTACTAGCTCATCAAAAACAGTCCAGATTATGCCATCCTCACCAACAAGTGCCTGCATAAATATAACTGCATTATTCACGGAGCCAGGATCCCATCCCACAAGAATTGGAAAGTTTTCGTTTGGCAAAATACCTGATTTAGCGTCCCCTACTACATGGAGGGATTTATTAAAGTATGGGCCAAAGATCGCATCCCCTGCAGGTCTATCAATCCACTCACCTCGAACCATTCGGGCTTCCTCAATGGGATCGCTTTTAACAGCCTCCTGAATGCGGTCGTAATATCCCTTAGGAAGGTTATCTATGTTATCCTCAATTTTTACATGATAAACCGCGTAGTCATTATTCCAGTTACCATCCTTATCAAGTGGATCCTCAAAGAATCTTTTATATACCCAGTGACTTGGACCATCTGGGTTGCAGGCTGCGAGATACTGCTGTGGGCCATGAATACCCTGCCGTCGTCCTAACTGCTGAACTACCGCATTGAAATAATCATCTGTATCCAAGTTGGTAAGCTCGTCTACAAATATTAGACTTGGCTCAAAACCCTTAATCCTGTCCTTAATAAACGATCCGTAAGGAATTGATATTAGGCATATTCTTGAATGACCACCAAATCGGTTTTCTATATCTATATACAA
>Ga0181568_10005204_pt1 | contig 11490 bp, 8 predicted proteins | sample 101ome_20_FD_133758 | JGI IMG/M metagenome (GOLD analysis project Ga0181568, IMG submission 133758) | Coastal salt marsh microbial communities from the Groves Creek Marsh, Skidaway Island, Georgia - 101404AT metaG (megahit assembly) | ecosystem: Environmental > Aquatic > Marine > Intertidal zone...
CAAGTCGGCGCACACCAATCCGCTACCCGCTTCGAGTCGAAATCTAAATGACCTTCCAAACCTTTAACCTTGAATCGAAGCTCGCCCTCTGGTAGCGGATGGGTGACCTTTAACGTTGGGGGCAAGAGAGAGAACAGCTTTGAAGGCGATATTTACCATATTCGGGGCGCAGGGATCTACATCTCCAGTGTCTTGCGATCTCGCCGAAGCCCTGCGCCTTTGCGATGCGTTTCATGCAGAATGCGGAAATGATCGACCCTCGGACGGGGCCGCCTTCGAGTGCGATTTCGGCAATCAGTTTGCCGTACTCTACGTTGAGTCTGACTCAGACACGGGGTACAGTATCGCTCTGCAATTCGCAGGCACCGGGAAGACCCCGCCTATTGAACTAGGCAACGGATCAAACCATGTTGGAAAAGAGCAACTTGCCCTGCTTATTACCGCCTGTTTCGAAAACCGTCGGCCTGAATTGCTCGGCTGGGCGAAAGCACAGCCGTTTCTGAACAATGTAGAGGAAACAGCACCGACCACTTCTGAATCTACCGACACATCTACCTCGAAGGCCAATCCAAGACGAAGCAGGTTTCATCAGATCGTCGATGCAAGAAGGGCGGGGGTGATTCGATTGATCTGGCTGGCCCTCGTCATGACCGTGCACTATTGGATTCTGTTCCGATATTTCGCTGAAGACGCACTGTTCCTCTGGGTATTTGTTGGGTTCACTGGATTGATTGCATTGATCTATGCGGCGATGACACTTGTGCATGTCGTTCGCGGGGGCCGATGGTGGGTAATCCTCGACGGTTCTCGATTGAGCGTCGGATTTCCTCAGGGAGATGAAGGACAGTCATATGAGATCGATGTGAACGAAATCACTGGTGTCCATGAAAGGCGACATGGCTATCGCGGAATGCCCATCCGTGAATTCGCTCTCGAAACGAATGATCTCGACCATCCTCGGCGCAGCTTCCCAACACCAGAAGAATTCAGGGTGGACGAGTTTCTGCAAGCCTTGCGTGATTTGCGGCCTACTCTCGAATATCGGCTGACTGACCAATGCCGACTCAGTCAATAGATTGAATGGAGGCTTCGCCCAACAAGACAAATCTAGCGTACGCGATAAACCGCGCCGCTGATTTGCGGCGTTAGACAAAAATGAATCTCTCAAATCATGGCAAAGTCAGACCAGCTAGCATACGGTCTGGAGGTGCCGCTTAAGGCCGATTCGGTCGATGCACCAATTGTTCAATACGGTGGTGGCATGACCGCGATTCACGTTACGACCGACGACGGGCGGTGGGGGCACGTCACTTTTGAAGGACTTGACTCGATAAAGATCTCACGGGGAGAGTGTGAACCTTTTCCGTCGGCACCCGAAGAAGAAAAAGGGCCAAAAAGGGGTCAGCAACTGTGTTTCAAGCAAGCGAAAAATTTGGATTTTTTAACAGACTTCGCAGGCAAATGAGGATCTTTCTCATCGCGGCCACTAATGCAGATTTTTTGGGCTGACCCGAATAGCACGGACTTAAGCACCTCCTTCGTTAAATTCAAATCCATGAAATCCGCTTAAATCGAAAGATCGAGGCATCAGGTCATAGACGATGAACCGTCTTAAGTCCGTGCCATTCTGGACTGACCCTTTTAGTCCGACCTTACACTTCTCACAAGGTAGAACGGTCTTTCCAGGCCGTTCAAACAGGTACTGCCCGCATTATCCCACCCAAAGTCGAAACCATTAGCTATGTTTAAGTCTTACTTTCATCAACTATCCCCACTTGCAAAGCATCTCTGGCTATTTTAATCCACCGCCTTTCCACCTCATGCCCTCACTACACACAACCTTACGAACACTTGCCACCATTGGCATCTGCGTCGTGTTCTCAGCAGGTTGTGTTGTGCATGAGGTGAAGCAGCCTCCACACCATTATCTTCCAATGGAGGCTCCTGCCGCACCAAAGGCAGGTACATGGTGGGCGATCTTTGAGGATCCTCAATTGGAAGAGTTGATTGCCAAAGCTCTAGAGGAAAATCCGGATGTTCGGGCGGTCAGTTTGCGAATGGACCAAGCTTCTGGAAGGTATTTGCAAGCACGGGGTGGTTTATTTCCTAATATCAGTGGAGATGCCGGATTCGTAAAAATGTGGAATGCGGACAAGACCGAATCCGATTCTGCTTCTGCCGGTCTCCTCCTTGACTGGGAAATGGACATCTTTGGCCGGATTCGTCACAGCCTAGATGCTCAGGATCAAGAGGTGAAAGCTACAGTCAGTGACTGGCATACAGCTCGTTTACTTCTGACTGCATCGGTGGCCCAAACCTGGTTTGCTCTCATTGAAGAACAGAAGCAACTAAGTCTCGCCAACGAACAGATCGAGCTGGCCCAAACGTTACTGGATTTAACAAGACTTCGAGCCGGACAAGGTCAAGGATCCGCAGTGGCTGTCCTTCAACAAAAGGAGCAACTCCAGTCCATCCAATCCCGACTTCCCGACATCGAAGAGCGAATCAAAACCCTGGAATTCATCCTGGATTCTCTTCAAGGAAAACTTCCCGGAGATGCAGAGTATCAGGCAGTGGAAGACTGGAAAGGCATTCAAGAAACTGGAGCCACCGAAGTATCCACTCAGGAACTTTGGCATCATCCAAAACTCCAGGCGGCCTGGGCAAGGATTGTGGCATTGGATCATCGAATTGGGGAAGCCATTGCCAATCGGTTGCCTCGTTTGACCATCGGTGGATCTGCCGGAAGTGAAGGCACACCAGAACTGGAAGATTTGGTTGGAAATGCCTTTGCCGGGATCTCTGGTCCCCTCTTCGACTCAGGAGCCCGCAAAGTAGAAGTTGCCATTCGCAAATATCGCCTGGAAGAAGCCAGGGAAGTGTTTGGAGCCGAGTTCCTCAGAATTGTGCTGGATGTAAAAACCGCCTTGGTTCGTGAAGAAAAACTCCTGAAAAAGCTCTCACGCCAGGAAGCTCAACTGCAAACCGCACGAGATCTCCTGGAAGAGTCCCGAAACCGATACATTCTGGGAGCCTCAGATTACTTGCCTGTTCTGGACGCCGTATCGAAAGTCCACCAACTTGAACGTGACCTTCTCACCAGCCAAAGACAAAGATTGAGTGCCCGAATCGATCTACATCGTGCAATGGGCGGCCCCATGCCGGAAGTGAATTTACCATGAACCAATCCTCCTCCAAACTTCAGCCTTTGGGCATTATCATCGCATTGGGTGTGGCTGCCGTTGTGGCCTGGATTCTATTCAAAACGGCCCCGAAGACAGAACCCGAGGAGAAACCCCGTTCCAAAACCAGTGTCCAGGTCATTGAATTGGAACCAACCAGTGAAAGAGTTCTCGTCACCTCCTGGGGAACCGTGATCCCTGCTCAGGAGATAACAGTTCGCCCCCAGGTGAGCGGACAAATCCTCGAAATTCACAAGGACTTGGTTCCAGGTGGGCGATTAGCCAAAGATGACACCCTCTTGAAAATCGATCCTGCGGACTATCAGCACAATATTATAGAGCGGGAGGCAGAGTTGGCCAATGCCCAATTTGAGTACGATCTGGAACTCGGCCAACAGGCCATTGCCAAACGGGAATGGGAAAGGCTGAAATCAGAGATTCCCGACACGGATGCCAATCCAGCCCTTGCCCTTCGCAAACCACACCTTCAAAAGGCCGCCGCCATGATAACCAAGGCCAATAATGCCATTGAACGGGCTCAACTCGACTTAAAACGCACCACTATTAAATCTCCGTTCAACTGTATGGTTCTCTCCGAATCCGTCGACATTGGACAACTGGTAGATTCAGGAAATGGAATCGCCAAATTAGTGGGAACCGATGCCTTCTGGATCCAAGCCTCTGTTCAACTCGGTGATCTCAAACGAATTCAGGTTTCAAAGAATCCACAAGCTGACATCCGTTTAGACGCAGGTGCCAACCCTAAACCCTGGAAAGGGAAAGTCATTCGTCTGCTGAGTGACCTCGAGTCCAACAGCCGCATGGCCCGCATTCTGATCGAAGTAGAAGATCCATTGGGGATAAAGAATCCTGCTAACGAGCAAATCCCCTTGCTCCTGGGAAGCTATGTTCGAGTCAATATCGAAGCGGGAAATCTGGAAAATGTTCTCAAAATCCCTCGTTCTGCACTTCGCGAAGGCAAACGAATCTGGTTGGTAAAATCCGACAACCGCATTCGCATTGCAGAACCCGAAATCCTTTGGACCCAGGAAGAAACCATTTTCATCTCCAATGTTCTGCAAAACGGCGAACGCTTGATTGTCAGTGATTTGCGATCCGCTCTGCCCGAAATGGTAGTGAGCCCAAGCTTGCTCGAAACTTCAGAAAACCCAAAGACTGAATGAAGGGTTTCAAACCAAAGCAACACAATGTAGCAGAAGATGCGAAATCTTCTGATCCAATTGACACCCATCGTGAACCAGTCGGAATTTTTTGCAAATTCCGCTACGTTTCTACAACTGACTTCTTTGCCGCATGAAGCTGGAAATCCAGAAAGGCATTATTGCCTGGTTTGCCAACAATGCGGTAGCAGCCAATCTACTGATGGTGGGCATCGTAGCCACTGGGCTTCTTGTCGCCCAAAACATCAAGCAGGAGATCTATCCTACCTACGAGACCGATACTGTGGAGGTCGATGTCGACTATCGGGGAGCCAGTCCAGAAGAGGTCGAGCAATCCGTCATCCTGCCAGTTGAATCGGAGATTCGTGGAATGGAATTGGTCAGAAGACTGCGTTCAGTGGCCAGAGAAGGTAATGGTGAGGTGGAAATCGAGCTCAAGCCAGGCTTTGATCGCAATCGTGCCCTCCAGGAAGTCACCGCAGCCGTACAGAGAGTCAGCACCTTTCCAGATGATGTGGAGCCACCAGTAATTCGGTTGGGTACAGGCCGAAGGCGTGAAGTTCTCCGGATGGCAGTTTTCGGGCAAGTGGATCAGCCCACATTGATTCAATTTGCCCGCCAATTGGAAGACTCTCTATTGGCTGAACCTGGGATTGGTCTGGTCAGAATGCGAGGCGTTCCGAAGCCGGAAGTGATTGTGGAAATCCCCCAGGAAAGGCTCCGGGCACTCAATCTCACCCTCGGACAAGTCGCTCAAACCCTGGAGGAATCCGCTCTCGATGTTCCTGCCGGCATGCTCAAAACTCCCAGTGGTGACATCCTTCTGAAAACCAAAGAACGCCGGGACTACGCCAGCGAATTTGGGAACCTGCCCATTGTCAGCCGCCCTGATGGATCAAAGGTCTTTCTACAGGACATCGCCACGATCGAAGATGGCTTCGAAGAAACCGACAATGAAAACTACTTTGAGAGAGGCAGGGCTGTTACGCTGAGTGTATACAGCTCTGAATTGCAGTCTCCGATAGCGGTTGCCGAGACGGTGCATCGATTTATAAAAAAAATCCGCCCAACTCTGCCGCCGACGGTAAACCTGCAGGTGACCTGGGATCGTTCAATCTCTTACAAGGAACGAGTGAACCTACTCATGAGAAATGGAGCCATCGGGCTCCTACTGGTTCTTTTGGCACTTGGTTTCTTCCTCGAACTTCGTGTCGCTTTCTGGACTGCAATCGGCATCCCTGTGGCCATTGTTGGCTCCTTGATCCTGATGCCATGGATGGACGCCACCATCAACATGATTTCGTTGTTTGGCTTCATTGTGACTCTAGGGATCGTCGTAGACGACGCGGTGGTAGTTGGGGAAGACATCTTTCACAAAATCTCTGAAGGCATGTCCCGCACAGAGGCCGCAGTCTTAGGAGCCCGGCAAATGAGTGTCCCGGTTGTCTTTGCTGTGGCCACCAATATCATTGCATTCATGCCGTTGTTGTTTGTTCCCGGACAGATTGGACAGTTCTTTGAAATTCTTCCGGCTGTCGTCATTGCCGTGTTTACGGTTTCGCTGGTGGAATGTCTGCTCATTTTGCCGGCTCACTTGGCAGGAAAACACGAGGAGTCGAAGTCTGACAGCCTGTTTGGTAGATTTGACCAATTTCAAACAAACCTGCGGCTCAAGCTGGATAACTTTCTTGAAAAGTCCTACAGCCCATTCCTGGATGCCGTTCTAAAGTTTCGCTACCTGACTCTGGCCATCTTCGTTTCTGGACTCGTCATCATTGTCTCTTGGATGCTCAGTGGTCGAATCAACTTCACATTCCGTCCATCCATTCAAACCGATTTCGTGCAGGCGGAAATTGAACTGCCCTCCGGCACACCTGTCAGCCGCACACGTGAAGTCTGTTTTGCCATTGAAGCTGCGGGAAGAAGGGCTTTGGCCAGAACCGGAGAAAAAGACATTCTCAATGGAATTTTCACCGAAGTTGCGGACGGAAGTACCAATGCTGGAGAGGTCAGCATCATGTTGGTACCGCAAAGCCAGAGAAAGATCAGTAGTGAAGGTTTGGTCAAACTCTGGCGGGAAGAAATTCCGGAAATCCAGGATGTGGAATCCATCTTCTTTGACTGGATCTTTGGCCCAGGCGGAGAACGGGAAATTGATGTGCAGCTGGCTCACTCCAACATCGCAACTCTACGACAAGCCGCCAATGATGTAGCCGACGCCATCTCGCCTTATCCGGGAGTGGTCGATGTAAAAAAGAGCTTTGGTCGCCAGATGCCGATGTACACTTTTGAGATCAAGCCCGAGGGGCAGAGTTTAGGGGTTACGGCCAGGGACCTTGGAAGGCAAATTCGCCATGCGTTCTACGGAGCAGAAGCGATCCGCCAACCTCGTAATCGTGAAGAAGTTCGCGTAATGGTTCGGCTTCCGAGAGAAGATCGCCGATCCATGAGCGGCTTGGAGGACTTACTCATTCGAGCTCCCAAAGGCGGGGAAATCCCGATTGCCGAAGCTGCGAGGATTACCGAGACGAAAGCCCCAGTCAGAATTGAACGGGTAGATGGAGGCCGAGTGGTCAATGTCACTGCCAATGTCCTTGCCGGAGTGACTTCAGGAAATCGGGTGTTGGGAGCCTTTTCCAAGAAGGAATTGCCGGAAATCCTGGAAAAGTATCCTGGACTTCGCTACTCATTCGAAGGCGAACAACGGGAGCAAAGGGAAGCTATTGGGAACCTGGTCTGGGGGCTCCTCGGTTCCCTCTTTTTAATCTATGGCATCATGGCCGCCTTGCTAAGGAGTTATGTTCAGGCATTGATTGTTCTGCTGACCTTGCCCTGGAGTCTAGCTGGAGCCGCAATTGGACATTTCCTTCTTGGTTTTGACCTAAGTATTTTCAGCGTTTTTGGAATGATCGCCCTCTGTGGCATGGTCGTGAATGGAGCCTTCGTATTGTCCATCACCCGAAACCGCTATCAGGAACGTGGTGATGATCCCGCCACTATCACCCGAAACGCAGCATTGAGAAGATTCCGCCCCATCCTCTTAACCGCTATCACGACTTTCCTCGGTCTTGGCCCCATGATCCTGGAGACTTCCATCCAGGCCCTCTTCCTCGTTCCCATGGCAATCTCGCTGGGCATCGGAACAGTGGTGTCGGTGTTCGTAACTCTGTTGCTGATTCCGGCTTGTTATAGGATACTGGAAGATGTGACAGGCAGCAACCTGCCAAAAGATTGATCACTCGTTGGAGTTCACGATTTATCGTGCTATTCAAGAACACGCTAAGCGTGAACTCCAACATAAAAGGGCCCAAAAGGGGTCAGTGCGACTTCAATAGGAAAAAGCCAAGTTTGACATCTGCATGTTTTATGCAGACATTGATGCATGAGAACGACACTGAACATTGATGATCAAATGTTAGAGAAGGCCTCGAAATTGACGGGGATCAAAGAGAAAACCCAACTTCTGCATGAGGGACTGAAAGCGTTGATTCAAAAAGAAAGTTCAAGAAGGTTGGCCCTTCTCGGGGGAACATCACCCAAAATCAAAGATATTCCCAGAAGATAGGGATGATCCTGGTAGATACCTCAGTCTGGATTGATTTTCTCAGGTCCGGAAATGGATTACTCCAAGACCTACTGGAAGAAGGCGAAGTCGCAACCCACCCAATGGTGATTGGGGAACTCCATATAGGAAATATCTCACAAAGAGATACATTTTTATCACTCCTGGACAATCTACCTTTGATTGGAGAAGCCACCCATCAGGAAGTGATTCACTTTATTGAAGCACACAAAATTTATGGAAAAGGAGTTGGGTATTTTGATACTCACATTCTTTGTTCCACCCTCATCTCTCAGACCCCTCTTTGGACTCTTGCCAACAAATTGGACAAGTTGGCCAAAGAGTTGAAAATCAAACACTAATCGGGTAGCCGGGACCATCACTGCCCCCAGCTCCCACACCACCACTCATACGGGTCCGTAAGTGGAGGTTCCGGAGAATCGGATGCGGGGTCAACGCGGGGCTTTGTCGCCGGGAAACAGTCAGAAGATCGAAACGGGACAGGGGCAGTCCACGGGTACTCTCATAAAATGTTTCCGATTGAGTCAATGGAGACGAACTGAAGGTTCGTAGGATAACAGCCCAAGGTTTCAACCTTGGGAAAAAATATGGTTTCCAATTGCGTGCTGAAAGTTCGCAGGAATAGGCAGGATGATATCCCGCAATGCCGATCAAAGGGACAAACCTAGGGTTGAAACCCTGAGCTATTATGCGATGTGCCTTCAGCACATTTCTTTGTTTCGTAAAGTTTTTTGAGAAAACCTATAATTTGTTACTAAACCATGGGTGAAAGGGCAAGAAATCGAGGGATGTAGGGAGAGAAGAGTGGATAGCCTCCTTCTAACTTCCACTTGCTGGTGTGTTGGAGTTATGGAGTGCATCCACTTATGGCTTCAAACAATCCACATCATTCCATTACCTGAAGGCCAGTCCTTCAACTTTGCTGTCGCCGCTAAGCGGCTTGAAATATTGTTCTCTGTTTCCGCGGGTTGGCACTCGCGGCTAATGGCTGTCGGCACTTCGTGCCTGTGGGATGCTTCACCTGGGAGTCAGTCAACAAATCCTGATACAACTCGACAAGATCCTCCACGGAGGGATCTCTTGATGTCAATTCACCCGAATCGCTCTCTTCACCATTCTCTGGAGTTCGCACTGATTTGCTTCCTCATGAGTTTTATACCGAAAAACAGAACCTCTTTTATACAGACCACCCCCAAGAGCCTTTGAAAAACCCTTCGACATTTGCTTGGTGGGTGTTTCTAAAGTTATAGACTCGAAAGTAGCTGAGACGTCTTGCTGCGGTTCTACTGAGACGAGACGCCTCAGCTACTTTTCTGGGATATTGTGACTAGTAGAAAGGTAGTTGCAACGACACCTTAAATTGTTACCGAAATATCCATGAATTCATTTCTCCGTCCTGCGGTTTTGCTATTGTTCATTCTGCAAGCTCATTCCGGGTTTGCTAAAGAATCCATCGACTTCTCTCGTCAGATTCTGCCGATTTTGTCCAACAAGTGCTTTGCGTGCCATGGTCCGGACACTAAGAAGAAGGATTTGGTGCGGCTGGATTCGTATGCTGCGGCGACAAAAGACCTTGGAGATTACCAGGCGATCAATCCGAAGAAGCTCAAGGAAAGTGAATTGTTGATTCGTATTCTGGATGAGGACGATCCAATGCCTCCTGAGAAAAAGGGTAAGCCACTCACGAAAAAAGAAAAGGAACTCCTCACCCAATGGATACATGAAGGCGGGAACTATTCAAGCCACTGGTCTTTTGTCCCGCCCAGGAAAGTAGCCATGCCTGCCAAAGGGAATCCTGTGGATGCTTTTGTTGGGCAGAAATTGAAATCTGAAAAACTGGACTTTGCACCGGAAGCGGATCGCCCCACTTTGGCCAGACGTGCAGCCCTGGTGTTAACTGGTCTTCCACCTGAGCCGGAGCAACTCAAGACATTCCTCTCCGACAAAAGCCCGAATGCTTATGAGAAGTATGTGGACAGCTTGCTGGCTGATACAGGTTTTGGAGAACATCAGGCCCGATACTGGCTCGATGCGATCCGTTATGGAGATACTCACGGGCTGCACCTCGACAACAAACGCGGCATCTATCCGTTCCGCGACTGGGTGGTTCGGGCCTTCAACCAGAACCTACCGCTCAATGATTTTCTGACCTGGCAATTGGCGGGGGACCTTTTGCCCGAACCAACTCTGGAGCAACGGGTCGCCACCGGCTTCGTCCGAATGAATCCCACTACAGGGGAAGGTGGCGCCATCAATGAAGAGTTTCAGGCCAAGAACAACTTCGATCGTACGGAGAACTTCGGGACCGTCCTATTGGGTCTGACTCTCAATTGTGCAAGATGCCACACACATAAATACGACCCCATTTCCCAAAAGGAATATTACCAACTCTTCGCCTTCTTCAACAACACCGCGGAACCTGCCCTGGATCGCAATAAATACGATTACGGCGACCACATCAAAGCTCCCTCGACTCCGGAAGAATGGGCACAATACCACAAGCTGACCAAAGAACGTTCCAAACTCTTGGCCAAATGGGACAAGGCAGCCAAACAACTCAACGCCGATCTCACCAAAGGCAATGATGCTCAACGCCTGAAAACCCTGGCCGGTGCCGACACCTTTGCTCAACAGGAAACCTTCCGCAAAGAAGCTCAGGATTTGCAGAAGAAAATGGAGGCTCTCGAAAAAGGGTTCTCCACCACCCTGATCGCAAGAGAACTTCCCAACCGCCGGGCGACCAAAGTGCTGCTTCGCGGAGAATACAATTTGCCCTCCGGAGATCCACTGGTTCCAGAAACCCCGGAGATTCTTGGGCCGCTCCCCGAAGGTGCTCCACAAAACCGCCTGGGACTTGCCCAATGGTTGACCTCCCGCCAGAATCCCCTCGTTTCCCGAGTGGTCGTCAACCAGATCTGGAGCCGTATCTTTGGTGCAGGCCTCGTTCCCACCCCGGAAGACTTTGGTCTACAGGGACAACAACCTACTCACCCGGAACTCCTCGACTGGCTCGCCGTAGATTTCCAGGAAAAAGGATGGAACCAGAAACAACTCATCAAGACCTTTGTCATGAGTCGTACCTTCCGACAGAGTTCCGGACTTCGCAAAGGCTTGGAGGATCCGGACAATCGACTTCTGGCACGCGGCCCAGCCTTCCGCCTAGATGCGGAAGTCATTCGCGACATGGGGCTCTGGGCCAGTGGTCTGCTCGATCCCTCCATTGGCGGTGAAGGCGTTCGCCCCCCTCAACCAGCAGGCATGTGGAAAGCCCTGGCTCACCCAGCCAGCAACACCAAGAACTACGTCGCGGACAAAGGCGAGAAAGTCTACCGCCGCAGCCTGTATGTTTACTGGAAACGTACCAGTCCACACCCGATGATGACTTTATTTGATGCTCCCAGCCGGGAATCCAGTTGCTTGCAAAGATCCCGCACCAACACGCCGTTGCAATCCCTCGGTCTCTTCAACGAAACTCAACGGGTCGAAATGGCCAATGCTCTGGCAAAGAAGATCATCGCCGTGGAAAAGGACTCCGCCAAACGAA
>Ga0181568_10005209_pt1 | contig 11482 bp, 6 predicted proteins | sample 101ome_20_FD_133758 | JGI IMG/M metagenome (GOLD analysis project Ga0181568, IMG submission 133758) | Coastal salt marsh microbial communities from the Groves Creek Marsh, Skidaway Island, Georgia - 101404AT metaG (megahit assembly) | ecosystem: Environmental > Aquatic > Marine > Intertidal zone...
GAGTCGATCGGCATCGTCCGCAGGCAGCTCGCCATCCATCAGACAACTCATTAACAATTGAGCTTCTGATTCGGTGAGATCTGTTGTTTTAGATTCCATTTTTGATTTGTTGTTCAATGATCGGATGAATCCCGACACGAGGCAAGCCTCTTGACCGAAGCCAAGAGGTTTACCTGTTTCCCTTTTCCCTAACGTCTTCCGTGGTGACGATCACTTCTGTAGTCATGGTCATAGCGGTGATGACTTGGACCATTGTAGTAGCGACAACCTCGATTGTGAGGTACCCAAACCCGCCTTTTTGAATAGGTGTAGTGACCTGGATGCCAGTCGCGGAATCGATTTCCACAATTGTCGTAGTGGATCGACCAGCGACCATTGATCCACGTTTTTACTGAAATGTAGTCGTGGTGCCCGCTGCATCCGCAACCATCGTACCGGTGGCTGGACCGGTGGTGGACTGTTGTCCGCCGATGATGATGGTGGTCGCCATCTAATATCGATCCTATAATTAGGCCTCCGATAAGACCTCCGACTAAGGCACGTCCCTCGCGGTCGGCCTTTGCATTTGTGGTAGTTACCGAACCTACCAATGCAGCGATCAGCGTGATAATGAGTATATTTTTCATGTTCAACGTCCTTTCCATTCAAATTGTTTTGTACGGATTAAGACGTTGAGCCCGCTGCGATTATTCACTCGAAATCCAATAAACTTTTGAATCCCTGAGTTTAAGCCATAAAGTATTGATTTAAAATAGCTTACCTAGATCGAATCCTGAAAAGGATGTAGGGCTTGACGAATTATTGCGGTTCAGAGGTGATTTGGATGCGGAGAAAGCTATTGTTGGCGCTTTCTGGGAGGAGCCCTTCGATATTTACTTGGATTTCTTCGATAGGGTCGGACTGCGGAGGATTACCCGGCACGATCCAAGTATCCCAGTTCTCCAGATCGTAGCTTATCTGGATCTCATAGTTTCTCGATGGAGGCATGGCAAAGCGTACCTGAGCTTGGCGTCCGATTTGCGCAATTTCCGGATGCCAGAAGTCTTCCGAATTGAGACGATGCGTAAACGTCATGAACTCGAGGAGGTTCGAGTTTCCATCGCGGTCAGGATCGGCTGAGGCGGCGGCATCTGATGAGTTAGCGCTGCCGAAAAACGTGATCTGCCATTCTTCAAAGGAAGAGTCAGTGGGAGGAACCAAGCTAATCCAGTCAGAGAGCAATTGAATCCCTGCCTCATCGATCACGTTGCTACCAATGGGTGGCATGCGTTGATAGCCATGCGACCCTTGAACGCGGCTCAGCAAAACTGAGAGTTCATTGGATCCAGGTATTACAAGACGTCGGTTGCTGTTCCCTCGGTTATCAACCACAGATCCATTTATTATACCCATGTTTTCGATTGGGATATGAGGTCTAGCATCCCAATTTGAAGGAGCCGTTCCTCCGGGTTGATGGCAAGAAACGCAGTTGACTGCGAGGTAGGATCGAACTTTCTCGCGAAGCGGTTTGGTGGGATCGTCAAGCTGGGCGAACGAAGCGACGGACTGAGGGTTTTCTATCGCTGTATCCAAAATGCCAATTTCTGAAAAGTAGCTTAGAATGTTTTGCTCGTTTTCGTTGATTGTCAGGGTCCGGTTTAACTGTCGCGCATTGAAGCTGAGAGCATAGCCGGCCACAACTGTGTGACATTGGAGGCATTCTTGTCGGCTAGGGATTCGCCAGTTCTGTTCGATTTGCTCTCCTTCATCCTGGATATTGTAAAGGATGTCTTCGCCTTCATTCGCGACGAGGTAGGCTTCAGTTTGATCTTCATTCCAACGGTAGCTAAGGCCGTAAATGCTAGTGGGGGTTTTGACCAGAAATCGGGTTTCGATTCGTACGCTGGTTTGAGGATTGCCTCGCTCTAAATCTAGTTCGAAATGTTTTATCCAGACCGTACCGGTAGGAAAAGTCCATGGATCGTCTTCGGAAAAAGCGACTATTCCCTCCGGTACAGCCACCCAGCGTTGTTTAGCCGCATGGTCCGACCAAAACGAAACATTGGGCTCATAAGCGATGATCCCATCTTCAGGTTCAAGAGTAGCCAGTGACTTAAATGCCCCTGTTTGCGTCAGAGTTTCAGGAAAGACGGGCTCTTCTCCACTTCCTCGAACAAGGCGGCGAACGCTTCCTGAAATGGTGCTAACTAAAATGTCGCCATTGATGGGATCTCTAGCAAAAGCGACTGGATTGGATACGGATGTGATCTGCTCGACGCTGGGTGCACCCCCGTTTGGATCTGGGAACAGAGCCCATATTCTGCCGCTTCCATAATCTCCGAAAATATATGCTCCCTCCAACTCGGGCAGGCGGGACCCGCGATAGACGACTCCTCCCGTAACCGAGACTCCCTGGCTTCGAGGGTAGTCGTGGATCGGGTCCGCCACTGATTCGAATCCCGCTGGTGGTGTTTGGTTCTTGGGTCCGCTAACAAAACCCTCTCGGAAAGCCCATCCGTAGTTTGCCCCTTTTATGATGACATCAATTTCCTCTCGTGAGCCTTGGCCCACATCACCGGTCCAAAGATTGCCTGTAGCGGGGTCGAACGACATCCTCCAAGGATTCCGCAAACCGATCGCATAAAACTCAAGTCGAAGATCAGACTCTGGGTTGCTGCCTTCGTCCTGCCACTTGGAAACCAGTGGGTTGTCAATGGGAATACTGTAGTAGGCCTTTCCTTCGCCATTGCGTGGTATGTCGGGGTGATTGGTCGGTTCGAGATTTCCTGGAAGCTTATCGACGTCGATTCGTGCAATACCGGCAAAGAGATCACCATCGACCACTTGACTATTGTTGTAGGAGTCATTTCCCGCCCCCTCATCGCCTAGCGAAATATACAGGTATCCGTCTGGCCCAAAATGAATGTCGCCTCCATTGTGATTGCTTGCCTGGTCAACTTGATCAAAGAGGATAAGCGCTGAATTGGAGTTGGCTAAGAACGGATCTGATTGGGATCTGCTAAACCGCGAAATACGATTGGTCCGCTCACCATTTTCTCGCTGAGATGTGTAGAAGACAAAAAAGTAACCATTCAATCGATACTGAGGATGAAACGCCAAGCCGAGCAAACCGTTTTCACCATTGGTTGTTACGGTCGAAGGGATGATAAGGAAAGGATCCTGCTCACGTATTTGATTTTCAAGGTCGGAATATACAATGATTCTACCGGATCTCTCGGCGAAGTATAATGTGTTTCGCTCGTCTAGAGGATTCGCGATGGCCAATACCGTGCTGAAATTGCCAAATACTTCGAGGTCGTAGTTGCCGGTAGGAAGTTCAGTGGGGAGGGCGAGCGTTGAGTTGATCGTCCTCTGGGCCTCGGAAAGGAAGGGTTGAAAGAATACGGCTAAAAGTAGCGTCGTTGGTTTAAGGCGAGAAAAGTAACGCATGATTCCACTCCAATTTTTGATAAGTCAAAAGTAGCCAAACAATTGAAGCCTAGAAGACATTCGATCTCAAAGGAGAGAATCAACTCGGTTTAGCATTTCTTTCCTACGGATGACACCACTTTCACTAAGTAGTTGCCATCAAGGGGAGCGATTTCCCCGGATCAGCTAAGTGTACTGGATATCGGCGGACTTCTTTAATGCGGCAATAGTTTCCCGAAAAAACGCGTCTCGTTTCTGTTTCTCGAGTTCCTTTCGAATCGTAGGGCCTACCACCTCTAATGATTGGAGTTCACCCGTCTTTTTGTCATCTAGTCTGGCGATGTGAAAACCGAAAGGCGTCTCGAAGACTTTGCTCGTTGCCCCGATCTCGAGTTGGTTCAAAACATCTTCAAACTCCTGAACCATATAGCCCTCCGCGAACCAACCAAGATCTCCTCCTTGGCCGGGACAGTCCGAATCCTCGTCGGCTATTTTCTCCAATGCTTCACCAGACTGTAGTCGAATGAGAGCGTCTTGAGCCTTTTTCTTCGCTTCGTTGCGATCCTGTCCGTTGTTTGTGTGGTAAACGATGTGGGATGCTTTGAACTGATCGGCAGCACGGTAGTTCTGCTCGTTGTGCTGAAAAATAGCCGCAACCTCTTCGTCGGGAATCTTAGGCACCTGCTGGTTTAAGGAATCCATGTAACGCTGAAACCTGACGTCGTCGGCGATCTCCAGCTTGACGTTGGGTAGATCACTTGGGCTAATACTGAATTTTTTCAGGAAACTCTTTTCTCCTCCATGCTTTTTGGCGATCTGTTTGAATTCCGATTCGACCTCTTCTGTAGTGAGTTCTTGGATTTGTTTTCGGGACTCTTCGAATAAAAGCCGGTGCTCGATAATCCGATCTTTGGCCATGTCCTCCGCTTGCAGTTTCTTGGCAATCGGATCCAGCCATGGAAATTGTTGGTTCACATCCTCAGCTAAACGTTGCGCTTCCTGCAGAATCGCTTCTTTTTCAACTTTGAAACCATTGATCGTAAGAGCCATCAGTGCATCTGACTGGAAGGCCGGTTGCAACACAAGGCAAATTGAAACTAGTCTTAACAGACGAGTCTGGAGGTTCCTCCAATTGTCAAAAGGCCAACGATCTAGAAAGTATTCAGGTCGGAAATATCATTGTTAATATAGAGGTGTGAGTCAGTACCGGCATCATAGTAGTGCGTATAATCCACCCCATCTACCGTTTCTGTTCCCTGGCTACTGAAGTCAGCGGAAATTTCCACGCTATCGTCGGATCCTCCATCGATGAAAAGCCTGTTTTCAGCATCGGTCATATCGAGGACATCCTCTGCGCTGAGCTTTAGATTGTTCTCACCAGTACCATCTATATCGAGCCGTTCTATGTTCGTCACGTCATTGTTTACCTTAGAAAAATCTAAAGTAATATCGGATCCATCGAGCTGAATAGTGTCTTCTCCGTCGCCACCGTACAGGTCTCCAAAATTTTTGCCCGCGTCTATGATGAACGTATCGTCTCCGTCTCCCGCGTTGATAGTATCTTGCCCCTCAGTTGCGTAGATCGTATCATCACCGCTTCCCGCATCGATGATATCGCTCCCTACGCCCCCATCAATTACATCGTCGCCTGAACCAGTGTTGATGTTGTCGGATCCAGATCCGCCAAGTACTACGTCGTCGCTAGCTCCGCTAGTTATCGTGTCGGCACCATTCCCTCCATCGATCGTATCGTCGCCGGATCCTGTGACGATCGTTTGAGAGCCGTTTCCTCCGTTTATGTTTTGGTCAGGATCGGGGAAGTCCGAATTGACATCCAGATCGAAGATATCCGAAACGCTAGACTCGCCGTCAGAGGCGGTAACACTAATGGATATATCTCCGATGTCTCCGGAATCTGGAGTTCCCGAAACGATACCCGTAGACGCGTCAATGCTCAACCAGCTGGGTAGGGGATCCCCATTTTCAAGCGTGGCAGAAAAAGAGAGGGTATCACCGAGGTCTGGGTCGGAGAAGTTTCCAGAAATATCTAGCGAAAAGAGGCTGTCTTCTTCAACACTCTGATCCTGAATAGAGGACGATATAATTGGCCCGTCATTGGTATTCTCGACGGATACGGAGAAGGTGTCGGAGGCAGTGGCCTTCCCGTCGGATGCGGTGACGGTGACCAATATGTCCCCCACGTCGCCGTTATCGGGCGTTCCCGAGAGCTCGCCCGAGGTCTCGTCAATGGACATCCAGTCGGGTAGCGGGTCGCCATTTTCGAGGGTGGCGGAAAAGGTGAGGGTGTCACCCAGGTCCTCGTCAGCGAAGTTTCCGGCGACGTCGAGCGAGAAGGCGGCGTCTTCATCTGTTATTTGATCCGCAATTGTAGCGCTAACGATTGGCCCGTCGTTGGTATTCTCCACCGATACCGCGACAATGTCGCTAGCGGATGATTCCCCGTCCGAAGCAGTGACTTGTACGCAAAATGAGCCTACGTCCCCGTTTTCGGGCGTTCCAGAAAACTGGCCTGTATTCGAATCAAAGGTGAGCCAATCCGGAAGTGATCCATCGCCTATTTGAGTTCCAGACTCATTTGTAAGAAGAACTGAATACGTTAAACTGTCTCCTAAGTCTTCGTCCGAAAAGTTGCTGGTTATGTCCAGACTGAAGGAGCTGTCCTCATCCACCGACTGATCGGCGATCGCGGTCGATACGATTGGCCCGTCGTTGGTGTTCTCGACGGTGACGGAGAAGGTGTCGGAAGCGGAATCCTGGCCGTCGTACGCGGTGACGGTGATGGAGAGGTTGCCGACGTCGCCGTTCTCGGGGGTTCCAGAAAATATGCCGGTATCGCTATCAATCGAGAGCCAGTCGGGTAGGGGTTCCCCATCCTTGAGAGTAGCGGTAAATGTCAGCGAGTCTCCCAGATCCTCGTCGACAAAGTTACTTGAAACATCCAATGAAAAGGCAGAGTCCTCATCGACCGACTGATCATCAATTTCTAATGAGACTGAGGGGCCGTCGTTAGTGTTTTCGACGGTGACGGAAAAGGTGTCGGACGCCGAAGCCTCTCCATCGGAAGCGGTGACGGTAATCGAGAGGTTGCCGACGTCACCATTTTCGGGAATTCCCGAGAGCTCGCCGGTTTCCGTGTTGATTGACAGCCATCCAGGTAGCAGGTCTCCACTTTCAAGGGAAGCGGAGTAGGTGAGGGTGTCGCCGAGGTCTTCGTCTGCGAAATTGGCAGAGACGTCCAGATTAAAGGCACTGTCTTCGTTAACCGTTTGGTCGACGAAGTTAGCTGTGAGGGTGGGTTCGTCGTTAGTGTTTTCGACCGTCAGGGCGAATGATTGGCTTGTCGCGTTTTCACCATCAGATGCGGTAACGGTAATCTCGAGTTCGCCTACGTCAGCGTTCAGAGGTTTCCCAGAAATATGTCCTGATTCTGAATCTACGGATACCCAGTCTGGAAGAGGATCTCCGTTTTGAAGGGTTGCCGAATAGGAAAGCGTGTCGCCTAGGTCGGCGTCATCAAAGTGCTCTGATGCATCCAAGAGAAAAGAGCTGTCTTCAAGCACGTTCTGATCCCCAATGTCTGTAGTTACAACGGGCTCGTCGTTGGTGTTCTCGACGGTTAGGGAGAATACATTATTGGCGGTTGCTCCGCCATCGGATGCCGTAACGGATATTTGGATGGTACCAACGTCTCCATTTTCTGGAGTACCGGTAAGTTCGCCGGATTCCGGATCGATTGAAAGCCAACTAGGCAGAGGTTCACCATTCTCAAGAGTGGCAGAAAAAGTAAGGGTGTCTCCCAGATCCTGATCCGAAAAATTTTCGGATACATCGAGCGAAAAAGCGGCGTCTTCATCGGTTGTAGCATTCAGGATGCTGGATTCTACAACTGGCCCGTCATTCGTGTTTTCAACGTCAATCGCGAACGTGCTTGAAATCGTTTCGCTGCCATCAGACGCGGTTACCACTACTTCAATCGCTCCGACGTCATCGTTTCTTGGCGTTCCATTGAAAACTCCTGTTTCCGAATTGAAAGAAAGCCAGTCGGGAAGGGAATCCCCGTTTTCAAGCGTTGCGGAAAACGTTAGAGCGTCGCCATCTAAATCTTCAAAGTTACTCGAAACGTCGAGGTTGAAGAGGCTGTCTTCATCGGTGGTTTGATCTTCAATTTGAGTGAGAGTCGGAGCCCGATTTGCTGGGTCGATAACGAGTTGGAATGACTGGCTGGCGGTCTCTTCAGATGAATCGGAGGCGGTTATGGTGACCGTGTGTTCGCCGACCGATTCGGGGCTAGGGGTTCCACTTAGAGTACCTGTTGTCGGATCGATATTTAACCAGGCGGGGAAATCCCCGGAATAGGTCAACGTGTCTCCAGTATCCGCGTCGATGAAAGCGTTTTCAGGAAGAACGATTTCGAAAAGTGTTTCAGTAGTAGCGGTTTCACCACCCACGTTTACGTTTACGACGGGAGCGTCATTGACTGCGTCGATTGTAATATTGACCGGAGAACTTTCGCCTGACCACTTTTGACCGTCAAAACCAGACCAGGTGAATTCGGTATTCCCATTCCAGTTTACGTCAGGATGAAACTCGAGATCTTCAACTTGATCGATATCGATTAACTGACCGTTGGTTACCTTTTCGCCCTCAATCAACAGGACACCGTTGTCCGGCAGGGAATCGATGCGGATCATCTCCAAGTAGTCACTGTCTTCGTCCTCAAATGAGTTTTCGAAATCTTCCGGATTGAATGCTACTGTGACATCCTCAAGAGAAGAAACGCCTACCGATGAAACGGATGCTGCTTCGTTCACATCTTCGGGCCATACAGACATCGTTTGCTCGATCCGATTGCCGTTCTCGTCGATTGACGCGATTGTTAGGGGATACCGATCCGGTTGCGCTTCGTAGTCGATACTGACACCGTCTTTTAGCTTGAGAACGTTTCCAACGATTTCGAAAACGCCTGAATTATCGCTGACAATTGAGTACTGGTAGGTGTGGCCTTGACCGGAGTCATTGGTATCCAGTTTCCCGATTAATGCCCCTTCGTTATTTTCAGTTACTCGATCGTGACTTAGAATGAGGTGAAATACTTCGCCCCCTCCGTCTTTCGTTTGGGTAATGGTGATTGCTGTCCCTGTCTCATCTCCGTTGTCTTTAATGGAGATGATAAACTTCTTTTGATTATCGTCATCGAAGATGTTGTCGGGAAGGCGGAGAATGCCGGTCCCCGCGTCGATTTCGATTTCAATGGGGTCCTCTCCTACTGTCTTTGCGGTGATCGTGAGATTATCCGATAGGTTTTGTTCATGCAGCTGTGGGATGAAATCGCGAATATCGATATTAATCCCATTGAGGGAGCTTGATGTGGTGTAGTGAAGCGGACTGCCATTGTCTGGATCCGTGCGACTCGATTCAGCATTGCTCGATTCTGCGTCTTCCGGAGTACTGTTTGCAATGCCGGTTTCCGGTTGAGGTTTTTCTGAAATTGCGGCGGTGTTTGCACTGGAATTTTCCTGAGATTCTTCTGCTGTGGCTGAAGGAACAAAGGAAGGGTCGTTTGATACAATACCGGAATCTTTAGCCCTCTCGTCACTTTCGGGAGGGAATTGTGTCAGGGCCCATTTTGGGGACTCCGACGTCATTGCTATGACGTGAAGAGGGGCGAATAGGAGGCTTTGGCTGTATTGGTCGTCTGGTAGGTTAGCTATGTCCACCCCATCGTTTTGTTGAACGAAGTCGTGCCAGGTGATGCTCGTTCCCTCCTTTATCTCGAGCACAGGTTCTTGGGAGAAGAGGGTGTCGAGAAAGCTTTTCAATATGTAGCTTGAACCATCATGGCAAACGACCTGGAGGTCATTCGCTTGTGATACTAGTTGAGCGACCACCTGCGGGTTTTGAATTTGGAAGATTTCTCCGGAAAAAACCTGGAGGCTTTCCCCATCCTGGAGGGAAAGGTACTGAGGTGATGAGTTTGAGTCTTGTTTGAAGCGGATTTCTAGGCTCATGAAATTAGTCGAGTCGGAATTGGCGAATGCGATTTGCGCGAACTACCTTTCATACGGCTCTATCTCACCTGAAATGTACTGTTAGACAGCTATTTCACATAATTGAAATAGGAGATGAACGGATGCGCCTAGTGGGCCTTGGGGAATTACCTCAATCCGGGTCTTCCAATTGAGAGAGATTCAGGTTTGGCTAGCCCCTATTTGGGCTGCCTTTTGCGAAGCCCCTTAGGCAGATACCTGTGATTCTGCTTTAGAGCGAATTGTACCGTTTTCGGGGACTGGAGCGTCGAGCGATTGGAGGTCAATCTCCATTTTGAATCGCTTCACTGTTTCACCCAGTGAAAACTCGCCTTTTCGGTGCAGGACTTTTCGAACGGTGATGCCATTTGAATCAATATCGACGGCAGTGGCGCCGGGCCAAGGAAGGAAAGCTCCTGTATTAATGACAGTGGTTCCGCCAACAACTGAAATGTCAGGCTTGTGGGTGTGGCCGATTATCAGGAACTCGGGCGATATCCCAAATTGAGTCATTAGATCGACTGCCTTTTTCGGAGCGTTTTTCCAGCATTCTAGAATTTTTAGTGGCCTATTGGGGGGCCAGGCTTGGCGAGCGAAAATCTCGATCTTCCCCCAGACAGAGGGGTCGTAGTCCTTAAGGATGGCGTGCTCTCTGATTGAAGCTTCCTTGAAGACCTGAAGGTAGTCATAGAAGGGAGTGGGTCCATCTGCATGGTACTTTCCCAAACCTTGTTCGACCAACTTTTTGAGCATTCTGGCGTTTGCGCTCCAGGGAGCAATTGCGTCAAATATGGCATCACCGTGGGTGATGATGATGGACCCATTGTCGATCGCGCAATAATGGGCATTGGAGACTTCCGGATCGTGGTTTCCTGTGAGGAATAGGGCCCTCGAGTTAAAGCTTTCGATTTTATCCTTTAAACGCCCGATGGGAGGTAGCGGGTGATTAAGGTGAGCGGGTGAATCCTCGAACTTCTGTTCTACCGTGTCGCCGTTAAAAATCACAGTGTCTGCCCCGCAAACGAGGCTTTCCAGCGCGTCTAACTCTTTGACGCGGCTGGCCTTGTGTCCCCAGTGGAGGTCTGAAAGAATTCTAATCACTTAAATTGGCGCGGTGTGGATTTCCTAAATTTAGAGAGATTATCTCCCTATTTGGAGAAATCGCAATTCGAGTTTGAATAATAGATCGGAGGAAGTCCTTGCATCTAAAGAATATGGGAGAATTACCGATGTCTAACGGATGGCTACGGCACAAGAAATCCAAATGATGATCAGAGCGGCCTCATGTTCAGGAGGTCTGAGTCGTGACGCCATTCACAGTATCGGTTCATTGGCTTCAAGGTCGGCTCGGCCGAAAAGGTGCTTGGAAGATCTCCTCGAAGAGCTGGATCCCAAGGACCAAGGCGGGCTGGAGAAGTTGCGCCGGATCAAGAGCGCTGCTGAGGGAAATTCCTATTTGGACTAGAGCTACCTCCGTTTCTAGGGTGGGGTCTATAAGGTTTTCAGGAATACCTTTGAATTGCGGTTTTGAGCCTCGTAGCTGACTCTCCGACTTTTCGGTAGTGTATCGGAACCTGTTTCGGTGAATCCATCAACGGTTTCGAAAAAGCCAACGCTTTGAGTTGTGAGGGCCAAAACGCGCTCGACCCCGAGTTCTTTAAGCTTGAGGCAGGCGAAGCTTGTAAGTTTTGAGCCTACGCCTTGCCGCTGGTGTAATGGGTGAACGAACAGTGTGTTTATTTCCGCGGTGGTAGAATCCTCCTCAAATCGAGTTATGAGGACACATCCGACTAAGTTGCCATCGATCTCGTAAACATAGAAGTTGTTTATGTCCTTTTCGATCGACTCGATGGAACGGCGAGTGAGCTCTTCCTTTTCCACAGAGCTGCTTGTTAAGTTGAAAATTCTGGGAACGTCGGATCGAGTCGCTTGCCTGATCTGCTGATACTCATTTCCGTATACCAGCGTTCCAACGCCTTCATTGGAAAAGACCTCACGGATGAGTCCATCGTGAATATTGCCATTCA
>Ga0181568_10005218_pt1 | contig 11469 bp, 10 predicted proteins | sample 101ome_20_FD_133758 | JGI IMG/M metagenome (GOLD analysis project Ga0181568, IMG submission 133758) | Coastal salt marsh microbial communities from the Groves Creek Marsh, Skidaway Island, Georgia - 101404AT metaG (megahit assembly) | ecosystem: Environmental > Aquatic > Marine > Intertidal...
CGCAGGCGGTGCAGACCAACATCGTTGTGAACAGCCCCGACGCCTCGACGATGCAGGCCCGGGGTGCCGATGTCGCCGGTGCCGACGGTCATCTGACCGCTGAGGAAGCAGTCGAGGTCGTCGTGCAAGCGTTGCGTGAAGAACGGTTCCATGTGTTACCTCACCCCGAGGTCGAAGAGTACGTGCGGCGCAAGGGCGACGACGTCGACCGGTGGATCACCGGTATGCAGCGCTGGCAGCAGAAGATGTTCGCCGACGACATGCACCCGGCGACCTGGCTCACCGGCTCCTGATCGCGGGCTCCTGCGGCTCCCGCGTCGCACGAGCGTTGTTGGTGTTCAGTCGTGCCAGGAGAAGTCGGTCTGACGCATCGTCCACGCCTCTGCGATCCGGCCGTTCTCGCTTCGGTACTGGGCGATCCAACCGATCGAGATCGGCTCACCCGATGTGAGGTTGACGCCTTCGAGCGTGAAGCGAACGTGGGTGATGTCGTCGGAGTGGCTCAAGTGGTCAACCACCACGTCAGTGCCTTTGAGGTGGCGGGTCACGGTGCAGACATGGTGGCCGTAAGCGCTGGCCGTATCGACCGTTCGTCCTTCGATGGTGTGTCGCACGAACGGATCGGTCAGCAGTTCGGTGGCCGCAGTGTGGTCGCCGTCGATCCACAACCGGCGCCACAGGCGCACAACAGGGTCGTTGTCGTCGATGATCATGGTCGAGACCTCACAAGGTGCCGAGGGTGGACGATCCGAGCTTTGCCGCTTCGATGCGGCGGCGCCAGAGGTGGCTGTGTAGTGCGGTGATGCACACCACGACACCCATACCAGCCATGGTTTCGCGAAGCCCGACCGCATCGGCGAGCATGCCGAACGGAAGGGCGGCGAGGCCGAAAGCGGAGAAGCTCAACATGATCAACGACTGCACTCGACCGTGGTAGGCCATGTCGGCAATCGACAAGATCAACGAACCGTTGAGCGATTGGAACGCCGACGTTGCCGCCCCGATCAGGGCCATCGCGGCAAGGGCAAGCCCGTAGGTTGGCGCACTGGCGAACAGCACGATCGTCACGCCGAGTGCGAATGCCGCCTGACCCTGGAGGTCGGTCAGTCGTTCTCGCGGGGTGTTCGCCAACACGATCGACATGAGCACCGCGCCAACCGCTCCCACCGTGGTCATCGCGCCGAGTGAGCCGGCGCCGCGACCGAACAGGTCTGCGACCATCGATGGCAGAAAGGCCTGATAGGCGAACCCGAACATGACGATCAAGAGGCTGGCGACGAGAAGGCGAACGAGTTCCGGTTTGCCTCGGGTGTAGCGGATTCCCTCGCGGAGATCCTCGATCGGGCTTCGGTCGGAGCGCCGCTGGGGCGCACCCAGGGGGAGAACCATCGAGAGACCAACTGCGAAGAGTGAGAGCAGTGCGCTCAGGTAGTAGACGCCCTCCGCCCCGACGAACGACACGCCGATCAGGAAGCCGGCAACGGCCGGGCCGACCACACGGCTCGCCTGGGCTGACATCTGGCCGAGCATGATCGCATTGGTGAGGCGATCACGATCGATGATCTCGGCCGTCATTGCCATGCGCGCCGGTGCCAGGATCGAGATGGTCGAGCCTCCGATCACCGACGCAACCACGATCATCCAGTAGCGAAGTGCCCCGGTTTCGATGGCAACGGCGATCGAGATCGCAACGAACGTGTTGATCAGCTGCGTCGACACGAGGATGGTGCGTTTGTTGACCCGATCGGCCAACACACCCCCGGTCGGGATCGCAATGAGGCCGGCGATCCCGAAGCCGATGAGGACGCCGCCGAGGGCGGTGTTCGTGCCGGTCAGTTCGTAGGCGAGCCAACTACGGGCGATCTGCTGGGTTTGCATGGCGAGAAACACGAACAGGCCGCCCCACCACAGACGCCGGAACTCGGGCTGTTCCAGCGACTCGAAACGTCGCATGCCCGCTGGATCACCTGCCATCGCTGCGACCGTACTCGGCGTGATTGCAGGACCCTGGTTCCGCTGTCAGGATCGGGCCGCATGATCGACGAGAAACCGGCCCTGCAAGAAGAACGCGCAGCGCTCTTCGACACAGTGTGCGACCTTTCGGCCGCCGAGTGGGACGCTGCGTCGCTGTGTGACGGTTGGCAGGTTCGGGACGTGATCGCCCATGTCAACCTCGGGGTGACCCTCAAGGCGCCGACCGTGGTGGGGGGTCTTCTCGTCGCACGAGGCGATTTCCACCGGTTCATGAAGCGGCACGCAATCAAGAAGGGGACTCGGCCCGTCAGCGTTCTTCTTGCCGAGAGCGAGATGGTCGCAGCCAGCAGCCACAACCCGCCCACCACCAAGCGGGTCGATCTTGCGATCGACGTGTTCGTGCATCATCACGACGTTGCGATCCCACTCGGCCGACCCGTACCGACCGACGATGCCCGCCTTCGGTGGATGGCCGACGGCATGGTCGGCGCGAACAAGATGATCGGTTGTGCGCAGCGCACGCGCGGGCTCCGACTGATCGCCACCGACATCGACTGGCACTACGGCACCGGTCCCGAGGTTCGTGGTCCGGTCGCAGCGCTGATGGTGGCGGCATCGGGCCGGTCAGCGCTCGACGACCAGCTCGACGGTGATGGTCTCGCCATCGTGCAGGGACGACGAAGGTGAGCCTGCTCGACGACCTGCGGGTTGTGGACATGACTGGTCATCTCGCCGAGGCCGCAGGGCGGGTCTTTGCCGATCTCGGGGCCGAGGTGATCAAGGTCGAACCGCCGGGCGGATGTGAGTCCCGATTCCGAGGAGCGACCGACGACGATGCCGTCACCTGGCACTGGCGGTACTGGGGGAGGGGGAAGCACAGTGTGGTGCTCGACCTCGATGCGACCGAGGACCGCGCCTGTTTCGATCGTCTGCTGGCCAGTGCCGACGTCCTTCTCGAGTCGGCCACCGCTGCCGAACGCCGGCGATGGGGGATCGCTACCGACGATGTGGCGCAGCGACACCCGTCGTTGGTGCACGTTTCGGTCACTCCGTTCGGTCTCACCGGACCGCGGGCCGACGCTCCCGCCACCGACATGACCTTGGCGGCCAGCGGTGGCTTTCTCAATCACCAGGGCGACAAGGACCGGCCCCCGGTGCCGATCGGGTTTCCCGAGTCAGCGAACCATGGTGCGGTGCAGGCCGCCGCTGATGCCATCATCGCGATCTTCGAACGCGACCGATCCGGTCTCGGTCAGCACGTCGACACCTCGATGCAGGCAGCGGTGGTCGGGACGTTGCTGTGGACGTCGTCCTATGCGGTGATCGACAAGAACCCTGGTTTCACAGCTGACGATCGAGCCGAGGGGAGCACCGACCGAGGTGGTGAGGTCGTTCCGGGTGTTCGCAACCCGGTGGTCGAGCCGTGCGCCGACGGCTACTTCGTGGTCTCGTACGTGCTGGGAGCCCAGGGAAACAACGCCTTTGCAGCCTCGATGCGGTGGTGCGAAGAAGAAGGTGCACTCGACACCGACCTGTGCGGGCGAGACTGGGTCGACTGGATCGACGAGATGCACCGAGGCGATCTTCCGGTCGGCGATGGAGCCCGGGCGATGACCCAACTCCTCGCCTTTCTCAAGACGAAAACGAAGGCGGAGCTGCACGCGCGATCGGTGCAGGACAAACTGCTGATTGCGCCGTGCAACGACGCCATGGACCTTCTTGCCGATCCGCAGCTCGACGCCCGTGACTTCTGGGTCGATGTCGACGGGCTGCCGATGCCCGGTCCCTTCGCAATCCTCAGCAGCACCCCCATCGTGTACGACCGAGGTGCACCCCGTCTCGGCGAACATCAGGCGCTGCTCGATGATCTCGCCCGCCGACCGGCTGCACCGAGACCGACGGCCGAACCGCGACAGCAGGCGTTCGTCGGACTCAAGGTTGCCGACCTGACGTGGATGGCGGCAGGTCCGCTGATCACTCGGGAGATGGCCAACCATGGTGCGACTGTCGTGCACGCCGAGACCATGGCTCGCGTCGACACGATGCGTTGGCTCCCGCCGTATTTCAACGAGACGTTCACGCCCGAGACCGGCTTGCCCGCAGCGAACGCCAACCAGTCGAAACTCGGGCTTGCCTGCAACTTTGCGGTACCCGAAGCGAGAGCGATCATCGATCGTCTGATCGATTGGGCCGATGTCGTGGTCGAGAACTTCCGGCCCGGGATAGCGGCGCGAAGCGGATTCGGGTGGGAGTACGTCCGCGATCGCAACCCGCATGCGTTGATGCTCTCGACCTCGATGCGGGGCCAGACCGGACCCGAGTCGACCTACGCCGGGTTCGGGCTGCAAGGTGCGGCGCTGGCGGGCTTCTGCGACATCACCGGGTGGGCCGACCGGGCCCCGATCGCTCCGTGGGGGGCATACACCGACTTCGTCTCGCCGCGCTACGCGCTTGCTGCACTGGCAGCGGCACTGCGCGAGCGGGAGCGCACCGGCGTGGGGCAATACATCGATGTCTCCCAGAACGAGTGCGGCGTGCATTTCCTCGGTCCATTGATCGCCCGAACCGCAGCAACCGGCGAGACGCTTGTTCGGCCCGGCACCGGTTCGGAGGACGGGGCCCCAAGCGGTGTGTTTCGGGTGGGGACGACGCAGCGATTTCTGGTCGTCTCGGCAGTCACCGACAAGCACTGGATGGCCGTTCGCTCCGTGGTACCCGCCATGGATCGATTTGCGATGGTCGACACCGACCGCACTGCACGGTTGAACCACCGAGACGAGATCGAAGCGGTGTTCCTCGACTGGCTCGCCGAACACGACGTGTTCGCCGCGCAGGACGCGCTGCTGGAAGCCGGTTGTCCGGCGTATGTGTCGATGCGAGCGACCGACCTCAACCGCGATCCACAGCTCGAACATCGGTCGTTCTTCACCCCGCTCGACCACCCTGTCATCGACGCCCGTTTCGACGGCCCGGTGTCACACCTGTCGGCAACCCCGGCAGCGCCGTGGCGAGCCGGTCCGACGATCGGGCAGGACACCGAGTATGTACTCAGGGACCTGCTGGGCTTCACCGACGATGAGATCACCGGTCTGGCGATCGCCGCAGCGATCACCTGAACCACTCTGTCGGGCGTCGATACTGCCCATCCGGTGTTTCGTCAGTCTGGGCGCCAGACCGTCGATGTCACTAGGATTCGGCCTATTCGAGAGGAGTGATGTGCGTCGGCTCGTCCTTGTTGCAGTAGTGGTGTTTGCGTTGGTCCTTCCCGGTACGGCAGTTGCCGGACCGAAAGGAAAAGGCGGCGGCAGGGGAGGCGGCGGCGATGGTGGCGGCGGCGGGGGCGGCACCGGCGGCACACCCACTGCGCTGGTGACCATGGGCGACAGCTACATCAGCGGCGAAGGCGGCCGTTGGTCGGGGAACTGGGCGTCGTCGTCAGGGAACCGAGGCGGAACCGATCGAGCGGCCTTCAAGCGGCGCGGCACCTGGTACTACGACGCCAGCCGGGTGTACGGAGCCACGACGACGGGTTGTCACCGCTCCGACGTGGCGCCGGCCGTGTCGACAAGCGTCGCTGTCGATGCGCGAATCAACCTGGCCTGCTCGGGTGCGGTGACCCAGAACATCCTCCGGGCCGTCAACGGCGGGGGTGGGCAGCACGGCGAGGCGCCGCAGGCCGACCAACTCGCCAACGTTGCGGCGACACATGATGTCGAAGTGATCGTCTTGTCGATCGGTGGCAATGATCTCGGCTTTGCCGACATCATTCTCGACTGCGCTCTCAGCTGGTACACGAGTCCGAGTTGGTGGAAGAACACGTGCAACGGCGAACAACAGGCCAATGTCGACAGCAGAATGCCTGCAGCCATGGCTGGCGTCGATGCAGCAATCGGTGAAATCCAGGCCGTGATGGCTGCCGCCGGCGACACCGACTACCGGTTGATTCTGCAGAGCTATCCATCTCCGATTCCCAACGGATCAGAGATTCGGTACAGCGAGTCGGGCTGGAGTCGGTGGGACACCGGAGGATGTCCGTTCTGGAATGTCGACGCCACATGGGCTCGCAGTTCGTTGGTGCCCCAGATCAGCAACAATCTCCAGGCGGTCGCGAATGCACGTGGTGTGGAGTTCCTCGATCTCCGCGATGCGCTCGATGGACGAGAGGTCTGCGCTACCTCAGCATCACAGGGCAACAGTGCTGATGCTGAGTGGGCACGGTTCCTGGTGACCGGTATCACGCAGGGTGACGCGCAGGAATCGATGCATCCGAACGCTCTGGGTCAACGTGCCAACGGCACCTGTATCGATCTCGTTCTTGCAGCAGGGCCTGGCAACTATTCCTGCACCAACGTCGCCGGTTCCGGACCAGAAACGATGGTGCTCACCCCGACGTAAGCGTTCAGCGGATTGCTGTGTACCGAATACGGGTCAGCAGGCCAGATTCAACTGCGGCGAGCATTCGCAGTCGCTCTGCGAGACGCTGGTCGAACGACATGTCTCCCATTGCGCGTCGCAGTGCAGTCTCGTGTCGGTGGGTCGCCTCAATCCATCGAGCCTGAGCCTCACCGTATGCAGCGGTGTCATCACGTGCCTCAACGTGTTTGAACCCAGCGTTGGTAAGCAACTGCTCGTAGGTGGTTCTGATGGCCACTGCGAATGGCCCGGCCCGATGGGCTGCCCGGCGCCGACTCGGATCGAGTCCAGTTGACGGTGCAATGGTGTGAAAGGCCATTCGGCCTTTGGGGCGAAGAACACGGTGGCACGCTCTCAACACGGAGAACTTCTGGCGCACTCAACACAACACGTCCGCATGCACAACCGCATCGACGGATGCTGAAGTGAGCGGGATGGCGCCAGCATCGCCGATGATCGGCAACACCCGTTTGGTGCCGATGTCGGCGGATGCACGTTGTGTCAAGGTCGGCATGCTCTCCGACACTGGTTCGAGACTGATGACGGTGCAACCGTGTCGCTTGGCCAGGTAGAGACCTGGCCATCCGCATCCCGCACCGACATCGAGCAGGATGTTGTCGTGACGGAGGTCAAGCCAGTCTCCGATCTCATCAGCCTGCTCTCGGGTGGTGTAGCCGTTCGCCGAGTAGTCGGTACCGAGCGCTTCGAGTTCGACCGCGAGAAACGTCTCCGTACCGCTGAGCTCGTAACGAGTGCGGAACCGTTCGATCTCACGCATCTGCGCCGCTCCCAACGTCAGACGATGTCGGCCACTCGTGGCTCCGATTCCGAGCCATTGCGTGTGGCGGAGGGTGCCGATGAGCAGTCAACGCAGGTACCTCACGGTTTGACAGTCGTAATGGTGGTGCCGTCGCTGTCAGGGTCAGGATCGGTGTTGGCGCTGGAGTCGTAGGTCACACCGTTGCCGGCGATCGTGGCCACTGAGAACGTGACTGCCGAGACCTTCCGACTCAGATTTCCGCTCCCGAGCACACATCGCCCCGAGGCGTCGGTCGTACAGGAGACAGTTCCGGCGTCACCGGCGCTCCACTCGCCCGACACGGAGACCCCCACAACGGGACTCGAGGTGCTGTCGAGGACCGCAACCGTCACGGTTGCCGACCACTTCCCGCCGCGCCCTGCTGCTGTGACCACGTCGAGATCACCGATATGGACCGCAACGTCAGCAACATTGTCCACCTCCACAGCGATGGATGCAGTGCGGGTCTGCCCGACGGTGTCAGTGGCGAGCGCAAGGATCGGCGTCTGGCCGTCTTCTGCTTGGGTCGAGTCCCACACAAACGAGTACGGAGCCTCGACATCGAGACCGAGCGACACGCCATCGGCAAAGAATTCGACGCTCGTGACGCCGTTGTCGTCAGAGGCGTTCGCTTCGATTGTCACGTCGCCACTGACGACCGAACCATCGGTCGGCGAGACGATGCTGACCGACGGGGCACTGTCGCCCGGGGTTGTCGGAAGGTTGGGTCGAAGCACGAACAGGCCCTGCTCGATCCCACTGACGATCACGATCCCCGAGTCGAAGAACGGATAGTTGCTCCACGCCCCGTTGAACTGGGCGGCGTCGTCGTCGGGGTAGACGTCGAAGAAGGCGACTTCGGCCAGCGAACCCTCGGCGATTCCGGCGAGATCGATCACACGCAACCCGGCCCGATAGTTCGCCTGGAAGCTGTAGCCGTTGTGGATGTACTGGTTGTGATCGATCGCAGCGGTCGTGCCGTCGAAGACGCCGGTCAATGCGGGTGCGTCGAGATCGGAAACGTCGAAGACTCGAGTCCGGGTGTTGTGCCGCTGGTAGTACTCGTCGAGTTCGTCATCGACCAAGAAGTAGACGTGGTCATCGGTGAGCCACCCTTGATGGGTGTAGTCCGCACCGTCATAGCCCGTCCTCGAGAGTTGGACCGGGTTGGACTTGTCGGTCACATCCACGATGGTGATGGTGTCCTCGTTGGAGGCAAGGCAGATTTCCCTGCCGCGATGCTCTGTGTCTGGCCCGTCGTAGATGACGCACTGGACATCGTGGGTGTACCCGTCGGCACCGAAACATCCGAGGCGGCGAGGGTTCGCCGGATTGGCGACGTCGACCATGTGCAGTCCACCATCACAACCGTTCCTGCCGGCTGCACCGACGATGTAGGCGACCCCAGAGTCCTCGTTGATGAAGATGTTGTGGGCGGACGACACCCGGTTGTAGTGCGCAGTTTCGGAGAAGGTGACGGGGTTCGTTCCATCGAGGCCGCGTAGTTGGGTCAGGTCGAAGACCTGCATTCCGTGCCTGCGAGCTTCGCTCACGATGAAGGCGTGGTTCGCGAAGGTTTTGATGTCGCGCCAATCAGAACCGAACGAGCCATGGGTCGGAAGTTCGCCGAGGTAGCGCGGATTGGACGGGTCGGTGACGTCGACGAAGGAGGTTCCGAACACGCGGCCGATCAGCGCGTACTCGTGACCGGTCACCGGGTCCGTCCAGCCCCAAATGTCGTTGAGCGCGCTCTGACCACTGGTACCACCGATCTCGGCGAGCGGCAGGAACGCCTCGAGATCGATGTTGTCGCACGGGAACGTTTCGGCGGCCAAGCCGTCGATACAGGCTTGCCCCGAGGCTGATTCGAGTGGGTCGGCATGATGATGATCGTCGACGAAGGCACGCATCGCAGGGGTCGCATGGACCGGCATGGGTTTGTGGTTGCCGGGTCCCTCGGGATGTGAGAGGGCAGGCTGCGGAGCGATCAAACCCGCCAGGCTGATCGCCGCTGTCGCTACGAGAAGTCGCCGACGGCGAGAGGAGTGAGGGTGCCAGCGCATTCCCAGAACCTAACCCGGCGTTCTGTGTGGGGCACGGCGCACCGCCTACGATCGGGACGTGGCTCGCAACGAAGCTCACGCCGATGATCATTCGGCCGGATTCGCCGCCGTCGATGCAGCGATCCGCCTGGCTGACCTGCAAACCGCGCTTCGGATGCTGGCCCTCCTCATCACGGTCGGAACAGTTCTTGGGGCCTTCGTTCTCGGATCGACCTTGCTGGGTGTCGATCAGTACCCGGGCCTGGTGTGGCCGATCGTGCATTTCTCGGGGCTGGCGCTGTGCCAGCTCACCTGGTTCTGGGCACCGGATGAGGTTCGGCGTTGGTACGTACTCGCCCTCATTGCGTTGACCCTGATGCAATACACCGTGGGATACCTCTTTCTGGCCCCGCAAGAAGCACTCGTCGGTGTGCTGAACACCCTCCTCTTCCTCCCACTACTCCTTGCAGTTGTGGCCATGGCGGGGTTCTCTCGAGCTCGGGCGCTGCTGATCACGATTGCCGTGTGGACGGCAACGGTCTCGGTCATCGGTGCAAACCGAGCGGTTCTCGTCGAGGACGGGTTCGACTGGCGCTTCGGTCCGCTCATGGGCTTCGTGGTCCTGCTGTACGGGTACTACTTGGAGATCTGGATCGGCCACCGTCGCCAACTCGTCGCCGAGACGATGAGTCGCATCGAACTCGAGTCTGATCTGGCACTGAGTCGAAGGGCAGCGAAGACCGACCCGCTGACCGGGCTGATGAATCGTGGAGGCATCGACGAGGTGTTCGAGACGTTGGACCGCTCGAATCAGGTGTTTTCGTTGCTGATGATCGACGTCGACCACTTCAAACGGGTCAACGACACCCTCGGCCACGACGCCGGCGATGCGGTGCTCGCCGATGTTGCCCGGGTGCTTGCCGCGAATCTGCGGGGTGAGGACCTCGTGTGTCGATGGGGTGGTGAGGAGTTCGTCGGTGTGGTGTTCTCCAACGATCCTGTCGTCGTGCTTGCGGCGGCGGAACGGATCCGTTCAGCCGTCTCGTCACAGGTGGAGTGCGGTGAGTTTCCGGTGACGGTCAGTATCGGTGTCGCCCACTGTGATGGAAGAACGCCAGTGGAGCGGTTGCTGAAGGTGGCCGACGTTGCCCTCCTGCAGGCGAAGCGTTCAGGACGCGATCTCGTGGTGACCGGCTCGACCTGATCTGACGCGCTGCGACTACGTCGCAGGCGCTCGTTGACGACCACGAGTGCGGAGTCCACAGTTGGTCGAGGACGAGCGTCCCGGCCCGAGCATCAGAGGGCGACTGACCGGCAATCGATGAGAGGGCAACATGGACCCAACGGAGTTCTTGCGAGGCGTCAGTGCGTTGCTGACACCGTTGGTCGAGGGAACCGATCCTGCGCAGTTGGCCGGAGACACACCGTGTGACGATTTCAGTGTCGGCGATCTCATCGGCCACATCACCCTCGGCCGTTTCATGTTCGGAGCTGGCGTGGCCGGCGACAGTGAGCGCCAACAGGAACTTGTGGCGACCATGCCTGCCCGACTCAGGGACGTGCTCGGGGACGACCATTGCGACACGTATCGACGAGCCTCGGCGGCCCTCGAGTGGGCTGTGAAAGGTGTTGCAGACGTGACCGAGATGGTCAGCCTTGCGTTCGGTGAGATGCCGGCGGGAGACGCACTGCGGATGCTCGCTGCCGACAATTACGTCCACTGCTGGGATCTGGCTCGCGCAACAGGACAGGACTTCGTCCCCGCACCGCACCTGACCGACGAAGCCGTCTCCTTCTTCCGCTCCGTCATCACCGATGATTTTCGTGGCCGTGGCGCGTTCGGGCCAGAGATCGAGGTGCCTGCTGATGCGTCGAGCTTCGAGCACCTGCTGGGATTCTGCGGACGCACCCCCTGAGGTGACTGCCCGTCGGTGAGATCCGACCGTCTCTGTGACAGCATGTCGGACCGTGGACAAGCAAAAAAGGACTCTTCTGATCGTTGCCGTCGTGGTGTTGGCGGTGGCCGGTGTGATCGCCGTGCGGGCGTTTCGCACGACCACGACGGAAATCGAAGCGGTCGACGCGGTCGATCGACTCGAACAAGCACTCGACGAAGATGAGCAGGGAGACTCCTCGTCGTCGGCCGATGAGAGCCAGCCGGCTGATGAGGCGGATGAAGCAGCCGACGGATCGGATGATGATCCAGCTACCGACGACGCCGAGGCGAGCGATGATTCCGCC
>Ga0181568_10005219_pt1 | contig 11467 bp, 7 predicted proteins | sample 101ome_20_FD_133758 | JGI IMG/M metagenome (GOLD analysis project Ga0181568, IMG submission 133758) | Coastal salt marsh microbial communities from the Groves Creek Marsh, Skidaway Island, Georgia - 101404AT metaG (megahit assembly) | ecosystem: Environmental > Aquatic > Marine > Intertidal zone...
CCGTTCGGAATCGCAACCCACCAGATGTTTCAGTCGCAGGTTCAATGTAATTCTTAACCCCGAGAGAAGGTCTAATGTTAGGAATGAAGAAAGAACCCTTGATCTCACCAGTTGCTGACGAAACCAAAGTAGATGAACCATCAGGATGAGAAGTAACTGCTTGGTTTGTCTGCAGATTGCCCTGATCGTCATCTCTTCCTGCGAAACGGTCAAATGATGTTTCGATACGAACCCAATCTGAAACATTTACACCGTCGAAGAAAGGAACAAACTTAGTGTTTGGTTTCAATCCTTTCGCGTGGAAATAAATTTTCCTAGATCGCATCCATGGAGTAATCGCCGCGTCAATGACACGATTACCGATTGTAGAACGAATAGTTTCAGATGAAACAACTCGACTAACGTGTCCTCTCGTCGAGGTGTTAGTTTGTCTCCTAGTTTTTTCTGAGGAATACTTTCTTAACTCGTAAAGACCTCTACGACCAAACGCGCCGAACCTTCTGTTACGTACGACACCAGTAGAAATAGTTGGACGATCTTCAGGCACTTCGATATCTTCAATGCTACGACCTGCCCAGTTCCATTCCCAGTTATTCCAAAGCAATGCTTCTTTTCTGTCTAATCTCGTCGAACCGTCTACAGTTCTTGAACCAGAATATCCAGTTCCCTTCCATTCGTCCGAACTAGGCGAAAGAACGATACAACCAATATTCTCTGCGTTCTTGAATATGTTTACTGGTACTGAATTACTCGCTATATTCTGTGAGATGAATTCAGCGGAATCATAGTTCAGATAAATGTTATCGCCTTTTAGCGTAACACCAGAAGAAGCAACATTGTCATAAATCAAACGAATGTTATCTTCATCGAAACCAGGTCTAAGCAACTTACTTTCTGGATCAATCGAGGCACGATAGTCGTCAATTTCTGTATCAGTTGAAACCTGATCAGAAAAGTTATCAACGACAAATCCAGTTTCTGGTCGAGCATTACCCGCAGAATCTTTTAACGTTTCCAACTTACTGTCAAGTTCAACAAAACTTAACGTAGTCGTCTCTTCTAGTTTGTCAAGTTTTCTTTCGAGTTTGTTAATATCTGCCATAGTATAACGCTTGTGTTCAATCGGCGTTACCGAGAGATCTTGAGCGTCTAAAGTGTTGGCATTTAAAACAATCTTGTACAACTCTAATGAGTTTTCTGGTGTTTTCTTAAATTGCGGTACTTCTGCCTGCTCACCCTTGAGTAATGAGAACTCGCCTTCTTGAGATACAATCAACTTGTCTGCGCGTGGCAAATAAAACGCAACGTCAGCAGTAAAGTTAGATCCGTTTCTAGGCAGTTCTTTTACGTTAGCGAAAGAACCGTTTGCTAATTTGTCAGGTCTAAAGTCAACGAACTCTCTTAGTTCAACGATTGAACCGTTTTTCAACCTGTGATTAGGAATCTCTGCATATGATACGTCGTAAGAGTTAATATCATAGAAATTACCAGAACTGGTTCTATTGAAATATCTGAATCGGCAGAAAATATTTCCGGCGATTGTTTTTCCTTCATCGAGAATCAAACGACCAATAGCATAATAGTTGTCACGCTGGCCATTGTCTAACGTAAACATGCCAGAGACATCTTCACCATTAACGTCAATCAATGTAACCTGAGAAACGTCATAGATATCATGAACGCCAAGGTCTAGGTATTTTACACCAGTGTCTGGATCAGTTTGAATTGTACCAGTTACTTCACCGACTGTAATTTCTTTACCAGCGGCAGTACCGTTATTATTATTGACATAAAAATATACTTCCCAATCACCAGCAGAAAGGTTATTAATCTGAGCGTTTTGATCAGCGTTGGTTAAAACAACTGTCGCGGAAGTAGAAATACCGCCACCAACTTCACTAACAATCCACAAACCTGTATCTGTATACGTTTCGCCTGCAGAAAGAGTTGGTAATGAGATAGAAGTTCCGCCAGTGGTAATGGAACCAGAATACCTTTGAGTAGTAATGCTGATGTTTGTGATATTTGACGGACGAGGTCTCGGCAAATCAAACAACAAATCATTATTACCAACGTCGTTCAAGAAAACTTCATTTGACGTGTTAGGAAGCAAAGTAATATAATCAGTTGCTCCTGTACCGATACTTCTAGCAGCGCGTAAGTCGCCTCCAGTTGTCGTTTCAACATCGAAGACATAAACCTTATAATTGGCACCATCTTCTTCAATTGCTCTAACTCTACAAGTTCCAATAACGTTACTGCTAGGGTCAGATACGTTCGTACTAATATTAACTTCACCGTAACTTAAATCAGGTATACCTGCGTTTCCGTTCGCCAAGAAGTAGTTGCCGTAAGAAATACCGACAGATTGATTTGTAATTGTTTCTGTTCCTTGTGGTTTAGGAACCGTCAAACGAATCGGAGATGGATTGTTTACGCGATATCCATTAACATATGCTCTACCGGCAGATACAATCAAATCAAGGTTGTTATTGTCGCCATCAATTTCGTCCATATTCATTGTGAACGGATGTACGATATAATTTCCTGATTCTTCGTATGTTCTTAACGCGAGGAGATCGTTAATCTTGTTAAACCCATCAATAGATGTAGCGACATCAACAATCTTTGAATTTTCGACTTTTGCAAAATAAACAAACGTGTCATCCGAAGATACGTTCGCCTGTTCAGCAAGAGTCATCGTGATTCTGTATCTGTCCGCACCAGGTGCCGCCGTGTTGGGCGAAGGTCCGGCATTATCATAAAGAGCAGTGTCATCGTCAACTGTTACGATGTCCTGAGTTACTTTGTATCCAACTGTGGTGTTTGTAACCTGCGAATACTTACTCAGGAAAATATCTTGCTCGGAAGCGTGGACGAAATGACCGAGGACATAAAAGTCGCCCTCAGAAACTCTAAACTTTGTACCTGCGCCAACTGGATCAGAAGCACCGTCGGCAACCCTGAAGTTCCAGTTGGTTGCTGTTATAATTTCGTTTGGTGCAAACTGTACAGTTGCAGTTGAAGCGTTCTGAGTTCCAGCGCTGGTATATTGTACGTAAAGCGTATCAGGGTCAGAACCAGTAGAAGCGACTGCCTCAATAACTCTAGCAACAACGCCTGTAACTGTTCCGGTAATTTCTAATCCGACTGGAACGTTTGCGAACGAAGAACCAACTGGACCAGTTGCTGTTGCTAGTTTGACATATCTGTAGTTAGAATTAATTGAAGGCGTGCCAGCGTCAACTGCTGCACCTTCCTTGAAAATATTTGAACCGAAACGCTCAATTTCTTTTTGAATAATCGTTTGTAACTGCGTTAACTCTCTAGCCTGAAGAGACCTTCCAGAATTGAAAAGTATCTTATGATAATTATCTGTTTCACTCCAATCGTCTTTATACGTAGAAGAGAAAGAGTTTGAATTAAAAGTGTTTGGCATGATAATTCCTACAGTTTAACAACTAATTTGACATCTTCGGTTTGATCAGGATCTCGACTGATTCCTGTGAAGTTATTGATATACAATATTTCTCCAGTCTTGGTGTCAACGTCGGGATCTACTAAATAATTCGAAGATTGAAGAGTTCCTTCTCCGCCGGAGTTAGATAAAATTTGCTCACCAGAGGTAAAATCAACGAAACCAGTTTCTTCAGTTTGATAGAACCAAACTTGCTTCGGAGTAGAAGTACCGTCATAATAAGCAACTAACGCTTTCGCCTGCGAAGTCTGACCTGTTATCTCTTCGTCTAAATTGAATGGATTTACTATGTCGCTGAAGTTCAATTTAAACAAAGCGTTCCCTGCATTCGCAGTAAAATCTGAGTCTAGTAATGATCCGTATTTTTTAGGATTTTTTATCAGAGTTGACTGTCGGAAATCGTTATCTGTTAGAATAGTGTCGTTTTCTGAGTTAACAAAGTCACTATGGAACATCAGAGAGTCTGCTCTCAGCGAAACAGTAGGATCAGCAGTAATACCTGAAACTGGTCCAATCACTGCCCTCGCTTTGGCACCAGAACCTCCACCATTACCGACAAAAGAAATTGTTACGTCTTTGTATCCACTTCCGTGTTGAATAACGCCAGATACTTCGTTCATAGTTACGTGGGTTAATATTCCGCCATTGTTATTGACTGATGCAGCAGCGTCCGTACCTGAACCTAAAATATTGACAGTAACTGGATTAATATAACCAGTACCGCCTTCTAGTATTTCGATAGAAAGGATTGCTCCAGCAACTGCGCTATCTTGAATAGATTTCTGTTCAACCTCAACTGCCGTTACACCAGCGCCTTTAATGAACTGAACCGGAATGTAGTTGTTAGTCATGTGGTTGTTTGCATCTTCAGGTCCAATCTGGTACATATATTTCCAGACATAACCATCAGCAGTTTTGAAAGATGCAGTTTGAACACCAGTCGGTTCAACAGTAGAAACTTGTGGATTGCCAGAAGTATCCTTTGGTTGTTCCAAACAAATATACACTCGCAGGTTCTGGTTCATTACATAATAAGGATTGGTCGAAACGTCAACCTCAGTCGCAGTATCTGTATACGGATAGTAAATCGTACTTGATACCCAGTTTACTCTTGGTAGAACCAATGAATTAGATTCAACAATTTTATATGATTGAAGAGAGTTTCTAACTTTGTTTAAGAAACTGATAGATGAGATATCACTATCGCCTTCTAGATCTCTAATCGGAGCAACGTCAGAGTCGTTCCAATCATGCGCGCGACCAATACCGATATAGTAGTTGTCATCGGCATCGTTAACAGCATCACTTAACGCTGTCAAAAGTGAGTTTTTAAAACTAGAGGTAATTGCTGCTGTCATTTATCTTCTCTATGAAATTGTTAAATTAGTATTGCCGTTGTTGACTATATGCCAAGAGGAAGTTCCCCAAACTAAATCGAGGACGCCGTTCTGGGCGATAACCACTGAGGTTCCGCCGCTTAAATTCGTAGGAGTTACAGTTACATTTCCGGTGTTTTCTGCAATAACACGTATAGTTCTTCCCGAATAGTTTGCGTCTGCTAAAGTTAAACTAATAGAACTTCCGTTAGTACAAACGTGTGTACCGAAAGTAATATCAATGGCACCAGTAGTGTCAACCAGCGCAGACTTTGAAACGCCCTGATAGAGTTCTTCAAAATTCTCATTCATTTTAATTGCAGCAGATCGAAGAGTGTCTCCCGTCCCATCATTTGCTGCTGTACCAACGCCTATTAACTGAAGTGCCATTTAATTTATCCCAATTTTGTTTTATTTATAAGGTTATTCGCCGAAATTTCCAGACCTAAGATTTACACCTAAGACGAATGCTTCGCCGACATTGGTAGTACCATTAACATCGCTCGTGGAAGATCCAACATAAATTCTATTGCCTTCAAGAACGATATTGTTTGTCGCCCACAGAGATCTGTTCGTTACAGTTTGCCCACCAGGTTGTCCGCTCAATCCTATTACTTCCTCACCCCATACAGTGTTGGCGGCAAGGTTTCTATCTGTAACAGATGTTATATCATAAATCGGAGTTTCATATGTGCTAAACGTAGGTATACTAATAGAACACAAACTTGTAAACTCAGTTCCATCAAATATATATGTCTCCACATCAGTACCACCTATGGCAATCTGAGTAACACCGTCTACTTTTTGAACGTCGAGAGAAGGACCAGTGACCAAGTCAGCATTGTATCCATGATTGTAAAATGAATACAACCTTGTTCCTGAGTGATCAAAAACATCGACTACGCCACCTTTACCGTCAGAAACGAACAGGTAATCTTCAGTAATCGCAACAGCAAATCCGAATCCTGTTTCGTACTGATTTAAATTTACTGCCCTTCGATCGTCAAATGGAGTCAAAGGTTTTTCAATTGTAACCGCCGTTCCCTGCCAAGAAGATGGATCTGCAGAGGAACAATCCCAAAACGTAACTGACTCTTGAGTGTTTCCAACCTGACCGCCACAAGGATTTCCTGCGATTACAAGGTTTTCTTCAGTTACTGCTAACGAGGTTCCAAGTCCAAAAATAAGATTGCCACCTGAAAGGGAAGTGAGTAGAGAACCAGCATAATTGTAAACTCTAACTCTGCTGTATAAAGGGTCACCAATAAAAATATACTTGTCAGTGAGTTTTATCGGACCTGGACCAAAACCATGGTATTCAGGAATCCCAATGTAATACGCTCTCTTGATTAAATTTATTTTGCATATTTCATTACCGCTAAAGTCATAGACTTTAACAGCATAATAATTATCACCTAATTGATCAGATCTAGCGCAACCAACAGCAAATCTGTCATTAGTTATTGCGACTTGCCTGCCCAACCCTTCATTTGTTTCGCCGATTAAAGTTATATCTGGAGAATCAATTTTAGTTGAGAATCTGTATAGGTTTACTATACCTTTTCCGCCATCATAATTTTGTGCTCCAACTATCATGTATGCCTGCCACGCTTGAACACAAGATCCCCATTCAAGATTCGTAACTGGCACATCAGATCCATCTATTGCTCTTGGGTAAGGAATATATGTAAACAAATCACAGTTAGATGTGTTGAAAGTTTTAAAAATATATTCTGGATCCGGAACACCAAATGAAGGCGTTGCAGGAGGTGGTTCTCTTTCTGCTAGATCTCGCCTCGTTTCCCTTGACTGCAATCCAGCTGATACTCCAGTTCTAAAAGATCCAGCGCCTGCCCAACCCTGTAAAGATAACGGTGGTCTATCTACTGCCATTATTCTGAGACCTTAATTCCTAAGACTGATGAAGTTTGCTGATCATATTCTAAGATAAGATTACGCGAAGGCGTGATTGTACTTTCATTTCCAGGTTTTGCTGTAATCCGAATATAGTTTGTTCCCGTAGAATAATTTTGCGGTTCAAATCCAACAAGATTTACGATACCGTTTGTATTATAATCCCCAACGTTGTCAACCGCAACTGACAAATCATCAACGTAAACAACTTGTAATGTGTACTCGCCTAGTTTATTCTGGATTCTAGCAGTTCTGTTATTGTAGATAAATGATCCAGAAATTACTACTGGTGCTTCTGAGTTAGTTTCTTTCAACTCTTGAGGAAAACTAATTAAATAATCAGTTGGTGTATTAAACCTGCTGACAGTTGCAGTTTCGCCTAATTCATTAGTAGAGACCTGAGAAATTTCTAAACGGTACTGCATTTTAATATCAGCTCTGCTTGACAGAACTGCAGAGTTAGATTCGTCAATATCCGTTAATAAATTAGATTTTCTGAACGATTCACCAAAGTCGCCCGTTTCCGTCGCGAAATAATCAGAAATTGCTTTTTTAACTACGCCCTGCAATCCAGGCAACGTAAGAACCGTTTGTTTTGGATTATATTGAAAACTGCAATCAACTTCAATGTAAATTCTTTCGGGTTCAGTAAATACAATATCAAAAGAGCTGATGCCCAACTCGTCAACGAGTTGCCTTATTTTATTTTGCTCTAATCTCTTTAATTCTTCAGCGTTTGCTTGATCTTCAAACTTAAAAACGATTGAAGCATAAACTTTTCCAAAATCAGGGTCTGGATTATCTTCCCCGCCCCAACATTGTATTTTGTCGATCACTGAGTCGAACTTTTTCGTTATTAAAGAAGTGTAATCCGCTGCAGTGACCATTCTATTTTGCGCGGCATATAAAAACGGCGCATTCTTACGAATGGACTCAATTTTTTCTTTATCCGAACCGCCAAGCGATTGAGCAGTTACAGAAACGAAACTAATCGGAAATGACTCGCTAGTTTCGAGCGGAGAAAGGTCGCCGCTCTCTGTAAAAGTCCTTCCGCCGTTTGCTTTAGAACCTGAAACAGAAAGATACTCAACAACCACTCTGTTGCCAGCGATTGGACGATTTCCAATGGCACTACCGTTACCAAAAGTCAATTCGAAGAATCCGTTTGGTGCTTCGCGTAAAACATACGCCGTGGTGTTTTCATCCAGAGAAGAAATGTCAGACAATTTAGTGTAAGTCGTAAAATCGTCAGAAGATTGCGAAGCAGAAGAGTAAACCCTAACTGTCACTGAATTGATATCGAGACTTTCGTCAGGAATAATATAAATGTCCTCATCTGCTTCAGAAGTTGCGATAAACGATTTTGTTTTCTTCGTTCCTTCGTAGATCGTAACATTTTCCCACGTATAAACGCCCGAAGGTGATTTTTCAGCGGTGTATGACTGTAAAGTTTGAAAAGTATACGTACCATCATCAACTGTGGTCGTAAATTTGTAACCAGAAGGTAACGTGTAAAGTAAAGGACCGTCAACGTCTGTTATTGATATGTCAGCGATAAAATATGACGATTGTTTTGAATCAACGATATATCCAATGCTGTTTGCCAACCCAACCAACGACTGACGGAGTTGAGCAGTTGAAATATACGATTCGTTCAACGCGAAGTTGGCAATCAAACCATTATAGTGCGTATTATACGCTAAAACATCCAGAATGTTCGACAGTCCGGACGCTTCAAAATTATAATCAGCAAATTCGTCTTGCTGAAGAAAAGTTTTCAAGTTGTTTTTGATTGCCTGAAAATCTAATCCCGTTGACCTAATAGTTGTCGCCATTTACCTTAACCTCGAAACGTTGGTTGATAGTGTTACCAATTTATTTGTTCCAACAATACTATATTTCAATTTTATGTTTACCGAATGAGTTTCTGGCAACGCAAATATTTCAATTTTCTCAATTGAACACCTTGGTTCATATCTTTCTATTGTATTTTTAATTTGATTTCTGATTTCGTACTCAGTTTCGCTACCTTTCGACAAGTCAAATAACAGCGCCTGTAAATTTCCGCCAAAATCAGGTTGAAACGGTTTTTCGAAGCGATTCGTCAACATAATATTCTTAATCGCTTGTTGAACTGCTGAGGCATCTTTTTTTCTGTAGATATCGCCCGTTGTCGAGTTTAACTCGAACGAAAGGTCAACGTCAGAATACGTTTTATTCGTCGATGAGACAAGAGTCTTCGACGCTAGATTTCCATCTTCAGTTGATAGTAGTTTTGCCATGGCAGTATGTTTTCTTTTTATTTATATTCATTCAAGGATTTCTAACAACTCGTTTTTGCTTTGCAGTTTGCCGTTGTAGACAGTTTCCACTTCTTTTTTGAACGAAATATCAAATGTTTCGTTTACCGTCGGCATAATCAAAACAACTTGAGTCGAAAATTCACCGCTGGGGTCAAAAGTGTCATAATCCAAAATGAGTTTATCAAACTGTAAGAAATCTTTCCAATATACTGCCAAATCAAACGATTTCCTGCGATCAATTTTTCCGTCTTTTCCAATCAGTTGATAAACGACCGCGCGACCGTCCTGTTTCAATTCGTTAATGCCGCTGGGCGATTCTTGCAGTGCCGGTTTGTAAACACCTTCCGCCACAATTAACCTGTGATTGTTAAAATCTGAATTTTGTATTACAGCGCGCATCGCTTGAGCGTGTAGATAAAGGTTTCTTGCGATTTGCGTCCTGTCAACTGTAATTTGTTCGAACTGCGTTCGCGTGCCAGGACTTCCTAAGAATTTAGCACAAGTAATTCCTGGTGCCAATTTCGTCGAAGAATTAATTGAAGATCTAAACTGGGGATTATAAACTGGATCAACCAAATATATCATTGTGGTTTAAACCTCTTACTCTTATTGTCATTTGGATTGTTTCCAATGAATTTAGTACCAAAACGCAAAGATGGAGTTCCGGGAGAAGTTCTTCCGATTTTCTTAGGAACAATATTTCGGTAAGTTGACGATAACTTTCCTGCTGCTACAAGGTTAGATGTAAACTTACCGTTGTTGAGGTTGTTTTCGTCTCTAAGTTTTGACCTAATTTCATGAATTGATGGATCATATTCAAAGAGGTTGTCATAATCATCCGTCTTTAAAATTTGCGCGATTAAAGAGTTTGGATCTTCGATATCTGTATCAATCTGAACGTTTCTAACCGCATAATTACCAATCGTCAAATGCATCATTGTTGTTGCCGCGTTTGGCATCGGCGCTGTTGGAGGTATAGGCGTAATAAATTGAGGCGTGAGTTCAGGATAAACTGCTGGGACTGATGGGACTTTAGGACCAGTCGGTGCAGTACCCGCTGTTTTAGCATAAAAAGCATGAACAGCATTTCCTGCTAAATTTGCTTTGGTTGCTGTTATCGCCTCTAACGCTCGACCCATCAAATTACCATAAAATGTAGCAGAAGATCCTCCTGCTGGCAATCCAGTTCCGAGCGGAGGTCCGCCAAACGTTTTACCATAAACGTCAACGCCCATGCCGCCGATTGTACCGAGTGTTCCCATTACGCTTATAAAATTACCACTAATGTTAGTCGTTTGACTACTTGCTGCCCACTCAGATCCAGCAGTTTGCACAAAACTTCCGCCGCTGGTAAATTCAACATTACCTTCAACAAAATTCTTCTGATTGCCTTTTACAAGTAAGTTGTTTCCGCCTAAAATAGTATCTGTGTTTGTTTTTACTACTTGACTTCCACGATTACCTTTGATAGTGTAGTTTTGATTTTTGTTAACAGTCTTTGTGTGATTTCTGTTGATGATTTCGTTTTTGTTTCCGGCAGTTGTTACGTTAATATTACCGTCAACCTGTAGATTATAATCGCCAGTAACTCTAACGTTCAGGTTTCCTTTATATACTAAATTTCCTTCGCCTTCAACTATGACTGTGTGGTCGCCGCCAGTGACTTCTACCTTTTTATTGACAGCAGAAAATAATACGCTACCGTCAGACCTCAACTCAACACCAGCGCCTGTTCTATGGCGAATTAAAATTCTTTCGCCTGCTGGCGTGTCATCTATTTCGATAACATGTCCAGACTGAGTTTCTTGTACCTGATTGTATGGAAACTGAGATGGGTTTTGATCTTGTAAAATAGTATCAACGCCGAAGTCTCCACCGCCAGCAAAAAGTTCATTGACGATTTCACCTTTCGCTGCTTTGTTAATCGAGTTACCGAAAAAATATTCTTGCTTCGGGTATTCCCCAGAGGCATCAGCGAAACCTTGTTTCGCAACACCTTCAGTTAACTCTTTACCCTCACCGCGAGCAGATATTCGTTTTGATAAGTTATCGTCTTTAGTTGTCACTCTACGCTCCCACTAACAATTTCTTTTGGCGTTACTGGACCCCTAGAAGAAAAATCCAACGATTCTGAAAAAGAACTTGATTTGCCGAAAATGTCGGCGACATAATCTTTAACGTCAAAACCAGGATCTGGTTCAGTAAGATCTATATCGTTATGTCCAAGTATAAAACCGCCTGGGTAAGCCATATAAAATATTCTACAGAACTGTTCGAACGTTGTCATTTGCGCTCTCGTTAATGATGCTGCAGATTGAAACAGTTCTGGATTTTCTGTTCCAGATGGACAGTTATATCCGCCAACAAACGCTACGCCTATGCTGTAATTATTATGA
>Ga0181568_10005231_pt1 | contig 11456 bp, 7 predicted proteins | sample 101ome_20_FD_133758 | JGI IMG/M metagenome (GOLD analysis project Ga0181568, IMG submission 133758) | Coastal salt marsh microbial communities from the Groves Creek Marsh, Skidaway Island, Georgia - 101404AT metaG (megahit assembly) | ecosystem: Environmental > Aquatic > Marine > Intertidal zone...
GCTCTTTCATTTACTTCCTGTAAATGAATTCTTACAATGTGTTTTTGTTCAGGAGAAATATTGTTTGAATACCATACTGAATTTGCTAAACCCCATTCACTGAATACGACTTCCGCCCAATTCAATAGCGATCTCGACCTTTCAATGTCCAGTGGCTCGCCCCACCCCCATCTATCTCTTCTAACATAATGCCCTTTTATTTTCAAGTAAGATTCGAACTCCCCTATGAATTTCAAATCATGTCCATTCAGGATTATCCTCTTATATTCATCAGCATGTTTGTCGTAAAGTGACTGAATAAATGGTTCAATAATTTCTAATCTTGAAGTCGTTATTTCATGCTTCTTTGCTCGAATTGAATGATTTTCAAAATCAATTTCCTCAATAATCGGAATAAGTCTGTTCAATAATGAGTTGATTTCTTTAGCATCAGAAACGAATAATGGATAGTCATCTCCAAATAATTCAACGTTTAGATCGTTTCGAGTTACGATTGATGGAATCCCTTGACGAGTATTCTCAATCAATTTAGTTGACATCTCAAGAGTGTTTGATTCTAATAATGGAGAGCGATAACACCAGGCAACATCCATTTTACTCATCAATTCCAAAGCCTCAGAACGCTCCATTCCTCCGTGCCAGGTTACATGAGGGCTATCTTCCAGCAAGGTCTGAATTTCAGCATAGAAATTAGGGTATTCTGGTGTGCTTTTGTGAATTTTATCTCCAATAATATGAATCTCAACTTCCGAATTACCTTCTGTTGATTTGATCAATTCAGTAATTCCCCAAAGCGGTGCTATTTTCCCACTATACCCAATTTTCAACTTATCAATCATCTTTCTTTCAAATTCCACATCTTCAATGTCTGGAATCATAGGAGGTAACAATATCATATTTTCATTTGATACTCCAAATTGGGATGAAAGGTCCTGTTTAATATGCTCTGTTTGAACAAAAAAACCTCCTACGAATTTTTCTAAATCAGGAATCAGGTTTTCCGTATGAGGTTTGTTCTTCCGCGTTCCATCCGTGTCGATAAAGTAGTAATCTGTAAGATAGGGATAGACTCTTTGCCAAAGGCTCTTCTTGCCTAAAGAAAGGGATGAGACTTCCAAACCTCTCAAAATTATTGATTTGTACCCACCATATATTCCGTCTAGAATCTCAATTAGATTTATTGCATCTTCCGCATTAATTTTACCTTCCTGAATCCCGAAGTGCTTCGGCTCAATTATCTTGACATCCATGTTGTCGATTAGTGGTTTCAACAAAACTTCACGAGCGATGTCAGATTTGAGTAGCAAGTGGACAGAGACATCGGTTTTTGTGAACGCTTCGCATAGTGACATAAGCCATACTGAAGAGCCGTCAATAATGTTGGTGTCTAAATCTCCGTAGATTATTACCGATGGTTTATGATCAATTTCAAGCTCATTTCTACCAATTAGATCTAGGTAATTCCTTTCATAATCTTCCGATAGCCCATCTTTTCGAAGGATTTCTTCTCTCTTGTCCATAGACCATTTTGAATCATTGAATGATTGAAGCAATTCCCATGCCTGTTGTTTTTTCCTCATTGATAACATGAGATTTACTGTTGTTTTCATGGTTCTTTCGTCTTTTGTTTCATGAACATATCTCAGGCCTATTTCAATGGCTTGTTCTACATCTAAAGTTGACAACGCCCTAACCAAGGAAACATGTATGTTTGCAGCATCATTTTTACATCGCTTCTTATCTAATAGCTCTTGAATAAGAGTCTCAACTTCTTGCACCCAAGCACCATGAAATCTCTTTTTTAATTGAATCAATTCGTGTGATAATTTTGTCAAATTAACAGGTCTTTGTGTTGCTAAATGGATTATTTGAGGATAACTTCTGAGGTTGCCATCGAGTTTGTTTAGCCCTTTTCTTCGTTTACGAAGATAATGGTCAATCTTAATCCGGAAATTAGATTTCAAACTATCACTCCATCTGATAAAGTTTGACAACTAATTCATCGTCATCATCGACAATTACCCTACCGTTTTCAATATAAATCAACCTGTCACACAAATCTTGTAATGTGCTCAGATCATGTGAAATAATCATAACTGTCATGTCACTGCTAACCATGTCCTTAATCTTGGCTTTGGATTTTCTCTTGAATGAACTATCTCCAACGGACAATACCTCATCCAACAATAGAATATCTGGATTCGAAAAACAAGCAATACTGAATCCTAGTCTTGCCCGCATGCCTGAAGAATAAGTCCACAAAGGAGAATCAATGAATGCTCCAAGTTCTGAGAATTCGATTATTTCCTGTTCATTTTGATTGAGTTCTTCTGAACTCATCCCGAGCATAGCTCCGCTGAAATGAATATTTTCTCTACCCGATAAGCCTGGTGCAAAACCCAATCCGTAACCTGCAAGTAATGTAATTCTACCATTCGTATGAATATATCCTTTATCAGCCTTGTAAATACCACCAATCATCCTCAATAGTGTGCTTTTTCCAGAACCATTTGCACCTAATACTCCAACAACCTCACCTGGTCTAACTTCAAGGTCAATCCTATTTATTGCTCTGAACCAATTCTTCTTTTCTTTTCTAAACAATGAAATTAATTGTTTCTTTATTGTAGAAACACCCGTATTGTGGAATGGGAAATCCAAAACTGCATCAGATACTTTTATTGCAAAATCATCTGATTTCATAAATACTTCACCGCCTGATCTTTTTTCCTGTGATAATAATACGAGCCCAGAATGTATATTACAAACGTTTCAACTAAAGCAATTATCACGTAATCTGTAGAAATTGGGAACGTCGTATCAAGTATTGAAGTCCTTATTATTGACAGGTAAACTGCCAAAGGGTTGGCAATCAAATAGGCATGGAAATATTCTGCTGGGATCCTACTGTCGATTATCATATCAAGCGAGTAAAATACTGGAGTGAAGTAAAAAGCGACCTTGGTAAAAACATTCACTATTTGACCCATATCTCTCAACTTTGCATGCAAAATACTGGTAAACATTGACAATCCAAGAACTAAAATTGTAATACAAAATATCGCTACTGGAACTAACAACAATCGATAAGTTGGCATCAATTCATAATATATCATCAAAGGTATTAGAGCTAAAGTGTTTAGCAGCAATGTCATGAATGTAAAACCAACATTGCTCAATAAGAATACTTCTTTTGGCAAGGAAACTTTCTGTATCAATCTCACATTCGATTCCAAGAATAGCGTTCCTCTCTTGAAAGTCATAGCAAAAAATGAGTAATGCAATATGCCAATCATGATACTTAGTGGCCTGTATGGTTCTGCCGGAGATCTCAAGATTTCATGAATCAGCAAAAACGTAAAGGTCATTGCCAATGGTTCAATTAATGCCCAAAAATACCCAAGTATGCTCTTGTGGTACTTCATTTTCAAATCTCTTGCGACCATGCCCCTCAGCAATTGTCGATGCTGCCATGCGATAATTGCGACTTCTACTGGTGGAAATTTGACACCACTACGTTGGTTTAGATCTTGATTCTCTTTTTTCCCTGTTTTCATCTCTAAGTGTTTCAAAGAGAGTTTTTCATAAACATAAGATAGTCTTGATGATTTATTATTTTTTATTGAATCCAATGATTTGATTAACTTACCATCGTTGTTTTTACCATCAAGACAGGCAACCAAATTTCTTGCTGCATCGATGTATCCTAGCTTTGATGTTAAATTGATTAAAACGCGATATAATTTTTCATCAATTGCCGAATCAGGTAGGGAAAGCCCAACAAAAATTGCTTCTTTTTTATTCTTAGTAGAAATCGCCCGAACTGCACAGTTTGCAAATATACAAGCAGTCATGTAGTCTTCCTTCTCAACTAATTTCTCAACGTGTAAAATAAGATTTTGCTGTATTTTTTCGTCATGATTTAATGCATTTACGATTAATTCGGTAATTGGTTTTAGATGTTCAGGATTTTTTTTTGCCAAATCTTCTGCGTTTGAAAGATATTTCCTAATGGTGCGATTGTCGGAGACAAAAGAGTGGCCGTGTCCCAAACTATTTCCGCCCATGATTTCACTAGTCATGATTGGCTTTTCAATTATCGCTATTAATTCCACTGAATCCTTCGATTCACTATTATGAAAATTTCTTCGATGAATTGCGAACACATAATAATGCACCCACTTTCGAAGTTTCATGCGAATCAACGAGTTGGCGAAAGAACACGCCACAGAGTTGGATGCCCTTATCGATGGAGCAATGATGCTTGATTCACAAAACTATGGATTAAATTGCGATAAGGAAATGAGTGCTGTTTTCTACTATCCTATCTCCATTGGCAATCCGTTTCAATCACTATACTATTCTAAATTCATGGAGAATGGAGTTGTTCCAATAGGGACAAACAATCTGAGTAATGTGGCTTCAATTCGATGGCCAGGGGGGCTATCATTACACCTTCATTGGTTGGGAAACATAATTGGAGATACCGAAAATAAAACCGTTGCAAACCAACGAATTGATGATTTCCTCCTGCAAATTGATACCATGAAAGATAATGGATTCAAGATAATTTGGACCGTTCATAACATCCTCCCTCATGACGCAGTCCTCCAAGATTGTCAGATTAGACTAAGGGTCGAATTAGTGAAACGCTGTGACATAATTCATACAATGTGTAATGACACAATTGAATTATCTGAAGCATTCTTTACAATTCCTAAAAATAAAATTGTAAATGTGCCTCACCCCACATACGAGAATTTCTACCCTAGCCAATACAGTGATTTGGAAGCAAGGTTTCAACTCGGTATAAACAATGACGAGTTTGTCTTCTTATTTTTCGGTTCGATTCAAGCATACAAAGGATTGCATGATTTAGTCAGGGCTTTCAAACTATTAGAATCAAACACAGAAAGAAAACTGAAACTCATTATTGCTGGTAAGGTATACAATCAAAGCAATTTCAAAACAATCAAAAATGAAATCGATGCTTCTGAAAACATTATCTTAATGCAAAATCGTATTCCTAATGAAGACGTACAACACTACTTCAAAGCAGCAAATGTTTGTGTCTGCCCGTACAGAATTACCCTAAATTCAGGAGTTGCTCATCTGTCACACACTTTTGGAACACCGGTGATTGGGCCAAATGTTGGAGGATTCAAGGAATTACTCTCAAATGGAGGGGGATTAACGTTCGATCAGCTTGATTTTGATGGCCTGGTTACCGCCATGAATGAATCTCTAAGTATGGATTTTGCAAAAGAAAAAACCAAAATCTTGAAGATAAATAGTAAATATAATCCAGCAGAAATTTCTTCGAAATTCGCTCAGATTGTTTCAAGAGGTGATTCGGATGAGTGAAGAAAAAATAGTCTCAAAAGATATTTTTGATGTCGAAGAAAAAACGATGTATGAATTCTCTTTGATTTCTTGGCATTATGGAGAATTCACAAGTAAAGGAATGGTTTTCTACGTCAAATTCTATGATTCTAAAGACAAAGAAGTGGTCAATAGAGTGTTTAGATTTAGTTCATCGCGTGCATTTACAAATTACATTTATGTATCCACAGGAACAAAGTCGGAGCCAGTCATGAAGAACGTTTCAATCATGACTCCACTCAAGGCTAGTAAGATGGAAGTCGGTTTGGTAATGTGGGGATATCTAGATTCTCCAGAAGGCAGCATACTTCTCAACGAAAATCCGACATCTAAGACAATAGATACGTCTGAAGGTGAGTCATCAACCCTGATACACATAAATGACAAATGGATCTATTCCGTGAATCTGAATTTGGAAGTTCCTGATAGCAGAATTGGGAGAGTTGCAATTCTTGGAGTCAAATATTTCGACTCGAAAAATAAGGAGATTCGGCCAACAAAAAAGGAACATGTTTTTTGGTCTAGTGAATTAAACATGCATTATCGATATATTACATCACAAAATGGAGGTAAATTTTTCACAATGGAACATATTTTCTACCCACATGAAAATACGGCAATGATGGAATGCTCTATACTAAATTGGAAAAATGCTGATTGTAAAATTACAATTGATGGCCCATTGAAGTCAAACATCAATTGGAACCACTCTGATAAAACTAGCCTCCTGAAAGAGATCGAATTATTAGATTCTCAAAACTATAGTACTTACAACAAACGTGCGGAAATTGTTGCGAACTCATCTAGAGCAAAACAACTGGAAATGAACTATGAGTCGTTTATTCACTGCGGCGATTTGCTTTCTGCGCGCGACTCGGCTAGAGAGTTGTTCTCCTTGGAACAAAGCAAATCAAACCTCCACCGTGTCACCCATATTAGTTCCTTGATAAAATCATTAGACACCGAATGGTTGCCGGAGATAAATAGTTCAAATAATCTTGACAAAGAGCCTCAATTAGGGAAAATTCTACATTTGTTCAAAGTATCATATCCATTTGAGTCAACAGGTGGTTCAATTAGGAATTTAAACATTGTAAGCAGTCAGAAAAAGGCTGGAATTGAACCATTTGTAGTAACTCCACTTAATTACCCTCGAATATTCAAAATCAATGATTTTCCTATCGAAGAAGAAATCGATAATGTACGCCATATTAGATTGGACTTAGGTAGTCAAAATTCTTCTCAATTAACATATATAACAAAAAATCTGCAACTCAACACATTGCTCTTGGCTGGAATTATTCGAAAAGAATCCCCTGGGATAATTCACGCCGCTTCTGGATACAAGGGTTATGAATTGGCAACGATGGCTGATACCTTATCACGGCATTTTTCAATACCATGGATATACGAAGTCAGGTCTTTCCATGAACACACTTGGACGAATGATCACTTCCAAGCAGAGACCTCGATTCACACTAAGCTCAGGATGGATAAAGAAAATTCATTGATGCAAAGGGCGGACCATGTCGTGACGATTAGTGAATCTATGAAAGAAGCAATAATCGACAGAGGTATTTCTGAAGAAAAAATCACAGTTGTTCCAAACGCGGTCGACACTACTTATTTCAAACCAAAGAAAAAGAGTACGAAATTAATTAATTCGCTGGGAATAAAAAATAAATCTGTAATTGGATATATCTCAAATATGTCATACAGAGAAGGCCATGATGTACTTATCAAAGCTTTCAAAACCATCTGTGAAGAAGTAACAGATGCAATCCTCTTGTTGGTAGGAAACGGTAGAGAAAAGGAAAATCTAGAGAAACTTGTGAATGAACTAGGGCTGGAGGAAAAAGTGATTTTTACTGGGAATGTAGACCATTCATTAATCAAAGAATACTATGCCTTAATTGATTTATTCGTTGTACCAAGAAGAAGAGATTATGCTGCTGATTTAGTCACCCCTCTAAAGCCATACGAAGCTATGGGGATGAAAATTCCATTGCTAATGAGCGACAGAGCGGCGCTCAAGGAAATAATTGGTCAAGATAGGGGGTTCATTTTCAAAACTGAAGACGAGGAAGATTTAGCAAAGGTGGCAATTAGTTGCTTAAATGATCAGGTTGAATGTAAAAGAAGGGCGAACGTCGCTCATGAATGGTTGATTGCAAACCGTACATGGGAAATGAATGCTGAAATTTATAAGCAGTTATACAAGAAACTGGAGAAGTGATGATATGAGTGCTGTTCAACACCAACATTGGGAAGGTTTTAACCACCCATATAAGATGTTAGAAAAGCACTATTGTGAAGGTTCTTGGAATCTTGTAAACGATAACAAAGTAAGCGTTTGGGGAACTTTTGAACCAGTCTCGATTTCTGATAAAATCGACTGGAATGTTGATCCCTTTGATAATGATACTTGGTCGTTTTATTTTAATGGCTTGAACTGGGTATATTCCTATCTTTGGGCTGTTGATAATTTAGGAGAAAAACCAGATAGAATCTTCGATATTATTTTGCAATATGAAAAGCACGTAAATGGAGAAAATCCTAACAAAATGGTTTGGTTTGATCACGCTACTTCAGATAGACTTTGCATTTTCACAGCAATTTCATTACATCCTTGCATGAAAATGGCATCAGATGAGTTCAAATTAGTGTTAGAAGAATCGATTTTGCAACATATCGACAAAATTATGGAATTCAAAGTTTCTAAAAACTGGATAAATAGCAATCATGGTATTTTTCATGCTCTAGCTTTGCTAAACGCAAGTCTTCTGAACATTGTCAACATCAATAGGCCTGATGTCAAAAAGGATGCATTGGAATATCTGTCAGATACCTTGCTAAGCATTCTTTCAATCGATGAATATTTGTCACTAGAACAATCTGCATATTATCATCAATTGGCAATCAGTTTACTACAATCCCTTGGTGAGAACCATCTACAAGGAATTGGGATTCAAAAAGATACATTCATCGAAAAAATGAAAGATGTAAATTATTGGCTAACTAGCACAGATAAAAAATTGATTGCTATGGGAGATACTTCCGTAGTGTCAAATGTCGAAAGGAGATATATCACTAATTACAATCCAACAGAAATTGGAAAAACGTTTAAAGAAACTGGATTCTCTGTAGTCAAATATATGTCCGAAAAGGGATGGAATAATTTCTCTTTCCTACATCACTCAGAAAGAGCGCCCCATGGTCATTTTGATGCGCTTTCGATAACATTGTCAAAAGGAAATAAAGAATTCATAATTGACAGTGGTGGCCCGTATAGATATGGAAATCCGTTGAGGTTTAAATACTTCATGTCATCATTTGCGCACAATGTTGCTTTAGTGGATGGGAAAAAACATGAAGCCGGTGCAAAGTTACTGTATTCTGAATTCTTTTCTGATGATATTTTTGTTGTAGAAGCAGAGCACATTGGGTATTTTCCTATCAAACATAATAGGAAATGTGTCTATGTTAAGAACAAAGGTTTGGCAATATTCGATTCATTTTCTAATGTAGATTCTTCAACAAATATCCAGTTATTATGGCATATGCACCCTGATTGTCAATTTAATGATGACATGTCAAGAATTACCAACAATGGTGAATCAATATGGATGAAAAATAATTGTGAAACTGAGAAAAGAATGGTGTCTGGCGTAGATGGAGAAAATCCACAAGGATGGATAACTCCAGGAATTGGAATTAAAGAACCATGCCCTACACTGATTGAATCTATCGATATTGAAGGAGATTCTACAATAATTACCTATTTTGAATACGAAAAAGGTTTCTTCGAATCATTTCCAAGGATAGAAGATTTAGTCGAATTGCAAAACAAAGAAGAGTTGGAGCCAACTTTACCGTTTGGTTTCAATGAATCTACAATATCAAAATACATTTCTAATGATCCGATGTTCTGGCAACCAGGCACATATTTTGGTGATCGGAATATTTGGAAAATAAATAAATCCCAACAAAAATTGAAGCCACTAAAATTAACATTGGATGAAAGAACAATTCGAATCAAGGAGATATTGGAAAAGAGAACAATATCAAATGTTCCAACAATTTACATAATCAGCAATGGCGGTTCAGGATGCCATTATCTGGGAGGATTGATATCAATGAAAGATGGTTTCCAGTTGATTGATGAAGTATATTTCCCACCAATAATTATTGAAAATGTTGAATCATTAGACCGAGGCTCCTCAAGTCCTTTAATCGACATGGTAAATTTCGTGCATTTAGGAGATTTGAAAAATAGTGAGTCAACAATTCCAGTGAATACCATGCACCTTCGACGCGATGTTCCGCTTACAATAATTAAATCTTCATCAAATTCAATATTCATTAAGTTAATCAGAAATCCAATAGATGTCGCTATCTCAAGAGGTTTACGAAAGGATGAATACAAGACTATGAATAAAGAAAATTCTGATCTCAAAGTAAACGAATACTTAGAAAAACAAGCAAAGCGGACAATGAATCATTTCAAAAGACTGGGTGGTAAAATAAATGATGTTGGTGCATTGTATGTGCGATTTGAAGATTTGTTACAAGACCCAAACAAAACTCTGAAGGAGGTATTTTCTCACATCGGACGAGAGATTAGTGATAAAGAGATTGCAGATATAATAGAGAGATATCAAAATGCAAAATATCTTACAAAAAACAAGAATGTTTCCAAGAAACCTGATTTAACACAACAACAGAAAAAGATCCTCGTAGAAACCCTAGGGGAGTTATGCGAAAATATGGGATACAAGATACCAAATTATGTCAAGTGAAATAGTAAATATAACCACATTGATTCAGGTGAGTTTAAAATTCGTAATCCGGAAACATTTCGAAAAATGGTTTGTTTAATTTATATACGAAATCTATCAATTCTTTATCATAAAATTTCAAATATTTTTCTCGGTTGTTCGGGCCCCCTGCAGTCACTCCTTTGACTTCAACATGGAAGTTTTCTGGAAGAGAAATAATGTCTTTGAGCATCAATAAGTCGTCATTTAAGAATTCTTGGCGTATATGGTAATCTGCATTTATTATATACTTCTTGTGTAGAAAGCTCTCTTTTGAAGTTTCAAATTTTTGCATCAAATAATCTTTGAAGGTTTTACCAACAATATTTTGAAACATTGTTCTTTTTTCTTCTCGTTGTGAATCAGACATTCTAGAAAAGTGGGATGTAGGATCATCAATCTGTTTTAGCCTTGTTTTTGCCCTTTCATATTGATTCAGATGGAATGAAAAGGGGTTTCTTATTCCACAAATTCTTACATAATTTTTCCACTTTGGTTTCATTAGACCTAGTGATACAAATGTTTCGTAGTCACCATGTTTAGCAGAGTAGACTACCCTGCCGTTTTCATCTCTTACGGGCTTCTCAGGGTATAACTTACCCATTTCCCATTTATCGAAAGCCGCCAGCGTTGCTGAACTTCCGGTTGCTGGTGAGGCCATGTAAATGAATTCATGCTTTTCCGATATGTAGGGCATAACCAACCCACATGGAAGACATAGATAATCTTTAATTGGTTGATTATAATCATTCGATAAATAAATTTAAGTTGTTGACCGTTTATCAGACCCTAATATCTGAATAACTGGCAGTTTGTACTTTTTTCAGCAACTATTACAGCAATCGGAATCGTCGCTATTTTATGCGGTATTACCTGCATCAAACATTTCACGAAGACTACCATCGTTCAGCATCTCTAAAGCGATGTCTGAACCGCCAATCAATTCTCCATGGACATATACTTGAGGCATTGTTGGAAAATCTGACCAACCGCAAATCATTGGGATTGCTCTTGGGTCTGAAAGTACGTTGATTGAAGCAAATGGTTCCCCCAATGCTTGTAGTACTTGTGCGGCTCTGTTAGAAAAGCCACACTGTGGCGCTCCAGGTTCTCCTTTCATGAACAAAACTAGGGCGTGTTCGTCTACGATTGCTTGTAATTCTTCAGGGGTCCATTCCATTTTATTCACTCCTTATTCTGGTGTTTTTGTATACGCTTGATGTGAATACCAGTTCCTCCGGCGTGCGGATGGAATAC
>Ga0181568_10005234_pt1 | contig 11453 bp, 11 predicted proteins | sample 101ome_20_FD_133758 | JGI IMG/M metagenome (GOLD analysis project Ga0181568, IMG submission 133758) | Coastal salt marsh microbial communities from the Groves Creek Marsh, Skidaway Island, Georgia - 101404AT metaG (megahit assembly) | ecosystem: Environmental > Aquatic > Marine > Intertidal...
GATGATTGGCACAACTTCACAGCATTAAATCTTCCAGAAGACCATCCTGCAAGAGATATGCAGGATACTTACTTTATAGAAACAGACCCTGATATGGTTTTGAGAACTCATACTTCTTCTGTTCAAGTAAGAGTAATGGAAAATGAAAAACCACCTATCAGAACTATTAGTCCGGGTAGAGTCTATAGAAACGAAGCAATATCTGCTCGTTCTCACTGTCAATTTCATCAAGTAGAAGGCTTATACATTGATAAAAATGTGAGTTTTGCAGATTTAAAGCAAACCTTATATTTCTTCGTTCAAGAATTATTTGGAGAAGGTACTAAAATAAGGTTTAGACCCTCCTATTTTCCGTTTACTGAGCCATCAGCCGAAATAGATATTTCTTGTCCTTTCTGCAAAGGAGATGGATGTAATATCTGTAAAAAAACAGGTTGGGTAGAAATTGGAGGATGCGGTATGGTAGACCCTGCTGTTTTAGAAAATGCAGGTATTGATCCGGAAGAATATTCTGGATTTGCGTTTGGAATAGGAGTAGAGAGAATTACAATGTTAAAATATCAAGTAAATGATATAAGACTCTTTTTTGAAAACGATACGCGTTTCCTTAAACAATTTACATCAGTACTATAATTATGGCTTTAGAATTTAATCAAATTAATCGTATAGCTGTCATTGGAGCAGGTACTATGGGACTAGGCATTGCTCAAATTTCAGCTTTAGCAGGTTATGAAGCGATCTTATTTGATATCAATGATGAGCAAATTCAAAAGGCAAAATCTATTATTGAAAAGAATTTGGCTAAAGGCGTTGAAAAAGGCAAGGTAAGTGAGGAAGCCAAAACAGCAGCTTTATCGAAATTGACTTTCACTTCTAATAATAAAGATTTAGTAGCAGATGTTATCATAGAAGCTGTTGTTGAAAAATTAGAAGTAAAGCAAGCCATTTTTAAGGATGCTGCCGCCATTAATGAAGCTCAAACAATTTTAGCTACCAATACCTCAAGTATTCCAATTAGCCAAATAGCTCAAGCTATACCAAATCCTGAAAGAGTAGTTGGAATGCATTTTTTTAACCCTGCTCACATCATGAAATTGGTGGAAATTATTTCTGGAGCAGCAACTGATCCAAAAGTAGCAGAAGTAACAAAGCTATTAGCAGAAAAATTAGGAAAGAAGGCTGTAAATGCTGCTGATGCACCTGGATTCATCGTAAACAGAGTAGCTCGTCATTTCCATGTTGAATCTTTAAAAGTATTGGAAGAAAGAGTAACAGACCATGCAGGAGTGGATAGACTTTTAGAGTCTTCCGGTTTTAAAATGGGACCTTTTAAATTACAAGACTTAATTGGAATTGATACTAATTATTCTGTGACTTCAGCAATGTATGAGTCTTTTAATTATGACTCAAAGTTTAGACCTTCAAGAGTACAGAAAGCAAAAATTGATGCAGGCCATTTAGGAAGAAAATCCGGAAAAGGATTTTATGAGTATTAATACTTTGCACGCAATCGCTTTTTTTAGAAGTAATTGTATTAATTCTGGAAAGACACTTCGTATCATTTGAATAGTAAATGTGTAGTAGAATCCAACATCAGTATGAAGGGGCAATTTTAACGCCAGCACTTTGGAAAGGAGATGCTATTGCAGGGCTTGAACAAATTGAACTTGATTTTACTAATATTCCTCCATTTAAAGGACAAATAAATCCAAATCTAGTTTTGGGTAAAAGAGCAGAGACCTTTATTGAGCATGTTTTAAAACATGCTCCAAGGTATAATTTAATTGCTTCAAATATTCAGCTGCAAGACCAAAAAAAAACCATAGGAGAGCTTGATTATATTCTATTTGATAATAAAGACAATACTTATATTCATTTAGAACTTGTAAGTAAGTTCTATGTATATTTAGATAACGGCACAGATAAAGAAATACAACATTGGGTTGGACCTAATAGAAAAGATAATTTTGAGGATAAACTAAAAAAATTAAACTCAAAACAGCTTCCCATTCTTTATCATCCTATTACTAGAGCCACTCTTGAAAAAATCAATATAGACGTAAATATTGTAAAACAAAAAGTATACTATCAAGGCAAATTATTCATTCCCTACGGGCCACAAAAAAAATATAAAACTGTAAATAATGACTGTATTTATGGCTATTATTTTAAAGCTTACGAGCTTACCAAAAAAGCTTTTGATAATTATCTTTTTTATTTACCTGAAAAACAAGATTGGTATTCAGATCCATCCCAACACAATATTTGGGAAGATTTTGATACCATACGCATTAAGATAGGGACTGCCCTTGGTAGTAAAAAGTCTCCATTAGTTTGGATGAAAACAGATAATGCAATTGAGAAATTCATTGTTGTTTGGTGGTAATATATTAACTTAACTTTGTCTTGAATAAAAATGATATATAGCCCTATGAAAATAATCATTACATCCATTATACTAGTTATTGCACATTTGAGTGTAAGCCAAAACTTAAATGAAAAATATGAGCTAGCTAACAATTCAAGTTCCAAATATATTTTTACAGATAAACATGAACTTATTCAATCCAATAATATCAAAAGAAGCCATGAAAAAAGTAAATTGATATTTAACTTAGAAGGCCAAAAATGGATAAGTGCTCAAGTTTTATTTTATCAAGATCAATTGGGCATGTATGCAAATGTAGGGCCATTAGGTGAGAAGTTAAACCAATACTTTGCCACCCGGATAGATCATGGTAAATTAAATTTATATGAACTATATACCACCCATAGAACTTGGAAAAAAGGTTCATTTGAAAATGGATCAAGTACAAAAAAATATTTTATATCTACTGATTTTCAACCCCTGAAGGAAGCGTCCTATAGCCATCTCAAACAACTTTTAGCCAATGAACCAAGTTGTCATAAATATTTAGATAAATATGCAGCAATAGAGTCATCACAAATAGTACTAGATATTATAGGTGCATCGCTTGCCGGATTAGCTATTTACTTTTTAGGCAATGATATAGAGCAATATGGTTATCCATTTACAAGTGTTCCCGTTTTTGGATTATCTGGTTCCATGTTTGTTCTAAAAAAGATAAGATTTAATAGTATGGCTAATCAACTTAAAAAGGCTGTAATGGCATACAATAAAATTTAATTTGAACACAAATTAACGACACTCCCTTCTAATTACTTTATAAACATCTTGGTTGCCTAATTGCCCAGACTTGGAGTAATCCATACAAGCACCATTAATATCACCCAAGAGTAACTTAGCATTTCCCCTATGAAAAAATAAACGATAGTTTTCAGGTTCAATTTTGAGGCCCGTATTATAATCTGAAATTGCACCTCTAGAATCTTCCAATTCAAATTTCGAGATTCCCCTGAGAATTAACAAATCAACAGAATCTGTAACAAAAAGTTCAAGCCCGGTATTACAAAGCTGCATAGCCTCAAAAGGCTTGGAATAAAAAAGTGCTAATTCTGCAGTTTCTTTGTAAGCATTTCCACCTAGTTCAATACATTTTTTATAATAAGCAAAAGCAAGCGCCTCTTTTTTTTGTTTATTATAATAATAAGCTCTTGCTTTATATGCTAGAGGGTTCTTTGGGTCAAGTTTTATCATAATATCTAATAATTTAAGCCCCTCCCGACTTTGATTATTCCGAATTCTATATCTGGCAATGGCCTCATAAGCCCTAAGCATAAATTCTAGATCATTATTATCTTTTATTACACTATTTAAATCACTCAAACCTGCCTCAATATCCTTAATTTCAAAATTTATAGTACCTCTATAAAATTTAGCTTCGGCATTATTGTTATCTATCTTCAAAATCATATTAAGGTCCTTTAGCGCTTCATAGTAATTGCTATTGAGCATATTACAATGAGCTCTAATAAAATATAATGTTGGGTTAGAATGATATTTAGACAATATTTTTTCCGTAACTATTTTAGCTTTAGTTATTTCACTAACAGATAAATATAAAAGTGCCTTTTTAATGGCTAACTCTTGACTGTAGGAATCTAAACTAGTAACAGTCTCTATTTTGAATAATTCATCGGCTAAAGAAAAAACTTCACTTTGTGGATATATTGAATCAATAAGACTTTGAATAGAACTTATCTGCGCACTAATTTGGTGCGCAAACAATACCAAGGCTATTATAATAGTTCTATTTTTCATGAATTACCTAGCAAGAGGTACGCAAAAACCCTTAGGGTGATTACATCAAATTTAAAATTATCTTAACAAATTTTAAGCATGACATACTGTCATATTTTAAACCAGTGGCTCGTTAATTGTTCATTTAATAAAAAAACGAAATAATATGTTCAAAATAGTAATACTACTGCTCGTTTTTAATTTCGCTATTTTTATGGTGAAAAATGTAAACAAAATAATAAAAACGGCTTATTCTACTCAGCAAAAAGAAACATCAGATGATAAAGTTAATAAAGGCTTTAAAAACAAAAAGATAGATAATCGATTTAGGGGTATTACCACTAAAATAAGCAATAGAATAGCACAAGATATTGATTTTGAAGAAATTGAATAAATGATTTAAAGCTAACTACTCAAAATTTATTGAGCCAGCTACCATCTTTTCTTTTTCCTCTTGAAAAACGCTTCTCCATGTAATCTGCATTCTCTGTTTGTGGTGTTTTCTTTACCATTCTTTGCTCTAGTCTTGGAAAATAAAAAAGCTCAAAGACCATCAAAAAATACCACGCTAAATCATAAATAGATATCCATTTAGGAAAATGGCTTATAAAATCCGGAAAAAAACTAGGAAAGAGTTTAAATAGATAAATCTTAATGATTTCTCTAATAGCATAACCTTCATATATAAGCTCATTATGATAATACATATGCAAAATATATTTACCCAACGCAAAAACAGTTGTAATAGCAATAATTTGCAAAATAACATTCAAAAGAAAATGTAAATACTTTTTATAGATTGATCCAATAAGAGCAATAAAAAAGCCTACAAAAATAGCTAGCCATGATGGATCAATACTCCAAACTATACCTATATACCCCCATAGCATTCCAAACAATAGAGAAGCCATTGATAAAACAATCAAATAAGTAGGTATTTTACTTTTCATCTAAAAATGCTTGGACGGTGCTAAGGAGCTTTTGGGTGGTTGTTTCTAGATCATCATTTACAATAGCTAAGTCAAATTGATTTTCATAACCTAATTCTTCTCTAACTCTATTCATCCTAGTCTCAAGCGTTTCTGATGTTTCTGTACCTCTTTCTATTAATCGCTTTCTTAAATCCTGGATAGAGGGAGGTTTAATTAAAATCGATAGCGCTTCAGCCCCATAGGCCTTTTTGATATTAACGCCTCCCTTTACATCAACATCAAACATTACGTGTCTTCCCTTTTGACAAATCCTATCTACCTCAGAACGAAGCGTACCATACCAAAGACCATCATAAACTTCTTCTGTTTCTAAAAACGCACCTGCTTTTAACCTTCTTCTAAATTCATCTTCACTTAAAAAGTAATAATCTACTGAATCTTCTTCACCAAGCCTTGGCGCCCTGGTAGTTGCAGATATGGAAAAGTCAAATTTATTAATTTCATTCATAATAGCATGTGCTAGCGTAGATTTACCTACACCAGAAGGGCCGCATAGTATGATTAATTTACCTAACATTTCTATAATACATTTAAAACCTGTTCCTTAATTTTTTCTAATTCATCCTTCATCTCCACTACAATCTTCTGCATATCAGCATTATAAGATTTAGACCCAAGTGTATTTACTTCTCTTCCAATTTCTTGGGCAATAAAACCTAATTTTTTACCAGAAAAATCATCATTCATTGTGGTTTTAAAATAATCACAATGTGTTTTAAGCCTCACTTTTTCCTCCGTAATATCTAATTTTTCAATATAGAAAATTAACTCTTGCTCTAGTCTATTTTCATCTATATTTACCTCCTCAAGTTTTTCAATATTAGACCTAATTCTCTCCCTAACACCTTCTATTCTTTGACCGTCAAATGCTTTTACTTTCTCAAGTAACGATAATATATTATCAATGCGTTGAACTAATTCTTGGGCTAACTGCTCACCTTCGGTTTTTCTAAAAGTCATTATTTCGGACATAGCCTCGTCTACAACTTGATGAAGTACTTCTAATTCTCCATCTTCCATTTCATCCTTAGGTCTTGAAATAACCTCTGGCATACCAAGGGCTATTTTGAATAAATCTGAAGTTTCGGCCTCCAATGTTTCAGCCATTGATTTTAAATCACTAAAGTATTTGGCAATAAGTTCCTGATTAATACTAACAGCTTGTTCATTATCCAAGGACTCTACCTTAATATACATTTCTATTTTTCCTCTTACTAAACGCTGCTTAATGGCAGATCTAATTTTTAAATCTTCTGCCTTGTAGCGAGAAGAAGCTTTTAAATTGATATCACAATTTTTACTGTTCAAGGACTTAACCTCCACCTGAATCATTCTATTATTAAAAGCTCCTTGGGCTTTACCAAAACCCGTCATTGAATATATCATTTGTATTATTTTTTATTTGGCTTAGAGACTAAATACACCCCTACAAATATAAGAAGGGCTAAGCTAATTTTAGTTAAAGTAAGCTGATCTTTTCCTAACATTATAGCAATTATACTTGCCAATATAGGTTGCAGGTATATATAAAAACTAACTACCGTTGGAGAAACCTGCTTTAATCCAAAGGAGTTAAATAAATAAGCAAAAAAGGTTGTTAAAATAACCACATAAGCTAGAGCGTACCAGGCAACTGGTGTAAAAGCAGACCAATCTGTAGCTAAAAACTCACTACCTCCAACAGGTAAGACGAATAATATTCCAAAGGTAAAAATCCATTTTATAATGGTTAATGGTTTGTACTTTTTAAACAAGGGTTTGGCTAAAACTAAATAAAGTCCATAAGAACTTGCATTTATCATCACTAATAAATCTCCTATAATGGTCGCTCTACCCATACTAAAATCATCTCTAAAAAGCAGCAAACCTATAGCTCCACCCATTCCAAAAGCGATCCCTAAAACTTTATTAAGAGAGATTCGTTCTTTCAAATAAACTAAAGATATGATAAGCACTAATATAGGCGTAGTAGTCATCATTATAGCCGGATTAATCGGATTGGTCATCGATAAACCTTTAAAAAAAGTTAGTTGATTGAGCGCAATTCCAAAAATGGCACAAACGGCTAATCGGATATAATCTTTTTTGGATTGAATTGGATCCTTAGCAAAAAAGGCATCTACTAACCAAAAAAACAAACTAGCCAATACCACTCTAATAACAATCATTCCGTACGGAGCAACATATGCAGGCATTACAATTTTGGCAATTGAATAATTACCTGCATAAATTAAATTGGCTACAAAAATGGCCAAATGAGCTTTAACTAAGGCTGATTTATTCACTTACTGTAAAAATGGATTATTTGTTTTTTCAAAACCAATATTTGTTGTAGGTCCATGTCCAGGATGAACAGTCACTTCATCAGGCAACAACCATAATTTTTGCTTGATATTATTGATTAAAGTCTGATGATCTCCACCGGGTAAATCTGTTCTTCCAATACTTCCTTGAAATAATACATCACCACCAATTAATTGTTGCTGTTGCCGGTGATAAAAAACCATATGATCTGGAGAATGCCCTGGACAAGATATAATTTCTAATTGTTCTTGACCCAATTTTAGATATTGCCCTTCTATCAAAAAGTCAGTTGGTGCAGGTGATGGTTCAATAACAAAACCATACATTAAGCCATGATTAGGGGCTTGATTTAAAACTATTAACTCTCCTTTTGGAATAGAAAGACCAATATTATAGGTTCCCATAACAAAGCTATTGCCGGCAATATGATCAATATGACAATGGGTATTTACCAATTGAATAGAAGTATAACCTTCTTGATCAATGAAAGATTTTAAACTTTCTTTCTCATGAACTTCATAACAACCAGGATCTACAACAATACAATTACCTTGACCGTCGTATAGTACATAAGTGTTCTCTTGAAAAGGGTTGAATGTAAAACGTTGAATTTGAATCATAATATCAGTAAATTAGCTAGTGTCCAAAAATACATGAAAACAATTATGTTTCGCCGAATTCTTTATATTCTTTTAACCTTCTCTTTGAGTTTGCATCTTACAGCTCAAAATACACAAGTTGAATTTGGTAAAAATAGAGTACAATACAAGAGATTAAGTTGGCAATTTCTAAAAGGAGATAGATACAATACATACTTCTATTTAGGTGGTCAAGAATTAGGCCGGTTCATACACCTTAATGCTGAAAAACATATGAAAGAAGTAGAAGATTTCTTTCAATATCAGATATATCAAAAGGTAGATATTATCGTATTTACGGATTTAAATGATATTTATCAAACCAATATAGGTTATACAACAGGGGTTGCCAGCAATGATTATTTAAGTCCAAACTCAACAAAAATTGTTCAGGGAAAGATGTTTCTCTATTTTAACGGTAATCACTCAGACTTAATAAAACAAATAAAAAAAGGTTTTGCTACCATTGTATTAGAGCGAATGCTCAATGACAGAAGCTTTACAGAAAGAATGCAATCCAATGCAAACCTCTATTTTCCTGAATGGTTTACCAACGGATTAATTCATTATTATATCAATGGATTTAAAGAAAATGACCTAGACGAAATCCGAACAATACTTGAGCGAAAACGATACAAGAAATTTTTACGCATTACTAATTTAGATCCAATACTTGCTGGAAGTTCATTTTGGTACTTCATAGAAAAAAACTATGGATCAAAAACACTTTCTAGTCTGCTTTATATGGCCAGAATTCAAAGAAATCTAGAATATGCATTCAATTATTCATTAGGCAAAACAAGTACTCAACTATATAAAGATTACCATAAATTTTTTGTTAAGGCCTACCAAGAAGCCAAAGATAGAACACTTGCTATAAATGCAGACACAACCTTTAAGAAACGATTAAATAAAAGGTTTCAATACTACAATATTCAATTAAGTGATGATGGTCAAAAAATAGCTTATGTTAGAAATTTCATGGGAAGGTATAATGTTCGAGTTTTTGACCAACAAACAGGCAGAACAAAAACAATATTAAGAGGTTCCTATAGATCAAATGAAAAAATCATCGATAAGTCCTTTCCATTACTAGATTGGGTTCCTAATGCTAATAAATTGACCATTATGTTTGAAAAAAAAGACGAAATATATTTCAAACACTATGATCTAGACAATAAAGAAAAAGAACTTATGAAATTGCTTAAAGTGCAAAAAATTCATGATTTCAGTTATGGAAATAATGATCAATTCATATATATGTCAGCCTCTGCTAAAGGACAATCAGACCTATACAGGATGCATCTTGCCACGCAAAGAATGAATCCGTTAACCCAAGATATTTATGATGATTTAGCACCCAAGTTTATAAAAACCAATACACTAGAGGGTTTGTTATTTATATCAAACAGACCTTATAATGAACAGGAGAACTATAGTTGGCAAGACCAAAATATTTGTTTTTACAATTTCAAGGACAAGAAAAATAGAATTGTAAAACTTACTAATGATGGTACGGGCCAATACACTGACTTTCATACAATCAAAAATGAAATCAGGTTTTACAATAATCATAGTGGAATTAAAAATCTATACAAAGGTCACATTGATACTGAATTTGTAAAATTTGACACCATCTTTTACTTCTCAGATAGCATGCTTATTAATCCAAAAAAACATTTCTATTATTTCAATAACCAAGACGAGAATCAAGTAGAGGAAGTAGAATTTATTGAAATCAAAAGACCCTTTTTAAAATATAGTTCTATTTCAAATTTCAATCAATCTATTCTATCTCAGGATGATAATAAGGATGAATATGCCTTCTTTACCTCTGGTAAGAGATTTATAAAAATGAATATTTCCAAAAAGCATAAAAGTATAGATTATAAAGTGGAGGATTACCTCCAAATTGATGGATATAATGATCTTAAAGATAATTTCAAACCTATAAATGAAGATACAACTAGCTATTTTATTATTCAGCCTTATCTGTTTTCAAAAGAGGATCTATTGGAAGAAAAAGAAAGCAATATTAAGCCTAAAAAATCAAGCAAAAATAATTTAAGAAATGGCTTTAAACGCTCGGATATAATTATTTATAGACCGACTATGAAACTGGAATATGCTAATTTCAATTTAGATAACGCAACCATTCTAACACCTTACACATTACAAGGTTCAAATACAACGCTAAGTCCTATGCTAAAAGCCTCAGCAACAGATATTTTTGAAGACTACAGATTTATTGCAGGAGCCAAAATACCTTTTAATTTGAGCGATAAAGAGTATTTCATTAGCTATGATAATAACAAAAAAAGATTAGACAAAAGACTGCTTTTTTACAGAAGAAATTCGATTGTAGAAAACCCAATTGCCACTGCTAATATGATGTCAAACTATATAGCAGACCAAGTAACTACTAAGCTATTAACAAATTTAGCAGAGATAAGACTCAATTGGCCGTTTTCAGAAATTAGTGCTATACGTATGAGCACAACAGCTAAGCAAGAAATAGGAGTAACAAGAGCGGTTGAACTTAACAGTTTACTCACAGCACGCTTCAATGAATATCGGGCTTTTGGAAGAATTGAATATGTTTATGACAATTCCATTGTTTTATTGCAAAACATCAGGCTAGGAATAAGATTTAAAACCTTTTATGAATATCAAAAACTATTAAATGCGCAAAAAAGTTATACCAATGTAGTAGGTACTGATTTTAGAATACATAATCGATTACATAGACTCATTACGCTAAATAATAGAATCGCTTTTGGTCAATCCTTTGGAACAAATAATGTAGCTTTCACCCTTGGTGGTATAGATGGTTGGCTTCAACCCAATAGAGATGAGGGAGTTCAAAGATCTCAAAATTATAATTTTCAGCAAGAAGCTTATGTGACTAATTTAAGAGGTTATAATCAAAATATAAGAAATGGAAACAAATACGCTGTGCTTAATTCTGAAATAAGAGTTCCGGTTATTCGCTATTTTAATATTCCTTGGTACAAAGAATTTTGGCAAAAACTACAGATAATTGGTTTTGGAGATGTTGCCACGGCATGGGTAGGACCTAGCCCATTTAGTGATGAAAACCCATATGGAAATGAAACTTTAGGAGGCCCCCCTTCGCCTGTAAAAGTTATCGTAAACTATGAGGTAGATCCTATATTGAGAAGTTTAGGATGGGGAATTAGAAGTAAAGTATTTGGTTATTATATCAGAGCAGAAAGAGCTTATCCTTATCATAACGGACAATTTAGAAATCCAGTTTGGCAATTAAGTACAGTGCTTGATTTTTAGACAATATCAAAATTTAGTAAAGTTGATTATATGAATATCAGAAATATTGCA
>Ga0181568_10005237_pt1 | contig 11451 bp, 6 predicted proteins | sample 101ome_20_FD_133758 | JGI IMG/M metagenome (GOLD analysis project Ga0181568, IMG submission 133758) | Coastal salt marsh microbial communities from the Groves Creek Marsh, Skidaway Island, Georgia - 101404AT metaG (megahit assembly) | ecosystem: Environmental > Aquatic > Marine > Intertidal zone...
ATTATTGGTTGACAAAGCGCAATTGATGACTTTGACAGCCCCCGAGATGACTGCTTTGGTGGGAGGAATGCGTGTTTTGAATACCAACTTTGGAAATTCTAAGCACGGTGTTTTGACCCATCGTCCCGAAACCCTAACCAACGATTTTTTTGTTAATTTACTTGACATGAATACTACTTGGGAGGCTACAAACGAAAGTGAAAGTGAATTTGAATGTCTTGACTTGACTACAGGTGAAATCAAATGGATAGGCACACGGGTGGACTTAATCTTTGGTTCCAATAGTGAGCTGCGTGCTATTGCTGAAGTCTACGGCTGTGCCGATGGTGAAGAAAAATTTATCAAAGATTTTGTGGCCGCTTGGAGTAAAGTAATGAACCTAGATCGTTTTGATTTGGAATAGGTCTGTGTGAAGACTTCATAATGGTAAAACCCCGACTATTTATAGTATCGGGGTTTTTTTAGTCCAATGATTTCGGATGAATTTGTATTTTTGTTTGATAAGCATTATTCATGATCAGAAAGCGATCCCAACCCCGACTCCCTGAATTTTCGGAAGATAAAAATCCCCATGTCAGGAAAAGACAAATACTTTTGGGAAGTTTTTTACTGTTGTTGGGATTTTTGATGACTGTTTCATTCGTTTCTTTTTTATTCCACCACCAATCGGATCAAAGCACTCTAGAATTATTTTTTGATAAAGAGGTTCCGTCGCAAAATCTTTTAAATAAAATTGGAGCCTTGGTTAGTCACTTTTTTGTCTATCAATTATTTGGAATATCTGTTTTTATTCTCCCATGTCTACTTTGTTATTGGGGTTATTTACTTTTTTTTAATCGTGAGAAAAAAAATCTAATAGTCCACTGTAGTTGGGCAATGCTTTATTTGATGTGTTTGTCCGTATTTTTCGGATTTTACCACATTGATTCTCCGTTATTAGGTGGGTTGGTTGGCTACGAAATTAATAGTTTTCTTGTGGCATATCTTGGAAAAGTTGGTGTATCAGGTTTTCTCATTTTTTTATTGATTGCCATATTAGTAATCCAATGGAAATTCACTCCAGAAAAAGCCATTTTGTTTTTTAGATCCCTAATTAAAAAGGAAGAGACTAAAACTGATGTCAGTATCGAAAACAGCTTAGATATAGAAATCGATGATTTTATTGAAGCTGCTGCACCTGACATTGAGGCAAAACAAGTCAATACCATTGAAGTTGAAAAATCAATAGCTGAAGATGAAGTTAAGATGGAAGTGGAAACATATGAAGAGGAAGAAAGTTTGACTGACAACTTGGCGCAGTCTTTGGTTGAAAAACATGGTTTTTTCGATCCAAAACTGGAGCTTAGCAAGTACCGTTTTCCCATACATGACCTACTCAAAGATTATGGAGAAAATTCCATTACCATCGATCAAGAGGAATTGGAATTGAACAAAAATAAAATTGTTGAAACTTTAAAAAATTACAACATCGGCATCTCAAAAATCAAAGCAACGGTAGGGCCTACCGTAACCCTTTATGAGATAGTCCCGGAAGCGGGAATTAGGATTTCAAAAATAAAAAATTTGGAGGACGATATTGCTCTTTCCCTTTCCGCATTAGGAATAAGAATAATTGCTCCAATTCCAGGAAAGGGAACCATTGGAATTGAAGTCCCCAACCAGAAACCCAGTATAGTTTCTATGCGATCTGTGATCACATCTAATAAATTTCAAACCGCTGAAATGGAGTTACCTATAGCCTTAGGTAAAAACATAAGTAACGAAACTTTTGTTGTAGATTTGACAAAAATGCCACATTTGCTGATGGCTGGGGCAACAGGTCAAGGAAAATCGGTAGGATTAAATGCGGTACTGACTTCCCTACTTTACAAAAAACATCCCGCCGAGATCAAATTCGTTTTGGTTGATCCCAAAAAAGTGGAGCTTAACATCTATAGCAAAATTGAACGTCACTACTTAGCTAAATTACCAAATACTGAAGAAGCAATCATCACAGATAATACTAAAGTAATCCATACCCTTAACTCCCTCTGTATAGAAATGGACAATAGATACGAATTGCTCAAAAATGGCATGTGTCGGAACCTAAAGGAATATAATCAAAAGTACCGAGAGAGAAAATTAAATCCTGAAGAAGGGCATAATTTTTTGCCTTATATCGTTTTGGTAGTAGATGAGTTTGCCGACCTGATTATGACCGCAGGAAAGGAAGTTGAGACACCCATTGCACGATTGGCGCAATTGGCAAGAGCTGTAGGGATTCATCTGATTATTGCCACCCAAAGGCCCTCAGTTAATGTCATTACTGGGATCATCAAAGCGAACTTCCCAGCTAGAATTGCTTTTAGGGTGACATCAAAAATAGACTCTCGTACTATTCTGGATTCAGGAGGAGCTGAGCAATTGATAGGCCGTGGAGACATGCTCTACACACAGGGCAACGACTTGACACGAATTCAATGTGCTTTTGTAGATACACCAGAAGTTCAAAAGATTTCGGATTACATAGGATTGCAAATGGGCTATGCCAGCGCTTATATTTTGCCTGAATACGTTGAAGAAAATTTAAGTAGTTTAGACCTAGATCCCTCGGAGAGAGACGAACTCTTTAAAGAGGCAGCAGAGGTAATTGTAACAGCTCAACAGGGATCTGCATCACTTCTGCAAAGAAAACTCAAACTTGGTTATAACAGGGCCGGAAGGATTATCGACCAAATGGAAGTTGCTGGAATTGTAGGGCCATTTGAGGGAAGTAAGGCAAGGCAAGTACTTATATCAGATTTAAATGCTTTAGATGCATTTTTGAATAATGAAGATGCATAAATTTGCAATATGAAAATAGTAAACTACTTTTTGTTGTTTTTTATCGGTACTATATTTTCTGCAAGGACACAAACCTCTGTCGAAGCCCAAAACCTATTGGAATTGACTTCTAAACAAATGGGAAATTACGAGAATATTGAATTCGAATTCAGTTATATACTTAACAATCGTTTAGAGCAAATCAATCAGGAAAGTTCGGGACAGGTAACCTTAGCAAAAGAGAAATACAAATTAAAGTTTCTTGATGCAATACAACTTTTTGATGGAAACGTATTGTATACCATCGTTCCAGAAAATGAAGAAATAACTATTACCCAAGCCGATGAGGAAGAAGAATTTGGTATAAACCCAAAAGAATTATTAAATTTTCATAAAGATGGTTATGATTACTATTGGGACATCAATCAAAGGGTAAAAGGAAAAAATATTCAATTCGTTAAACTGATTCCTAAACAAAAAGACGGGGATGTCGTTTCCTTGTTACTAGGTATCGATACGCAAAAAAATCATTTACATAAACTAATTGAGGTAGGAAAAAATGGGACCGTAACCACACTTACTATAAAAAATATGAAAGTGGACAGTTATCTACCAGAAAATTTTTTCATTTTTAACCAAGACGACTATCCCAATTATTTCATCAACAATTAGGGTATTGAAAATACTTGATCGCTATATTATCCATCAGTATTTAATCCGCTTAATTAGCGTATTTGCTATCTGCATGATGATTTTTGTAGTACAAACCTTTTGGTTATATATTGATGATCTCGCTGGGAAAGGTCTGGATTTCGAAACTATTTTTAAATTTTTAATTTACTTTGTACCCAAGCTTATTCCCATTGTCCTCCCTCTTTCAATATTGTTGGCCTCTTTGATGACTTTCGGAAGCCTTGCAGAAAATTATGAATTTGCTGCAATGAAATCTTCAGGTATCTCACTGATCCGTTGTATAATGGGTTTATTTATGGTTCACATTGTGATTGGTGTAGGTAGTTTTTATTTTTCTAATCATGTGATCCCTTACGGAGAAGTAAAATCTTATAACCTAAGAAGAAACTTAGCTAAACTAAAACCTGCCATCGCAATCCGAGAGGGTATTTTTAATGATCTGGGTCAAATGAGTATCAAAGTAAAGCGCAAGTACGGGGAGAACAAAAGATTACTTGAAGATGTGATTATTCACGAAAAAACCAATGATTATAAAAATCGAATTGTCATCAAAGCCAAAAATGGGGAACTAAAAAGTAAAACCACAGATGCAACCCTTCAACTGGTTTTGTATGATGGAAATCGTTACGAAGAAATTGCAGGTAAAAATTATGAGGAACGAATGAGGTTTCCTCATGCTAAAGTTCATTTCGAAGAGTATGTAATGAATATTGACTTGTCCAAATTCAATAATGTAGATCTGAATGAGGAGAATTATACAACTACCTACAAAATGCAGAAAGTTGATCAATTAAAAATAAGCATCGACACATTGGAACGTGATTTTAGTGCCCAAAGAAAAATATTTAGTGAAAACTTCAATAAAAAGTACTATGGCAGTCATATAAAACCAATGGAAGAAGAGCATGAATATGTTAGAGATTCACTCATAAGAGCGAATATTCTTAATATAATCAAAACAAAAGATGATTGGAATGGCGATCAAATTTTGGAGATGTCTTTGAGTGATGTCAGAGGAATTTTGAGAAGTTTGGAAAATAAGAAGAGAAACTTTTTTGTATTTCAAAAATTGATCAACTTACACAAAATGATCATGTTAGACAAATTCACTTTAATTTTCTCATCAATCTTTCTATTCTTGATTGGTGCCTCTCTGGGGGCAATTATCAAAAAAGGGGGATTAGGCTTACCTCTGGTGTTATCCGTTTTGATTTTTTTATCCTATCATTATATTGGAATCTTTGCAAAGAATGCTGCTGAGGACAATAGTATTGATCCGGTTTTAGCCAGTTGGTTGTCTTCTATCGTATTAGCTCCTTTTGCTTTTTATTTGACCAAAAGAGCTTCATTTGATCAAGGATTTGTGAATTTGGATTTTATAACGGTACCCTTCCAAAAAATATATTCCAAATACTTGGGGCCAAAATCATAAAAAATCTATGTCAAAAATATTACTCAATACTGTAGAGGAGGCAATTGAATCAATCAAAAGAGGAGAAATCATAATAGTTGTTGATGATGAAAACCGAGAGAATGAAGGGGATTTTGTAGCGGCCGCTGAGGTAATTACTTCTGAAAAAATCAATTTTATGGCCACCCACGGTAGAGGCTTGATTTGTACACCGCTTACCGAAAAAAAATGTAAAAAATTAAAATTAGATCGAATGGTAAGTTCGACTTCAGATCCTATGGATACAGCTTTTACAGTATCAGTAGACTACCGAGGCGATGATGTCACTACAGGGATTTCTGCTGCGGATCGCTCAAAAACCATCCGTGCTATGATTGATAAAAAAACACGAGCAAATGACCTTACGCGTCCTGGTCACGTATTTCCTCTAATTGCCAAGGAGGGTGGGGTTTTACGTCGTACTGGACATACAGAAGCCGCCATTGACTTTGCACGATTGGCAGGATTCGAACCTGCTGGTGTAATTGTGGAAATTATGAATGAGGATGGATCAATGGCTCGACTACCGGAACTGGTTAAAGTGGCAAAAAAGTTTGATCTAAAAATTGTCTCAATTGAAGATTTGGTTGCTTATCGAATGCAACACGACAGCTTGATTGAAAAAAAGAGTGATTTTCAATTGGAAACTCGTTTCGGACCATTTCGATTAAGAGCTTACCAACAAACCACCAACCAACAGATTCATTTGGCACTAACCAAAGGTAGTTGGGAAGAAAACGAGGCTGTATTGACCCGAATCAATTCTTTGAGAATAAGCAATGATGTCTTGAGTATGTTGACAGGAGAAATCACTAAAGGATTGGATGATATTTTTTCTATTATTAACAAAGCTGAAAAGGGTGCGGTTATTTTTATCAATCAACAACAATCATCAGAAAATCTGCTTTCTAGAATTCAAAAGCTAAAGGGGATGCAACAACAGGGTAATGTTGACAAAGCACCCCCTATCGTTATGGATATTAGAGATTTTGGAATCGGTGCGCAAATTTTACATAATCTTAAAATCAAAAATCTGAACTTGATAAGTAATTCCAAAAAAAAGCCTAGAGTAGGTATTACTGGTTATGGTCTTAAAATTGTGGGTTATATCAATTATTAATTTTCACAAATTACTGTCCGATATTTTATCTGAAAAATCAATGGATTGAAAATCAATAAATATTATATTTGCAGACCAAGGAGAAATGGCAGAGTGGTCGAATGCGGCAGTCTTGAAAACTGTTGAGGGTCATACCTCCGGGGGTTCGAATCCCTCTTTCTCCGCTCTATAGTCCTGGAATCCCTGCGTTTCTAGGACTCTTTTTTTAAAGCAACCTCTTGAGCTGCCTTTTCTAATTTTAGAACTATCAATTTATTTTACTTACTCAAATCTATTTAACCAATCCATGTCAAAAGATAGAGTAAATAGAAATAAGCTTTAAAATTTTTAACTTTTAGATTAATCTCAAAAAAAGTATTAATATCAAATCAAACTTAATTCAACAAAAAACCCTGCAACTGCAGGGTTTTTTAATTGAAAAAAAAATTAATTATTTAACATCCCAAAAGATTGAAGTCTGTTGAGTATCATTACCACCATTTGCAGCTTTCACATTAGCTCCATTAATTGTCTGTTCTGACTGAGGATATGTATATCTCTTTGGAACAGGAAGATCTAGAGTACCAGCATTTGGTAGAGTTGGTGAATCAAATAATCTATAAACTGTCCACCCTTCAAAACCTCTATTATACATTGCAATCCAAAATTGCTTAGCAATTTTTTCATGATCAGTACCAGGTGCAGTTGCAAATGCAACGTTATCTTGAGCCAAATATGCAGTAGTATGATCACTTGAGACACCCCACTCAGACATACTTGCGGTTATTCCGTTTTCATAATGCTGAGCAGCAGTACCTCCAACAGAAAAACCTCTTCTAGCTGCCTCTGCAAGAATAAAACTCATCTCAGCATAATCCATCAATACACCTCTAAAGTCTGCGGCATATAGAGTTTGCGAAATGTGAGAATTATCATTGAAAGGTGTGGAAACTCCATATGGACCACCTTGATAAGCCCCGTTAATTAATGAAGTTGGATCAAAAAACTTATCTGATCTTGGATCAGTTAGATCATTCATTACATTAACAAAAGTGTCAGCTGGAATAAAATCCTGTCTTCCTGATTGAACAAGATCTTCCCAAAGTGGGTTTGTGTTAGGAGGTGAACTCTCAAACTGAAAATAAGCATTATCAGCATTAGAGGATATCCCACTAGCATAATTTGATTCTATCAAACTTTTGGCAGTAGCCTCATTTTGATCCACTATTCTTGAACCTAATTTAACCAATAATGAGTGACCAAATTTCTTCCAGTGGGCTATTGAGCCTGAATAAATTAGATCATCAGAAGTATAACCAGTGCCTGAGCCAGACAATCCACTAACTGCAGCTTGAGCACGTGAAATTAGGTCAGCATAAATAGTTGCATCGTCGTCATACGCTGGAGCTAAGTTTGGTGTCTCAGCACCTGCTTTTAAAGCTTCAGTATAAGGGACATCACCGAATGCATCAACAAGCATCTGGTATGCATAAACTGATAGAAGCTCAATTTGCGCAATCTTAACAGCGTCCGTAACTAAATTTTTTGCATTATCTAAATCACCAAGAATGTCTCTGTAAAATTCAGAAAACATATAGTCCGGGATCGCTCTGTTTTGCATTTCATAGTTAGCTTCGTCGGTATATTGGGTTTGTGTCCAATATTGAGCGTAAAGTCTAAAGTTGTTCTCATTTACGTTAGTAGACTCAACAAAATCAATCAAACTATTTGTAGCTGATACAAATAATTGGGTATCTGAAACCTCAGCAGGAGCATTAGGATTTTTATTTAAACCCTCATAGTCTTCGTCAGAGGAGCAACTTACTGTTAAAGCAAGTGCGAAAGTAAGAAATATGAATTTTTTCATTTTTAATTGATATTTTGAATTCATTTTAGAAATTAAACCTGACATTTAAACCATAAGTTTTAACCGCAGGGAAAGCACCCGTTTGATATCCTTGACGATTACCAGCGCCCAGTCCTGCTTCAGGATCTGTGTATGGAGAATTTTTTGCGATTATCCACAAGTTTCGTCCCACAAATGCTACAGAAGCACTTGTAAATGGAGTTTCTGCTAGAACACTTTCTGGGAAAGTATATCCTAATTTTAACTCTCTTAGCTTAGCAAATGAAGCGTCATGAACATGCATTTCATGTGGAGCTCCGATAGAGGTCCAACCTTCAGGGTTTGCATAAAAGTCATATCTACTCATTACATCAGTGTTTTGAGTACCAGCAACGTTAGCTACACCATCTGTTATCACTGCATTGTCAGGTAAAATTACTCCGTCTAGTCTTAATCCACCACCATTTGGAATGGTCAGTCTCATATCGTTTCCCTTATGGTTGAGTCCAACAGACCTGTCGTAGGCCCCTGTTCCAAAACCATACCAGGTATCAAGTGAAAAGAAGTCTCCTCCCTGCTGGATGTCTATTAAAAAACTTAAATCAAAGTTTTTATAAGTAAAGGTATTTCTAACACTTCCAGTCCAATCTGGATTTATATCTCCAATTACGTTATCAGAATTAGATGTTCTTAAATAATGAGCATAATCATAAGATCCGCTTCTAACTCTTAAAACTTTATTTCCATTTGCATCTCTTACATGAGCGTGACCACGAATTACTCCATAAGGCTCACCAACTTGTCCTCCTATTTCAATTCCACCTTGAGGTGACATGTATCCAAGATATTGGATTGCATTTCCTGTTGCATCGTTACCAAGGCTAAGAATTTCAGAAGTGTAGGTGTTATAATTCATTGTGACATTCCAAGAAAAATCAGCAGTACTTATTGGGTTAATTCTAACTAATGCTTCAAATCCTTTATTTTCAATGCTTCCAGCATTTGTAACAAGGCCTGAAAAACCAGTTGCAGGAGAAACCCCTAAGGAAGTTAACAAGTCATCAGTAGTTTTGTTGTAAAATGAAAAATCAAAACTAAGCTTCCTATCTAGCATATTGATTTCTAATCCAATTTCATTTTCAGTTGTTGTCTCTGCTTTTAGATTAGAATTTGGAAGCGTGCTAGGATTAGACGCGGATGCAGCTCCATTAATTGCAGGGTTAATCGTGTATGCTCTGAAAACATTATATGGTGCCGTATCATTTCCAACAACAGCATGGTTTAATCTCAGTTTAGCAAAAGAAATCAGATCGCTTTCAATAAGATTAGAAAGTATTGCAGAACCAGAAATTGAATAATAGTTATATGAGTTATTGTCAACTGGTAAGGCAGATGACCTATCTCTTCTGTAAGTTCCTTCAGCGTAGTAAGTATCACTAAGACCTAAACTAACAGATGTGTACATCCCTTCAACTTTTTTCTGTGCGTCATATTGTGAGACATCAGCTGCAGTTAATGGATTCACTGAGTTTGTCAATGCAAAAATATTTGGGAAGTTAAGACCTCCATTTGTTTGTGCAGTTGTATGATCCCAATTCTGAACCCTTAAATTATATCCGAAAATTGCAGATAAATCTATGTTATCAGTCAAATCTCTAGTGTAATCTACTATGAGATCATAGTTATACTCAGATCTTATTCTATTTTGAGTTTGATATCCTGGTTGATCATCAAATAAGTTTGCTCCTTTACCGCCTGTTCCTACAGCTACATTTGCTCTTTGTTCTCTAGCCTCAGTTACATTGTCAAAAGTGACTCTACCTAATATATTTAGATTTTCAGATAAATCATAAGCGAGGGAAACATTACCAAAATGTCTATTTCTCGAATCAGTAGTATAGTTATTATATCTAGACCAGTATGGATTATCAAAGTATAATGGCTGGTGATTGGGAGATCCATTAGGATCATCAGTATTGGTTCCAATCATGTTCCAAGAATAGTTTTTTCCAGTTTCTTCGAAAACTCTTTTTTGCTCTAAAATACTTGCACCAACTGCCCACCATTGTCTAAAACCTTGCATTGGATTAAGTCCATCATATCCAGTTCCAAAACGACCAGTTGTTTGAGTATTAATAAAGCTAACAGATGCATCAGCAGATAACTTTCCAAAGTTTCTATTTGCTCTGAGTGTTACAGTATTTCTATACATCTGTGAATTTGGAAGTACACCATCTGTCTGTGCGTTGGTATATCCCAATCTGTAGGATCCGTTATCGTCTCCTCCTTCAAATGAAATAGAGTTTTGTTGTGTTACATCTGTTTCAAAAAAGTCATTGGGCGTATCACTTGGTGCAACAGCTGGAGCAGTTCTTTGATAAAGATCTGTCCATTCAGGCACCATATTGTACCAATGATGAACTTCTTGACCAACAAGTTTTGGACCATATGATCCATCGTCACCAGTGTAGAAAGCAGAATTGTTTCCCCATTGTCCATAATAATTTCCAGTCCACTGTTCACCAGCAGCAACAGTAGATGGTCCTATATAAGCTCTTCTATATTGACCATATCCATATCCGTATGAATCTTGAAAAACGGGTAAAGTTTCAAGGTCAACATTACCTACAGTAATTTGAGAATTAACAGTAATGCCCATACCTTTCTTTTTAGAACCTTTCTTTGTAGTAATTAATATTACACCATTAGAAGCTCGAGAACCATAAAGAGCTGAAGCTGCAGCACCTTTAAGAACTGATACTGATTCGATATCTGAAGGATTTATATCCATTGCAGCATTACCAAAGTCAACACCACCTCGACCAGTTTGCATATCAGTGCTATTTCCTGTTGAATTGTCGATAGGGGTTCCATCAACTACAAATAAAGCTTGGTTTGAGCCAGATAAAGATGAATAACCTCTAATTACTACGTTTGCTGATCCACCCATCGTGTTGAATGCCTGAACATCAAGACCGGCAACCTCACCTTGAAGTGCCTCAATTGGGTTCATTGATCTTACATCTTCAATCTCATCACCTCCAACAGTTTGGATAGAATATCCGAGTGATCTTTTTTCTCTTGTTATACCCATTGAAGTTACAACAACCTCAGAAAGTTCAAGGTTAGAGCTCATTTGAATATCGTAAGAATCTGTTTGACCAACAGTAATTGATTGGTCAGCAAAACCTACAAAAGAGAAAATAAGTGTACTACCATCTTCAACAGAAATTTCATAATTCCCATCAAAGTCAGAGGCAGTTCCTTGCCCAGTTCCCTCTACAACCACGTTAACACCCGGTAAAGGAACTCCATCAGCATCTACAACAGATCCTGAAATCACTTGCTGAGCAAAACTTAAATTTAAAGTTAGTAGACCAACAAGGATGAAAAGAAAATAATTTTTCATTTGTTAAAATTGTTTTTTTGTTATAATAATTTGTCCATAATTAGATCAAAATACATAGTTAGTTTAGGGCTTTAAATCTAAACGATTACTAATTTTAGTATGCATGCATAATAAATTAGAGAGGTCAAAATTATAAAAAAAATTTAATAAAT
>Ga0181568_10005238_pt1 | contig 11451 bp, 14 predicted proteins | sample 101ome_20_FD_133758 | JGI IMG/M metagenome (GOLD analysis project Ga0181568, IMG submission 133758) | Coastal salt marsh microbial communities from the Groves Creek Marsh, Skidaway Island, Georgia - 101404AT metaG (megahit assembly) | ecosystem: Environmental > Aquatic > Marine > Intertidal...
ACATCTTTATCCGTTATCGTGTAATTTTTTCTTTTCTTTATCATATTATTTGACCCTATTTCATCTATCAAATCTAATGCTTTATCTGGATACTTTCTATATGGTATATATCTTGAACTTATTTCCATTATCTTTTCTATCGATTTTACATCAAAATAACATTTATGGTATTCTTCATAATACTTTTTTGTATTTATTAGTATTTCTTTGGTTTTCTCATAATCCGGTTCTTCTATATATATCGGTATAAACCTTCTATTTAACGCACTATCTTTTTCAAAATATTTTACATATTCATCATACGTTGTTATACCTATACACGATACACTTCCTCTTGATAACGCAGGTTTCATTATCTCTCCTATACTTATCGTATTCTGTATAGAATTATTATTATGTTTCATTATATTATGTATTTCATCTATCATTAAGATGTTTTTCTCGTTTTCTTCTAAATATTTTATTAATTCACTTGCGCTCTCTTCATATGAACCCCTTGTTTGTGTTCCTGCTATTAATGATGTCGCGTCTAATTCTAATATCTCATAGTCTTCTAACTCATAATGACTCTTCTTTTCTACTATGTTATTCGCTAACTCTTCTATTAGCGCAGTCTTTCCTACTCCCGCATTCCCTACTATTATTGGATTCCGTTTTGTTCTTCTTAATAACACTTGGGTTATCTTTTGTATTTCTTCTTTACGCCCCCACGCCCCTTTTAATTTCCCTTTTTTAGATAATTCATTCAAATTTGTTGTTATTGTTGTTATGTCAAATGTTTTTGATTGCATATATTTTATATTTTATATTTTTATAGTGTTGGTGGAACGCTTAGATATCACTTTTGTTATACTTTAACATCTTTTTATACGTTTCTATATATATATATACTTCCATTATATTCTTTTTGTGCAACCCCATCATTTTTTCACATTCTTTTTGTAAACAATTCCATTTCTTACACATCCCGTTGTATATGTATTTTTGAATTGTTTTATCAAACTCCCCTATGATACTTTGTTCAAATATCGTGAAATTATGGTCCTTTCTGTTATATATATAGGATTCCTTCCCCTTTGTTATAATTACTTGAATCATCTTACTTCTTTTCTTATGTAAATTTATACTTATACTACCCTCCTTTTTTATTAGTTCTAATGTTATATCAATCCCATATCTATCCGTAGATATTATCTCTATCTCTTTATATATCGTTTCGCTTTTATAGACCCCTTCATATTCTTTTCCTATATCCACACTCTTTAATATCAGCTCTTTCCCTTCCACCTTTTGTCTTTTCGGTAGATGATTGTAGCTTTCCATAAATAACGTATTCATTCTGTAATTCTCTATTTATTTTTCGATTTCTTTAAGTATTTTTTTTATTTCATTTAATATGAATAAATCTTTTCTTCTTCGCACTTATATTGACGCTCATCTCTGTAAATTATCTTATCATAATTATGATTTTTACAATTTTAGAAAAATTTCTTCTAAAAACGTTCATTGTAATTTAGTTTCTTTTAAAGATAATTCTAAAACTATTGTTATTCCTGGTTCTAAAAATTTCAAAGACCATAGAAATAATATTAAACTTTACAAATATTTTGATCATAATTTAAATATTAGTTTTCATTCAGGTTTTTATTTTCATTCTTTAGAAATTTTGGATGTTTTACAAAATAATATCGATAAAAATACTACTTATAATCTTACAGGTCATTCTTTAGGCGCAGCTTCTTCTGTTATTTGCGCTCTTCTTTTAAAACACTATGGTTATAATATTAACCTTATTAATACTTTTGGACAACCTGCTTTTACTGATATCGATGGCGCATCTTTCATAGATGATAATTTATGCAATTATAATCGTTTTGTTATAAATTCTGATTTTGTTTGTAATTATCATACATTATATCCTTTTAATAAATTAAATTATCATCATACTAATAACAAATTTCTTTTTTCAAACTTTAATAATAATCTTTTAGATAATCATAAAATAGACGCTTATTTATATAAAATTTTTTATCTTATTAAATTAAATGAAAAAACGATGCGATAATGAATTCGATAATCTATTTTTAGATGGGAAACTCGTTAAGGGCCTAAACTCGTTATCTGATGACCAAGATAACGTTACTTTATTAACTGCTTATTGGACTGGTTTACAGTTTAATGATAATTATTATACTTATAAAAATGAAATTCTAACTACAAATTCAAATCCAATAGACCCCAAAACTTGGTATCATATTAATATTAATAAGGATGATGATATTACTATCAATGTAGATGATACTACTGGTACACTTACTATCAAAAATGATAAAGGGGAACCTTATGCTGATATTACATCAGAATTTAAATTATATGATTATACAAAAAATTTACAATTAAATGAAGACCTATGCAACTTACAGCAATTTTATAAATTACAATATGCTAATTCTACAGAACATAAAAACAAAATTGACGATCATTTTGAGTTTAAAAAGATCAATGATAAAATTAGGGAGGTTTATGGTGACGAAGAAACCAATAGATATAATTATATAAGTACAGGAAACGGTCTGGTAAAATGGATACAGTCTATTCCCCCTTATTTATCTATTACTAAAACTGCTTGGTATTTTCCTAAAACACCTACTAGACCTAAATTGTATGTTCACAAAGCTTTAACTAAAGATGTTCATATTAATAACGATTTTTACATTATTAATGACCAGTTTTTCTATCAAACAAATTTAATTCATGAACTACCCATACGCGAAGATGTTGAAATGTATATTATTAATCATAATAGATTAAAATGGGTATCTTATTTACAGAAAATCTATGAATATAAAAATAATCAGGTTGGTAATATTCCTGACTTAAATGTCAATGTTGATAGTGATAAACAAAAGGTACTAAAACACAACCAAGAGGCTCTGGATTTTATGATTAGATATGGCCTCCTCGAAGGGTCTGGAGGAAAAGGTCTTGGCGCTTTGGAAATATCTTTAATTGTCCTTGCTGTATTAATCTTTTTCGCACTTGTATATTACGCAAGAAACTGGATACCAAACTGGAGACCGATATTCTAGATTTAGATTATTCTTGTACGAATTTTGGTACATACATTATATCTTCATAATAAAACGATTTTCTCGTGAATGGTGATTTAAACCCCGGTTCTAAATATCTTTTTTTATAATATATAGTTCTTCCATCTATCTCGTCATATGCTACTATCACATCTTTCCACTTTCTACACCCCATTATTGTTTCTTTATCCATTATTATTTTCGAATTGATTTCCCAATCCTGTCTTATATAACATGGTATTTTGATTTCTTCGCATGTTATAGGATCAATCTTCATATCAAGACCTTCAAATTTTATTTTTATTTTTTCACATAAAATTTCATACATGCGGTCTAATTTATTTTTGTTTTTTCTTTCTTGCGCAAATATATCGAATATTTCCTTATATACATACATACCTCTATATCCCTTTTTTATATTTCCATTTGTCTTGTTGATATGATGCAAATCTTTTCCATTTTTTATATGTTGCTTTACTTTTGACATAACACCTTTTTTGAATCCATAGAAAATTAATTCTTCTGTTGTATATTCTTTATTTTGCACAAATATAACCTTTCCAATCATTTTTTTTGTGGTTTGTACACCAAACCTTTTTATGTACTCTATAAGTTCATATTGATCAATCGTCTTCATTATTCAGTAGTAGTACTTTCAAATGTTTTATCTTTCTATTTTCTATTTCTTTAAGTAATTTTTTTCTTTTTATAATATAGTATGATTATCGTTTTAATTGTAATTGCTATATTAATTACTTTTTCAATTGCTGGTTATTTTACTTTTTTCAAGTGCAATTCTTCCCAAATTAAAGGTTTTGATAACAATCGTAAATCTGTTTGTCTTAATAAAGATGATTTTTGTTACAATAAAGATACTGGATTGAAATATGGAATCGTCTTAAAAGATTCCGATGATAATCTTAAGTGTTTTAAAAATAATGATTCTTGTGGTTTTAATAAAAAAATTATTAATTATTCTTGTGTTTATGTCGACCCTATTCCTAAACGTTCTACTAGACAATCTATACTTATTAAGTCTATTAATGAAAATTCCTTAAAATCTAATAAAAATTCCTTAAAATCTAATAAAAATTCCACAAATCCCCTATCTGTTTCAAATCAAAAACTTCAAGATGATAAAAATAAACATCAATTAGAAATCGAAAAAGAAAAAGAAAAACAAATCGTTGAATCTAAAGCTCGTTTAGATGAAGCTAAGAAAGATGAAGCTCGTCGCAATTCGGAATTACTTAAAGAATCTACAGAACGTGATTCTAAAATCTCTAAAGAACAACAAGACCTTGAAAAAAAACAAAATGTTCAGTTTGATAATATTTTTAAAGAACAACAAAAACATATGAATGCTGAATTAGAAGCACAAAAATTAGTTGCAGATGGTAATTTATCTTCCGCTCTTGAAGAATCTTCTCAAATTGCAAATAAACAATCCGAACGCCTCACTTCTCTTGGCCTTTTTTAATCTTCTTTTGCTTTCATATCTTCACCTAATGGAGCATTTTTACAGCTACTCATTTTTTTTTGATTGGTTCTCCAATTTTTGTCCCATGAATCCGCTATTTCTGGTGTTGGATAATGTCTTAGTGTTTTTGTGCTTTCTTCCCATCTATATACACTCTCTCCCGGTTTTCCCATTGGATCGTTTGTTTCACATATAATATTTTTTCTACCAACTGTTTCCAATATACCACCAACATATTCTACATCATCTTCTACATCTTCTTCTACATCTTTAGCTTCTTCTCCAAAATAACATTTCTTATCTATTATTTTTCCTTCTTTTTCTTTATCATAACACTTTATTCCTTTTGCTATGCATTTTAATTGATTATCTTTATTTGTATATACTACACCTTTGTATTCTCCATCTTCATAATGACATAAATCACCTTTTTTTTGACAATCCATCGTTAGTTTTCCTTCCGAATTATAATATCGTTTCGTGTTTTTTTCACATAATATATCACTCCCTTCCTTCATTATCATCTGTTTGTAAACATAATATCCAACAGCTCCAATTAAAACTAATGGCACTACTTGACTCATTTATATTATATTATATTATAATTACATATCCTATGAATCCTATGAATCCTATGAATCCTATGAATCCTATGAATCCTATACAAACAGTTTTTGATTCTGTTGATTTGCGTCATCTGATTCTTAAACATCTCATTTTAATTACTGATAAAGAATTGTTAATTAAAGATATTCACATTTTATTATTTTCTCTTGTTGATAATAAATGGTTTCTTCATTGTCCGTGTTCTCTTTGTGTTTCTAAAAAATTAGACTATTTTTTTAATATTTAATTTTATATATGTCGTTTTATCGCCATCGTCAGTCCTAAACTGGCTATTATATGCATCATCATATGCGGTTTTAATACTTTTATCGTGCACCATTCTTCTCTTTTACATTTTTTATCTATCTTTTTTACATATTTAAATTGTAAAAATCCTACTATCATTAAACATATATAGTATATCCGTCCATTTATTACATTATCAATGAATGTCACTTTTATGAATGATATCATTATTACATAATATACACATACCAAATCTATTTTATGATACAAATCTCCTATTTCAAAATTTTTATGATGCAAATAACTTGTTATCATTAACGCTATTAATGCATTTCTATAGTATTTTTCTTCAATGTTTTCTTTCAAACTTACACTATATGGTATCAATAATAACATAGATGTGTATATTAATGGATTTTCTTTCATTATTAAACATACGGATTTTCTTTCATTATTAAAAATTCGGATTTTCTATTATGAATTACTAATGTTTTATAAATTCACTAAACATACTTAAAAAAATATTTTCTTTATTTATATAAAATAATGCAAATTTTTGTTAAAACTTTAACTGGTAAAACTATAACTTTAGAAGTCGAATCTTCCGATACTATCGATAATATTAAAGCTAAAATTCAAGATAAAGAAGGTATCCCTCCCGACCAACAAAGACTCATTTTTGCTGGAAAACAACTTGAAGATGGTCGCACTCTCGAGGACTATAATATCCAAAAAGAGAGTACACTTCATTTAGTTTTGAGGCTCAGAGGAGGACGCGATGTAATCTAATTTCGGAATTTCATAAAGATACTTAAGAATTTGTTTATAAATATAAATTAAAAAAATGAGTTGGGGTGGCGGAAAACCTGGCGGTGCTTTATTCCAAAGAAAATCTGGTGGTGAAAAAAATGCATATAACGTTGTATTTAACACTGTTTCTCCTAAGATTTCAAAATATTTTTCTTTTAAAACATATCATACCGAGGAACTTGCTTATGAAGCAGCAGTTTTGTTTCGAATTCAAAAAAGTGCAGAACTTGGTTTAACACGTAATATGTATAGAAAACTACCAGATGGTATATATTGGAATAATGATGAAAATAACTTTCCTGTTACTAATAATTCTTATGAAGTCCATATTAAATGCAAGGGAGATGATATGTATATATTAGTTGATGAAGACGATTTATCTTATGTCGATAAATATACTATTTGTGTTACAAAAACTAGTGCAAACACAAACAAAACAGCTAAATATTATGCTGAAACGTCATTTAAAGGTCCTCGCGGAACTAAAGAAAGAACTAAAAAATTTCATAAAGATATTACAGGTTTCGATATGGTCGACCACATAAACAGAAATCCATTAGATAATAGAAGATGTAATCTTCGTGAATCTAATTATAAATTAAATAATAATAATCGTGGTATGAATGTTAATTCCGATCCAGAACACATTTTAGGCGTCAGATTTAGAGATGGTTCTTGGCAAGCGAGAATTAAACAGGATGGTGTTGAATATGTTGAACGTTTTCCTGTTATTATTCATGGTGATACCGAAGCTAAAAATTTAGCTATTCTTGCTCGTAAAAAATTTAATGATAGATTCAATTGTAAAAATTGTTGATTAACAAATGTAAAACTCGTCTTTAATCGATTTTTCCATTATTATTCTTTTCAAATCATTTGGTAAATTTTTTATATTATCATTTTTGTTCATTACACGTATTGCAATTATTTTCAATTTTCTTTCTTGAATAACTCGTCTTTTTCCATTTTCATGTTCTATATAATATCCGTTATTATCATATTTTAACATATATATCATTTTTTTATACAATTTTTCAATTGGATTATTTGATATATCAAAAAATATTATATTGTCTATTATACATTCAAACGATTCAGGCATTGTTTTCAATTGATTATCATTTAAATATATCGATGTTAATTTTCTACATTTACCTATACATTCTGGTATATACGTTAATTTATTTTTTGCTAAATATAAAAATTTCAAGTTATCAAGATTTCCTATCGTCTCTGGTAAATTTATTAGGTTATTGTTTTCCAAACTCAAAGATTCTAGGGCTTCTATATCACCAATTGTATTCGGTATTCTTCTTATTTCGTTATTTGTTATATATATTTTTTTTAATTTGTGAAGACCACCAATTGTTTTCGGTAATGTTTTTAATTTGTTATTTGATATATATATCTCTTCTAATTCTTTTAGATTTCCTATTTTTTCAGGTATTCCGGTTAATTCATTATTTGATAAATTCAATATTTTTAAATTTTTCAAATCACCTATTTTTTCAGGTATTGTTTTTAGTTTATTGTGACATAATATTAGTTTTTGCAATAGTATATGTTCACCAATGGTGTCCGGTAATTTCTCTATTTGTGTTCGTTGTATATTCAATTTATAATATGTTTTTAATTCTTGCAAATATGATAATCTTTTTATCGCTTTTCCTTCTATATTAAAATATCGACTCACTTCTGATATATATACTTTTATATGTTCTGGATTTATATCACTATTCACTTCCATTATTCTTTGTCTAATGGTTGTTATAACGTCCATATAACTATTTAAATGGATATTCTTTAAATTATTTTTTATTTCTTTATAAATTTATTACATGTTCTTTCATAATTTTATTCTCTTCTCTTATTTGATGTCCTATTGATACTATATTTTCTATATTTAATTCTATTTTTTCTATTTTTGGATTTTGTTTTACTATCTCTTTTATGTTTTGTTCTTCTTCCATTATTTCTAATATTTTATTATCGTAAAGTTTCGATTTTATTGCTGAAAAAAAATCTATATTCTCTTCTTTAAATTCTTCTATTAATATTTTTACATATTCTTCATTGATTATATTCTTATATAGCGTATTTATCATTTCTTTCTTTTCTTTTTCATTCGCTTTCCAATAAAATTTTTCCATTCGACCATCTCTTGTTAGTGGATCATACATCGCATTGAAATTATTTCCAGTCACTATTATCGGTACTCGGTTTATTTCTTTTCCATATATTCCCGGTATCACTACTCCTTTTGGATCATCCGCTATATTCATTATCGTCGCATTTACTATCTGATTATTTACTGTATATTGTGTGTTTCCGTGTATACCTATTCCCGCATCCAAATCATGTATTACCAACGTACTGATCCCCCCTTTATCTATTATTTCCGAACATTGATAATATCTTTGTCTTATAATTTTTGACGGTTCTCCGGCAGTTTCAGATTCTAATTCTCCCGGACTTATACTCACAACTTCACTCCCTATTCTTCCTAACGTTGTGTTTGTCTGAAAAGTTTTCCCTTCCCCTTTATTTCCCCAGATTCCTAATATTAATGGTGTATTTTCTATCTCTAAATAGTTTTTCGCTACATGTAAAGATACTCTATCCATAAATCTTTTTGATATATGTAATCCGTTCTTTTTTTCATAACATTTTGTATTCACTTTTTCATATTCTTTACTTGTCATTACACTATTGTGCGTTCCATTTATTTCATCACCTTGAAATTTCTTTTCTACCATCCCTTTCCCTCGTCTTATATCTAATTGATCATCCGATATGTCATATTCTAAATTCTTCCATTTGTTTCGCGCAATCGTTTTCATTCTATTTTTCATTGGTACTGTTATATGTGGTATTTTGATACTTTTCATTTATTTATGTTTTTATTTATTTTTCTATTTTAAAACTCTCTTAATCTATTATTACTATGTCTTCTTCTATTTTATTTGTTAATTCTCTCAACTTGCTTAAAAATTTCGTCTTGTTTTTCGCTATGTATTCATCACTGTTTACACACTGTTTTATCAAATCTTTCATCATATATGCTGTTCTATATAATACATCTTGTTTTGATTTATTTATCTTTTCTAAATCCGTTTTTACCTGCATTATTAATGTCTTGAATATTTCCTTGTAATTCTCTTCCTTCCATTGTCCATTTTCATATATACTTATCTTTTCACTTGTTGCGCTTTTTGTTTTTATGTTTCTATTTTCTCCCTGTCCGTGTGTCTCTATTATCATGTTTATTGGCGTATTCCATTTTAATGTATTACTTGGATTGCTTTGATAATCTTCATGTACCCATCCTAATACCTTATCCATCTCATTTAACATTATTCTATTTGTTTCATTGAAATTCTTTAATACTACAAATATCTTATTGATGTTATACGTATTATTTACTGTATTGTATGTGTTGTTGTTTATTGTGTTGTTTATTACTTTATTGGTCTTATTTGTTTTTTGTTCTAATAATGTATATAATTCTTTTTCATATTTATATCTTGCTTTACAACTTTTTATATGTTTCATATAATTAGAACGATATTTCGCATCATGTTTGCAAAATTTACACATTGTATGTTGATATTCTCCAATTGGTATTCCCAATTTTATTTCCATTTTAACTGCTGGTATAGTATTAAGTTTGCATGTTTTTTCATGTCTATTTTTATCACCATTATTTTTAAATATTTTTGCACAATAGATGCATTTTATTTCTTTTTTTATACATTCGTTTTTTATTTTACTTTGTATGTTTTCTAGTATTCTATTTTGATGTTCTTCGTTTTGTAATTGTTCTTCTTCGGGTTTTGGAACACATTTTCTTATTGCATTATAATGTCTTATTAATTGGCTTGGGTATTGAAAGTATTTATCACATATTTCACAATTTACCATTATAATTATACTTGTAAATAAATCTTTAAGTATATTATATGGGTTTATGTTATAGATAATCCATTTTATCTATAATAATTACATTAAATTATTATACATATAATAATATTTTTTTTATCATTAAGAAAGCTAAAATATATAAATATAAAAAAATGTACGATATTGTATGTATAAATTCATAGAAAAAAATGGTATTGAGCAACTCTTGTGATGAATAAATATTATGTTACCAGATATATGTCTTTATGTATTTCTTTATTTAACACTATTAACATTTTCGTAAATTCTGTTTTAGTATGAAATGCATAACATTTTATGTCCATTTCTTCATTCAATTCATCCATAATATAATTATAATTATTCATCATATCTTTTTTATATATGTTATCTTCTATTTTATATGATTTTATCAAATTTTTGAATGCGTACAAACAACGTTCATATATATCTTCTATAGTCAATAAATTCCATTTGTTATTATCATAGACATAAACATATCCAATATTCCTGGGTTTACAGATGATATTATGATGTCTTGGATCTGTATGTAATTCTTTTATAAAATCAATTATTTGTTTTTGCATAATAAAAATATTATGCTCAGAAATAAAACGTTTTAAACGTTCGTTAGATACAGTTATTGTGTCACTAAAATTATTTGGAACTACAAGTGTGTAGTTTTCAGTATTTAAAGATGGTTCATATTTTTTAAACAATTCTTTTTCATAATTATATTTACTCTTACATCTTTTAATGTGTTGTAAGTAATTGCTACGTGTTTTACAATCATATTTACAAAATTTACACATTGTATGTTGATATTCTCCAATTGGTATTCCCAGTTTTAGTTCTAATCTTATAACTGGTAATGAATTAAATTTGCATATCATTTCATGTCTTTTTTTACTACAATTATCAGACATAATTTTAGAACAATATATACATGTTTTATTTTTTATTTTTTCATTTTCTATTTTTACATTTTCATCATCTTCCTCTTTCATTTTCATATGTATTGTTTCAAGAATTGTAGTTTTATGTTCTTCGTTTTGTACTTGTTCTTCTTCGGGTTTTGGAACACATTTTCTTATTGAATTATAATGTCTTATTAATTGACTTGGATATTGAAAGTATTTATCACATATTTCACAATTTACCATTGTTAATATGTAAATGAAACATATCTTTAAGTATATTATGTGGGTTTTATGCTATAGATGGTGCATTTTACCCTATAACAATTGCATTTTTTTATTATACATATATTATTATTTTTTATTATTAAGTAAGTAAAAATAT
>Ga0181568_10005241_pt1 | contig 11447 bp, 2 predicted proteins | sample 101ome_20_FD_133758 | JGI IMG/M metagenome (GOLD analysis project Ga0181568, IMG submission 133758) | Coastal salt marsh microbial communities from the Groves Creek Marsh, Skidaway Island, Georgia - 101404AT metaG (megahit assembly) | ecosystem: Environmental > Aquatic > Marine > Intertidal zone...
CCGATCGACCTGGTCATCGTCAAGGCGGGTTCCGAGGCCACCGGCACGGACGAGCCCTACGGCGTGGAAGGCGACCTTGCTCGTGGCACGGTTCCCCGTGAGGTCAGGACGATGCTGCGCCTGCAGAAGGCCATCGGCCCTGTGTCCAACGTCAGCGGTGAGCCGAAGGCCACGCGCCCTGCGGGGATCGCCACCATGGCGGTGCTCTCCGATGCGGACCACCGCCACCACATCGAAGCGCTCGCGACCCGGGAAGCGAAGCAGGCGATGCGTACGGCCACGAAGGGCCGCGCCTCGAAGGCGGGCCCTGTTCAGCCGGCCCTGACCGACATGCAGGGGCGCGTCCAGCTGCTTACGGTGGGTGAAGGGGTCTCCGTGCTGCCGGTGCGCACGGCCAAGGACGGTGGCGGAAAGAGCCTGACTGCGTACGCCAGCGTTTCTCCTCGCGACGCGATCGACCGCCAGCACCAGGTCTGGGAGACCGTTGACGTGGCCCTGCGCGACAGCGCGACCCCCATCGTCATCCCGCCCATCATCTCGATCGGTGGTACCTCGCTCGACGCCTACCTCGCCTGGACCGAGCGCCCCTCGCCCTTCATGCCGAAGGGCATCTCGCAGTACGTCACCACCACACCGCAGGACAAGCTGAGCCGTGCCAACGCGGTGGAAGCGACCCGCAAGAAGATGGAGACGGTGGCCCTCATGGCCTGCACCGACGCTGGCTCGGTCATCAACGACGTCCCGCTCTCGCTGGTGGACCTGCGTGACGAGGCTGTGGCGGACTTTGTCGAGCTGGAAACGGTTCGCGCCGCGCTCGAGCAGCACCACAACCTCCAGCCGGTCACCATGGACCGCTCGGACGTCCTTGTGCGGCTGAAGGAGCACTCCGTCACGATCGGCAAGGGCACCACCCGCGGGCAGCTGTTCAAGTTCGAAGAGGGCAGCAAGGAGACGGGGAACTGGGACCGTGAACCCTTCCAGACGCGTGATATCTTCCTCGCGCACGCTATGCACCTCAACCGCAACCAGGTCGGCCGCTACGCCAACGGTTCGCTGGCGGGGGCGGACCTTGCGCCGCAGATGCAGCACCTCACCTCGCGCGCCTTCGCGCAGGCCTACGGCCGCCAGGCAGGGGAGATCATGCTGCGCGATGAGGACCTCCACCGGGCGAAGATCAAGATGGCTCAGGTCATCCTCTACGTGCCCAACGATATGGAGGAGCTGCGCTCCACCGAACAAGTCGCGCGCCTTGAGAACGCGATGTTCACCGCCGTGACCGAGGCCCTGGGCGGCACCCGTGGCCTGCTGCCGGTCATGGTGACCACGTACCGGATTCCGATGGAGGCCCACGAGTACCCTGTCGCCGGTGTGCGCCTGATGACCCACGCCAAGGACGTGTTCGACCTGCTGGGTGCGGACACGCCCGAACTGTGGGAGAAGGTCCTCACGGGCATCTCGATCGGCGAGATGGACAGCCACAAGGGCCGTGGAGTGATCCAGCAGAGCCACCTCTTCAAGTTCGAGAAGAAGGCCCTGCGCTCGGACATCAACCGTGGCGTGCCGCTGTTGAGTTCCTGGGCGGACGTGCTCGACCGCGTGACGGGCGAGATGTACCGCAGCGGGTACCAGCCGAAGAACCCGGACGCGTGGAGCGACGGGATGGGGACCAAGAGGGCCTGAGTGGTCTTTGGACGGCCATGTGTTATTTTGCCCGTTCTCCGTCGGCCAAGGACGGGGCTGTGAGCCATCTGGAAGGTTGATACGCACAACATTAGCAAGTAGATTGAAGTATTCTTCAGAGTTGGAAAACCCCGGGGTCATTGATGGCAGGGGAAACCATGTCACCATCGATTGACTGGCGCGATTTTGACATCATCCTTCGACACGCCGTACCGCAACATTACCACCTTTCGGACCATTTGAATGCAACTCGTAATTCAAACTATCAAGCATGGCTCGCCCAAAGGACGCGATTGAAGAATGACCAAGACGATCCATTGTGGGAGGTTTCGTGGGCGTTCAATCTGCGCGGTAATTATCAAAAATTTTCACCCGATATCGTCGAACAAATCTTGGGGGTTGATCCTGTACAAGCCCAGTGCCTTTTGCTGCTCGCCGACGTTTTCCATCGGCTCAGTGGCGAAGGCAGTCCAAAAATTCTGAAAGTAAAGGATGGGCGACCTGAGAATTTGGCCCCCGGCGACCGGTGGGGGCCAAAGGTTGTTCTCCACGACATCCATGTATTCCAGATGTATGGGCCTGAATTGGGACGGCGGCGTAAGGGACTGAAAGACCAATTGGAGATTGCGGAAAAAGCGAGGAGGACCCTGACAAGTTCCGATGAATACGGTTGGGAACATGGGCTTCATGGATCTGACATTCTGAAAACCCCGTACATCCATGGGTATAAATCGCTCAACGAACTCTTTCAAAGCAACAAAAAAGGTCGATCTGAGGCAGTTGAACTTCTTTTTGACCATTTTTTGGAGGACGACCCGGAGGGGAAGATCCGCATCATTACTTTGAAAATTTCGCTTGACCAAATGAAACTCGCATTACCTAGGTTCGTGAAAGCGAATGAGGGAGAACTCGAGAAAATATTGGACGGTGAAGGCAAGAACCCGATGTTCGCGACGTGCGTTACTCCAGAAAAGAAGGAGGTGGATTCGTATTGCTTCATTCACGGAGACGAATGGGGTGAGAATTTCATTTTGGCCAACAGAAGAAAGGCACTCTTCGCTATAGATCTTGAAGATTCGGTGCTGCTGCAGTTGCCAAAAGATGGAGGACATGAGGACGAGGATTTTCTCAGGGGCACGCTCACAACCTGCGGAGGACGGCTGGCGTACAGGATCGAGTCCAGTTCATGTCCTGAAGGATGGGAACGTCCAACCGGGCCACATGCGATGAGCACCCTCTTTGGCGCCGCACGCCTCTACACCGCCCTCATTCAATTTCACAGCAACCAGCGCCAATCCCCTACCGACCGACTTTCGGGTCAGGACTATGACCTCCTCAATGACCGTGCTTTGAAGTGCATCGGGACCTTCACCAAGGACCTCTCCGAGGAGGAGCAGAGGTCCCATTGCCTTCAGTTCATGGTCGGGTGCTGGGACTGGGCCCTCCTTTGGGGGGAAAAGGGAAAATTTCCGGATGTGGAGGCGTTCATTGCCTCGCTTGAACGAGCCCAGCGGCGTCTGTTCAATGGGACGCCATGGGTAGAAAAGCTTCCAGGCACGCACTTGGGGGCTTCCCTGATCTCCGACCCTCAGGAACGGCTCGAGGTCCGACTTCCCTACATAGACCTTCCAGATTACACGCGCGAACTATTGAAAACTCCAATACGGACGGACAGCGACGTTGAGGGACTTGCTCGAAATCAACTCCTTGATTTGGCGAACTATGCGAAAACGAATCCCCCTGTCTTCATCGATTTCGTGGACGGTGAGCTCCACTACTTCAGCCCCCATCAGGAAGGTCCTTTCGTCAACATGGTTCGGCAAAAAGCAAGGCGGAACAACAGACAAGTTTCACCATTGGGGGGAGTTAGAGCGGTCCATGTTCGCATTGATGCGGGGTTGCAGGAAGGATTTGACGAAAGGGCTTGGGAGGCACTCTCTCAAGAGGCTGAACGGTGGTTCCGTGAAATCCATGGCCTCTCCGAAAGGGAAGGGGAGCCTCCGCTCCATTTTCATTTTGAGGTCGTCGATTATCCGGTTGAGCCGAAATTTGACTTGAATCTCGCGGATTATCTCAAAATGGGAACAACCTTGTTCTTCGAGTGTGCGCTGGCCAAACACCACGCTGAAACGCTCTCAAAGGCCATTCAGATGAACACGGAGCGGGTGAGTCGCCTTTTCGATGAATCGGACCATCTTTCAGAATGCTTCGTGCTTCTTCACAGCGTCACGCACCCGGCTGACGAGGTCCTAGACAGCAGTACGCTTCACGACCTTCACAACAGGATACCGTGCGGCGTGGGCACAATCTACGTCGCGGAGCCGGAACAGTACACGTTCGCCCTTTCCCAGTTCTTCGAACAAGTCGGTCGGGCGCTGTTGTGCAACTCAATTCTGCCCAAAAGGAAAAAATTGCACCTCCATGTTGAGATGGCCCACAATTCACAAACTTTCCATCGTCGAGAAGAAACCATTCCAATCATGATGACCAACATTTACCGGGACAAAAGCAGCTCCGGTTCCACCTCTACCGCGTTTCACACCGAGATTGAAAGCAACTCTGACCCGTTCGCCGTGCTTTTTGGAAAAACAGATCGGTACCTGTTCAAACCCAATCAAAACGACGCTCTTCGAAACATCCGGAATGTTGCATCAAACCTTGCAAGGCTCAAGATGCTCGGCTTGGACACAAGACCCACGGCCGCAGAGGTCCAAGAGCGACTCGGAAGTGACGGGGGCTTGCCTGCTCTTACGGAACGAAGGTCCTGGCAGAAGGAGGTTGAGGATTTGATCGCGTCCATGGGTGATGTGAACCTCTTCCGGTCGAGGGAGTGGGGCGAGGTGGCGGAGGCGTGTGATGCACTTGTTAAACAAGACGTCGTTCCTTCTACGATAAAGGCAATCCAAAACATCGCCTGCGTCGCGCGTTTGCATCTTGCACTTTCCCAGTTTGCTCGAAGGCATCGTAACGCCCCCCCAACACAGCTGAACTTCCTCAGAACGATTGAAGCCCTCGAGGTGATTTGATGGACGACGAACGAATGAAAGCCATTTCGCTGCACGCCCTCAAATCATTCTCAACCCGTCCAAGCAATTTGCAACACCATTCCCGGCCGTGGACGTTTTTGCTCCGAGAAGATATGATTCCATCCAACGATGAGCACGCGGTGGCCCACAATTCGATTTTTTCGCCCTGGAAGCATGATTTGCTGGGCCAGATGCGAAAAATGTTGAACGACCATGAAACCTGGCAAACTCAAACACCTTTGATGATCACAGCGTATTCCGGTTCCGGAAAAACACTGTTCATGACACAGGTCCTCGCTGAATTGCTCCAGGCGCACGTCGAGAAGCCGGGTGGTACCAACACCACGGACAACAACAACGACCCCGACGACGAACGCTTTCCACGATTTGATGTGCTGTTCAGCCAACTCAAAGGGTCGAACCCAGACGTGGAAAGTTTGGAAACAGCAATCTGTCTTGGTCTGGATGATGACGTCGTTTGCGATTCGTTCGACGCCTTGGAGCGGCGAAGGGCCTCATTCCCGTCGGAACACCCACCGTGCATCATCATCGATAGCCTTGATGAATTGCAGGAAAACGTGGGGAAACAATGGTGGAAGGTCAGCGAGCAATTGATTGCCTCCGGATATTGTGTCATATGGTCGTGCAGGAAGACTGACTTTGCTGCATCATTGATCAACGAAGATTCAGTCAACACGGCATTTACTGAAAAATATGAAGAAGTAAAAAAATGGAAATGGGAACTAGATTTACGAGCAAAAGATATTGCTCGAATTGAAGAGAAAGCTGACGACCTGATACAGGGCAAGGACCTCAAAAAATTCCTTCATCGGGCATACAGCGAAATCCCCCTTCTCCAAATGTTCACGACCAATTTTGTTCTGGATGATGGGCTCATTGACCGTCTCAATCGGGAATTGATTGAGGAACTGGTAGAGAAATTTCGTAAGGGTATCGAAAACATATCCGGGGTCTACGAACGGGAAAATGCATTGAACAAAAATTACTTTGAAGCCTTTTTCAACATACAACCGGTCAAAGTTCTGTTTGACCTAACGCTCAACCATCTCACTACGGACAACGACCAATTCAAACGCCCGATTAAGGTCATATGCCGTGAGACAGCCTTAGACGACGAAAGCATTCAATGGCAGGGCACCAATGCCGGCCTTGTCAATGCATTGTGCTCCTTTGGACTGGTCGTGAACTCGACAAGCACCAACGGAAAATGGAGGCACCGGGATTTTGCTTTGCAGGCCCACATACGCGGCAAAGGCGGGATTAAGGAAGTCCAGTTCGAACGTGAAGGTGATCTTCCCGTCATGCTTCGGCACATTCGACTGGACCTGTGTTTCGACAATGAGCGTCGTTGGCGTTCGGATATCGATGTTGAACAATCCAAAGGGTACATTCGAGATTTCGACCGACGAACAGCGGGCGCACTCCGGTATTCTCGCCCCTATGCGGAGGACGAGCCATTCGAACACGATCTTTTGGATTACCTGCGGAGTTTGGATACGGATCTGGGTTCGGTTCGTGAACCCTCTGAGGAAAGCCCAACTGAAAATGGTCCATTGAAGCAGCGAAAGTTTCTGAAGAAAAATCAGGTCGAGATCCTCAAACACTTTGCAGGGAAAACAATGGTTCTCAGAGGCTTCCCGGGAACAGGGAAGACGTTTACGGGCATCCGTCGACTCCTTATTCGTCATGCAGCACAATTCAGAAAGCAGGAGCCCGTTCGCAGTCTGATCGTTGCCTACAACGATTTTCTTGCCAAAAGTATTGTTGATGAGCTTGACAAAGAAGATTATGCAGAGCTATCCGAGTTCACCAAGGCCGAGCGCGAGCGAATTCTATCAGACATCGATGTGCGCTCTGTCAAGCAGATTTTTCAAGAGTGGGCACCGGACCTCGCCTCAAAAGAATCCCCCAACTGGTTGTTTGATGCAGAACAAATCCTTCCCTGGTTCGAAACGTGGACCTCCGAGAACAAAGCGTTCAGTTCGCTCAGTTACACGAACGCCGTCGAACAAGTTCAGAGGTTCCTTTTTTCCGACCGAACGGGCGAACCCGTACCCGACCTGAAGGAGGACGATTGGATCGGGCTCGAGGAACAAGAGCGACTTAGCATTGAAGCATGGCGAAAGTATGTCTTGGATCGGCTCGTTGAAAGCGATATGGTCGCCGAAGAGCAAATTGCTGCACAATTACGACTTCGCTTGCTGGCCTACGAAGCCGCTCTGAATGCTTCGAAGCCAGGCGCGAACATCGCACCGAAGAGCTACGATGCCATGCGCGAGGTCCTTGAATCGGAAAGAATCTTGAACCACCTCAGACGGATGTTTGCGGCCACAAAATACGACATGATTCTGATCGATGAGGTGCAAGACATAAGTCCACTCTGCACCCACATGATTTCTTTCCTCGCACCTCATCGCGGGGCAGACGGCGCAGATCGTTTTGTTCTCGCAGGCGATGAGAATCAAACCATCAACGGTCGGCCATTCTATTGGGACGCATATCTTCGAAGGCTAACTGATCTTACGGAGCGGGCGGTCGAGCGTGCAAAGGAGTTTGGATTTTTCATTGGGGATGAAAACGGGAGCACGGACGTTGAAAAACTCCGACCACACAACCACCACCTCGCGGGTTTGCATTGGAGGGATGAGGCTCGGGATTCTCTGCTTCATCAGAACACCGTGCTGATGAAGAATTACCGAAACGACGAGAAAATCCTCGAATTTGCGAAAGCAGGATGGGACGGTTGGCCAAAAACAACCGAATTGGAACGCGTGCGGGAGCACCCGGATTGGAAAGAATCGAAGGACGGGGGGCCGAGTAAAATGGAGCACGCCACCCAAAGCGGGGTTGCTGCTGAGCACCCTCTCCGCCTCTTTGAAGCTACATCACCCGAGGTGTACGATGAAGGAATCAAAACTCTGATTGAAGAAATACAAAGCATGCCTGACACCTGCCTGCTGGTCGTGTCGAAGGCACTTGAAGACCGAATTGCTCGGTTGATGGACGAAGTGGGGACAAAGGTGGATTTCTACAACACTTGGACCATCAAGGGCTTGGAGGAAGACAACGTCGTTCTTTTAGGGAGTTATTGGGTAGCCAGCAACGACCAAGACACGTCGAAGATCATCGTGAACCACCGCCGGGAGTTTTCGCAATTCGACATCTTCGACGAGGTGCAGAAAAGGGACTTTATCTCCCAACTTCAGCTCTTCCGACGAAAACACCTCGTCGCCCACACCCGTGCGAAGCTCCGCTTGATCTGCTTCTACCCCCCTTATTCGTCGACGGAGGCTGAGGCTGCCAACGTAAAACACAAGCAATTTCGGCATACAAATGATGTGCAGTTCGAGGAAGACGCGTTGAAAATCGATTCAGTACAACGGCTCAAGGAAGAATGGAAGAACGCATTCAGCGATGTTTCGGTCTTGGTCGAAAAGATGTATTCCATGTTGACGCTTCAAAAAGGAGTGAAACTACATCGCAGGTACGGGTCAGACAAGGAGCGAAACCTTGAGAGGTTTGCAAACAGGTTGGAGGCTCAGATCACGAAAGATCGGGAGAATTCAATCGAGGCAAACGAATCATCGCTGCTGATGATGTGGCTCGATGATCGTCTTGGAGGTGCCTGGAAATACATCAGTTCGCAGAACAGGGCAATCTTGGATTTGCTCAACCCTCTCAACGAGAAATCCACGTTCAAGCCACAAAAAGACAATACGAATGACCGTTATAATGAGGTTTTACGGTTGTTGGCTCACCTCATCCATCGCGGTCTTTGGCACGAAGAAGCGTTCGAAACGTTTGTTCAACTGATACAGAACATCGACCTCATTTCCACCAAACTCGGCAGAGGAGATCACGATGAGTTGGCCGAGCGATTCGCTGAACAAGTGCTCAAGAACGTGCCTGCTGGAGTGGATAAAGACGCCAACCGCGAGGCTATCCTCGCCCGCCTTCCGGGGCTGATTCAGACGTTGGATGGGCAGCTCTTGGAGGCCATTCTCTCTTGCTTGGACATGTTTGGCAACGAGGGCTCCGGTGGCTTGCGCGAGATGGAAGATCGCCTCGCTGATGTGTCTACGAACTGGTCGCAAGACGATTTCGTCTTCTTTGTATTAACCCGGCTCGAGAAGTTCGATTCAGGGTTGTCAGATCCTGCCAAACATTCCATCTTGCTGAATATCGGTGAACAAGTGAAAAGGAAGGCTTTCTCAGGACAAGTAAAGGCGCTGAACCGATTGTTGGGTGCCCTTGCTGTTGAATACTCCCAACGTGGAGCACGAGTGTCCGTTGCAACGAGCCGCTTTCCATCGGCTACGCCCCACGAACCTTTCATTGTCAGTTACCTCAGTGAATTCATCGAGGCTGACGAGGGGCGCCTTTCTCTTATGAGCAATCACATCGAAGTTGACCTTCTTCATCCCCTCATGGAGATGTATTCCTCGTTGTTCACGCAACTCTTTGGTGTTGAAGGAACGCGTGTCCAAGACTGGATGGACGCAAAGCACCTTCACGTCCTCGGGACGGTTGTTCTTGAATCGGTGCTTGCTGCATGGCTGAGAAATAAGCAAGTCAAGGATGCAAGGGTAACCACAACCTTGCAAAAGGAACCCTTCACGACCGCACTTGAAGAAATTTTATTCAGCGGTGCTGCATCAAGGATGACGTTCCGATTCCAAGGGGAAGACGCTGAAGATGAGATCGCAGCAATGTGGCTTGATTGTCTAAAACCAAAGAGAAATACAGAAAATGCAAAACGGTTTCTAAGAACTCTTGGTGAACGAGACGTCTCGAAACTCGGCCTACCCGCACGAAGTACAATTTCCAGCGATACGTTCGGAGCCTTAACGAAACTCGAAGGGGCTCCGCGGTTGTTGCTTGACTTCCAGCATGACGCATTGAGGTTTTGCTTCATCGACAATCTAGGGAACTGGAATGCTTCTGTCAGGCGTTCAACGGAGGGCCCGCTTCTACATATGCTACAATCGAAGATGGTTGTTGACGACCTCCTCCGTGGCGGAGGCTTCGGTGGGACGCGGCATCAAAGGGGACTCATCAAGCAATTGAGTGCAACTGCGAATGTGGTCGCATCCAACATCAACGATATTGCAAAGCAGTACGAAGAGAGCAAAGAGGTGAACATTCCTACGACGCTCATCGAACTTTACGCACAATTTCACTCATGCATCGAAGAAGCCAGGAACAACGTTCGTGATCGAGGCCACTTGGCCATTAACGAAAATGTTCAGTCAATCGATCCTCTGGGAATCGCTGAACGATTCTGGACATTGGACCATGACAACCCGTTGAAACTGGAGTCTCTCGAAAGTGTTTATGCGGAATTTGTTGAAGAACTCGCGGTCGAAATTTTGGCAATCGTTCGAAAATTATGCAACAATGACGTCGACGATTTTGAGATTAAAAACGCTGAACTTCTCAATTTAGTCGCCATGTGTCGGCTTCTGCGAGAGTTCCCTAAACCCCCAACGAAAGAAACCGAACCGGCAAAGAAAGGAAAAGCCAAGCCTGTAAGCGCTGAGGAACTTGAAAGAATCAGGCTTGACGAACTCGAAAGGAAAAGGCTTGAGAAACTCGGAAGAAGTAAGGCTGGGACTGGGCATCGAACGGAAGCCGATGACAGCTTACAAATTAAAACGATTGAAGAACTCAAAAGTGAATGCCCAGTCTTGTCCATCCATGGATTATTGGGTGGAAGCAACCCTGCCACGGTCGGTGTCGAGCAAATACAGAGAAGCCTTCCACTTCTTTCCGCACTCAAACGTGGGTATACCCAAGCCGGGTCGGTTTTGAACTCTCCAAAATGGAATCTTGATTTCGAGCGCCGAGCTGATGGGGTTCCTGAGCTGATGTCTGAGTTGAGGTGCCACCTCGCTGATCTCAAACTTGGCGGCCAGGGGTACACCATCTGTGAACTGTCGCGGCTCATCTCACCACGGTACACCGACGCTCAGGATTCTGAAGACGAGGCCGAACTGCTCGAAGGAGGGGTCCGCCGGGCGGTGGTGTTCAACGATCCGCTGAATAAGAAGGACGTGAGGTCACGGCTTGTACGGTTGGTTGAGCGGATGGATGACCGTTTGAATTCAGCCCCTTTAAATCAACAAGAAACGTCCTCATTTGAGGTTTGGTTCGCGAAGATCTTTTTCGACGTGGGCCATTCAAATGACCGGCTCTTTCCTGAGTTTGAAGACGTGCAAATCGGTACCATGTGCGAAGTCTGGCTCACGTCGTGCCAGTCCCCAACCCCGCTTAGGTTCACGAAAACTGGCCCAGAATCGATCAGCCCTGATATTGATTGGGGGACTTCCGATGTTGCTTTGTACTTCGAGCATCAACTCGGGCTACAGCTGCAAGGCAAATGGATGATCGACACTCAGCTCTTCGCCTTGGAAACGCTTGCGAACCGGATCAACGCAACCGAATGAGGCATGCACAGGCGGCGGGGAGTGTCCCCCCAGTCCATTGTTGGTGAAGACCGTCTTTCCGAGAACGTTGCCACAGGCACCCTACCGCGCCGTTCGGCGTGAAGTTGCAATGTTGCAACAGGATGTGTTGGGCCCCTTGGACATCGTTGCTTTGAAGTGGCCAACGAGCGGTCTTCGGCCGTGGCGTCCGACGAGGAGGGTGGCGTCAACGACGACCGGGTGGTCGACCGCGTGCGCGCCTTGCTCGACGACACGGCGGTCGAGGAATCCCTCC
>Ga0181568_10005247_pt1 | contig 11438 bp, 9 predicted proteins | sample 101ome_20_FD_133758 | JGI IMG/M metagenome (GOLD analysis project Ga0181568, IMG submission 133758) | Coastal salt marsh microbial communities from the Groves Creek Marsh, Skidaway Island, Georgia - 101404AT metaG (megahit assembly) | ecosystem: Environmental > Aquatic > Marine > Intertidal zone...
CGTGACGTTGGCGGATTTGAGGGCCGCGTCGCATGCTTCGAGCAGCGCGCAGAAACCCTTCGTTTCAATCATTCCCAATGCTTCTTGAGCCATTTGTTTTTGGTAGTTGAGGGTTGAGAGTGTCTTGGAGTTGAGTGTTGTTCCCGTCGCCTTACTTCTTGGCCTTGGGGGCATCCACAAACGCCTTCAGCAGATCGTCGTGCGGACGCGCGATGATGTGCGAACTGACGAGTTCGCCGACCTTGTCCGCCGCCGCGGAACCGGCGTCCACAGCCGCCTTGACGCTGCCGACGTCGCCCTTGACGAGGACGGTGATGAATCCGCCGCCAATCGGGACCGACTTGGTCAGATTGACATTGGCCGCTTTGACCATGGCGTCGCTGGCTTCAACGCTGCCGACGTAACCCTTGGTCTCGATCATTCCTAATGCTTCGCTCATAGAGTAGTTGTTTGTTGAGGGTTGAGTGGAACCACGAATGGACACCAATAAACACAAATCAGATCAGGCAGCGCCCCTCGACGAGAAACGGACAATCAATTCGTGTGTATTCGTGTTCATTCGTGGTTGAGGTTCTTACTTGATCAGTTCGCAGAAAGTATCCGGTTTCAAATTGCAGGCGTTGCCTTCGTCGGTGTCGATGTGGACTTCGAGCTTCACCTTCGGGTCCATGCGGACCAGGAGTTCGTCAAAGACCACGCCACAGGCTCCGCCGACGCGCAGCTTCATCATGTCCTTGTCCTTCACACCGTAGTAATCCGCGTCGTCGGGATGCATATGAACGTGGCGCGCGGCGCGAATGACGCCGGAATCCATTTCAAAGAATCCGCTCGGCCCCATCAGCATGCAGCCCGGAGTGCCGGCGGTGTCCCCGGACGACCGGAGCGGAATATCAAAACCGAGAGCAACCGAATCCGTGTAAGCCAACTCCACCTGGTTCAAAGGCCGGCAAGGCCCAAGAATGCGGAGATTCCCGATCACGCGCTTGCGCGGCCCCACCAAGGTCACGGTCTCCTTTGCGGCGTAGTGCCCCTCCTGATAAAGCCACTTCATCGGGGTCAGTTCATAGCCCTTGCCGAACAAGGCCTCCACGGCCTCCAGAGTCAGATGACAGTGCCGCGCGCTGACATTCACCAGCAAGGGATTCGGCGCGCCGGCGCTCTTCGGAGCGGGCCGCCCCATGCGTTCATACACCGCCTTGCGAACCAAATGTTCGATCGCGGCTCTGTGTGGAATGGCTTTGTCAGTCGACATGTCGGTTCAGGCGAAAACGCAACCACGAATGGACACCAATGAACACGAAGGCAAAAGACGGCCGAACGCCGAATCAAAAACCCACGACCCTATGGCGGCCGATTGACTCCTATGATTCGTGTTCATTCGTGTGAATTCGTGGTTGAGATAGAATCTCGTTCAACAAACTGAGCGAACTTTTTCAAAACTTCCCAAAAACTGTCAACCATTATCTTGCAAGATTTATCAATATCTGTCACACAACCGTCACCATGACCGCCGAAGAGCGTCAAAAGAGAATCGAGGATCACCTGCGCAAGGTGGAGTTTGCCTCCTTGGATGAATTGTCGGAACAGCTGGATGTGTCGGCGTCCACCATTCGCCGAGACCTCACCGCCCTCGAATCCACCGGCACAGTCAGACGCACCCATGGCGGCGCCCGTTTGGTGGCCCCGGACTCCGATGAATTCGTCTTCACCAACCGCGACGAACGGCAACTTTCGGAAAAGGAACTGATCGGCCAAGCCTGCGCCAAGCTGATCGAGCCGAACCAGACCGTCATCATGGACGGCGGCACGACCGTGTTTCACGTGGCCAAGTATCTGGAGCCCAAGACGCCGCACATCATCACCAACTCCCTCCCCGTCGCCAACCTGTTCGCTTCCCACCAACAGGTCGAGGTCGTGCTTTCCGGCGGCGATTTATCCGCGGCTGGGCGTGTTGGTGGGACCGCTCGCCGTCCATGCCTTTCACGAAATGCAGGCCGATGTCGCCATCATGAGCTCCGGCGGCATCACCGCCGGCGGCGTCAGCAATTCCCACGTGCTGCTGATCGACATCCAGAAGGCCATGATGAAAGCCGCCCGCAAAGTGATCTTCTGTCTGGATTCGACCAAGTTCGGGCGTCAGTCACTGACCACCCTCTGCGCCCTGGATGACATCGATGTCATCGTCACCAATGAAGGCGCAGATGAAGATTTGGTCGGGGAACTGCGCGCCAACGGCATTGAAGTCGTGGTCGCTGGCAACGCCGCTTCCTGATCGCCGACAGCTTTCCCGTTCTCCCGGACAACGCCGTCACGTCCGCGCGATTTTCAAAGAGTCCGAAGGTGTGAGGGTCTGATCCACAAACAATCGATGCCAGACCTCCAGCCAGAGCAGGCTCCAGATGCGATGGGTGTGATCCCGGAGGCCGTCGCGGTGTTCCTGGACGACCGCCATGACGCGATCCCTGTTGAACCATCCCCTGTCCATCACGTTTCCATTGACCACCAGCTCATCGACCACCGGGGTGAACTCGTTCCGCAGCCAACGTTTCAGCGGCAGCGAAAAGCCCCGCTTCGGCCGGTAGATGAGATCATGCGGCAGATGACGCTCCGCCAGACGTTTCAACAGATATTTCTGCGCCCCGCCCCGGACCTTGAGCCCGGAAACGATTGATTCCGCCAACGCGGCGACCTCCGTATCCAGGAATGGACTTCGCAGCTCCAAGGAGTTCATCATCGATGCCACGTCAATCTTGATCAGATAGTCGTTCCGCAGCCGGCCGACAATGGTCAGAAACAGGTTCTGATCCGTCAGGTCGAGATCCTTGATCGATTCCGCCCACCGATCGAAAATGCGGTCAGCCCCCTTCCCTCCCGTCAGTTCGACAAATTCCGGCGTATAGAGCAGGCGCTTGTCCGGCGGCGTCCACCCTTGGGTGTAACGATGCCGAATCGCCGGATTGTCGCTGCCATGGACCAGTAGCGTCCGGAGCTTCTGGATCGCTCCTCCGTCGCCCGGCAATTGGCCAGGCGACAACAGGACCGCTTCCAGTCCCCGTCGGAGAAACCCGGGAACCCACGTTCGGACCCAAGCCGAGTAACGCGACACCCGGGCGATGTCATAGCCGCCGAACATCTCGTCTCCGCCATCGCCGGTCAGCGCCACCGTGACCTTCTCGCGGGCCGCCCGGGACACGTAGCAGGTCGGAATGGCCGACGAATCCGCGAAAGGCTCGCCATACTCCCAGACCAGCGACGGCAGGATTTCCAACACGTCCGGCTTGAGAATCTGTTCGTGATGCTCCGTCTGGTAGCGCTCCGCCACCGCTCGGGCATACTCGGATTCCGAGAATTCCTGTTCCTCAAAGCCGATCGAGAAGGTCTTGCAACCGCCGCCCATCTCCTGGCTCATCAACGCCACGATCAGACTCGAATCGATGCCGCCGCTCAGGAACGCGCCCAGAGGCACATCGCTCACCAACCGCTTGCGCACGGCGCGCCTCAGGGTCTCCTCGATCGCATCCACCGCGCCTTCCTCGGTGAATCGGCGCTTGGTCCTGAAGCTCGGAGTCCAATAGGTCCGCGCTTCGTCTCCCGATTCCGCGAACTTCATCCAGGATCCGGGCGCCACCTTGTCCACCCCCGAAAAAATGCAGGCATCCTGCGTCGGCGAAAGATGATGCAGATAAAGATCCACTCCCTCGGGATCGAGTTTCATCCGATCCGGTTCCAGCGACCAGATGGCCTTGATATCCGACGCAAAGGCAACGCCGTTCGCGTCGCGCCGGTAGAACAACGGCTTCTTGCCAAACCGGTCGCGGGCGAGAAACAGCTCCTGCGTCACATCGCTCCAGATGCCGAGGGCAAACATGCCGTCGAGTTTGCCGACCACCTCCTCGCCCCATTCCTCGTAGCCATGGACGATCGTTTCCGTATCCGCGTCGGATCGGAAGACATGCCCCTTCGCCTCGAGCTGCTTCCTCAATTCACGGAAATTGTAAATCTCCCCGTTGAAGGCGCACCAGACCGTCCCGTCTTCATTGGACATGGGCTGATCGCCCCGCTCACTGAGATCGATGATCCGAAGACGACGAAAGCCCAGGCCGACATGCCCCTCGACCCGTTCGCCGGCGCAGTCCGGCCCGCGATTGACCATCAGGTCCCGCATGCGCCTCAGCGGTCCGGCTTCGACCGGCGCGCGATCGAAGCGAATGATTCCACAAATGGCGCACATGGCGGCGAGGTTGGTTTGAACACTGACTGCGCGGACGCGGCATTCGCCCGGCGTTGCGGCTGCGGCGGGAGTCGCCCCGACGCCGCCATTCATCCGCAGTGTGTTGACCGCCGTTTAACACCGTCAAGCATTTTGCCGATAAGGCCTCTGAAGCGTCCCCGACGCCGCGCCGGGAAGGCGATTGACGGCCGTTGCCCGAGAGCCTAGCGTCCTTCCCCGCGGCCCCATCAACCATGCGCGAAGCACACCTCAAACACCTCGTCTGTCCGGAATGTCAATCCGGACTGGAACTGAAGAGCGCCTCCAAGCGCGACGGCGACCGTATTGAGGAGGGCGTTCTCGGGTGCCCGGATTCCAAGTGCGCGAAAGAATTCAGCATCACCTCCTTCATTCCCCGCTTTGTTCCCGTGGAGAACTACGCCTCCGGATTCGGCCTGGAGTGGAACGAACACGCACGCACCCAATACGACAGCCACAGCGGCTGCGACATTTCGGAAAAGCGCTTCTTTGAGGAAACCGGTTGGCCGCGCGATCTCAAGGGCGAGGTGATTGTCGAAGTCGGCGGAGGCTCGGGCCGCTTTACCGAGCAGGCAGCCTCCACGGGAGCCACCGTCCTCTCGCTGGACTACAGTTACGCGGTGGAGGCAAACCACGCCTCCAACGGCGACAAGGAAAATGTGCTGATCGTCCAGGGCGACCTTTACAAGATGCCCTTCAAACATGACGCAGCCGACCGCGTCTACTGCTTCGGCGTGCTGCAACACACGCCCGATCCGGAAAAGTCCTTCCAGCAACTGCCCAGGTATGTGAAGTCGGGTGGCAGCGTGGTTGCGGACAACTACATCATGCCGACCGGCATCCGGAAACTCCTGGCCACAAAATACTGGATCCGCCCCCTCACCAAACGGATGCATCCGCCGACGCTCTACCGCCTCTGCAAGTTCTACGTCAAACTGATGTGGCCGTTCACGAAATACATCCACAAGCTCCCCAAGGGCGCCTATATCAACTGGCGGCTCCTGCTCGCCGACTATCGAGACGAGTTCGATCTCTCCGAATCCATGCAGCGTGAATGGGCGATTCTGGACATCTTCGACAAACTGGCTCCGGCCTACGATTTCCCCCAACATTGCGAGACCATCGAGAAATGGTTCAAGGACGCAGGCCTGAAGGACTGCGACGTGCGCCCCGGCTACAACGGCATCCAGGGTCGCGGCGTCAAACCCTGACCTCGCCCGCCAGTTCCGAGTAGATCTCCGAGTACTTGCGGGTCATTGACTCAATCGAGAACTCGTCCTCAATGGTATTCCGGGCGACCTTCCCCATCCGCTCGAGGCGATCGCGATCCGCAACCGCCGCTTCAAGGTGGCGGACCAGGTCATCCAGCTCGCACACATCCGCCATAAGCCCGTTCTCTCCGTTGTTCAGCACATCCTCCACGCCGCAGACGACGGAATTGCAGAGCGCAGGCGTCGCCGTGGCCATGCCCTCGAGCATGGCGTTGGAGAGCCCTTCCACAATCGAGGGAATCGCCACCAGGTCCACCGCGTGATAATAACGTCGGGGATCCTGCTGGAAACCGGTCAGATGAATCCGTTCCTGGTAGGGGCTCTTGGGCACGCGCTCGCGCACCGCGTCCTCGATCGGACCGCCGCCGCCCACAATGAGCAGGTGCATGTCCGGGATCCTGGCCGCCAGAACATCGAATGCATCCAGCAACTCGGCATGCCGCTTGTACTTCCCAAAGCGGCTGAAGATTCCCACCAAAAGGGCGTCCTCCGGATAGCCCAATTCCCGCCTGGCCTCCAATTTGTCGCCGGGTTGGTAATAGGAGATGTCCACGCCATTGACCACCACATCAAAGCGTTCGGCATCGAAACCCATTTCCAGGAAGTGGTTCTTCAGGCTCTTGGACACCGTGTGGATCCTGGCGCAGTTCCGGTAATACTTGTGCCGTTGTTTGATCCGACGCGGCTCCAGATTCTCCCCCCGGAGCTGCCCATGCTCGCCATGAAAAATGGCGCATCTTCGCCCGTAGGCCGTGGCCAAGGACGAATAGATCAACGATCCAAGATTGTGACTGTGCACGATGTGCGGCTTTACTTTGGACAACAGTCGGTGCAGCCCATGGAGCGACCGCCACGAGAAGCCGTCCGTCTTGCAGAGCTTGTAGACCCGGTCCTTGTGGGAAAAACGCTCGGCAAACGCGCCCACCCGCTCAAGGCAACAGACATGCACCTCGTATTTGTCGGGATCCAGTCGTTCCGCGACGTTGATCAGCCCGTTCTCCATGCCGCCCGGATCGAGCGAGAATACAACGTGCAGGATTCGAATTCGTTCTGTCTGATTCATGCAGAATGTCGGGCGCAACAAGACCGGGCCGGCCGATCACCGGCGAAGGGCGGCATGGTTAAGGCTAACGGGAGACCCCGACAAGCATAACATCGGCCTTCCAACGGCGCCGCTTGAAGACCAGCCTGCCGCAAGACGTCGGCTTCTGGAGGATTCCCCCCAAAAAACAACGAAGGCTCCGACGCCTGACTTTACAAACAATTCACAAACTTCAATCAGATTGGCGTCGTCTAATCTTCAGAATCTGCTATTGATCAAACCACTCCCCGCCCATGAAACAGATCCTGTCCCTCTTCCTGCTCGCTGCGATCGTTGGATCGACCGCGGCGCAACCGGCGCGACGCGACGAACGCCGTTCACGCTCCACCGGCAACCGCTTTCAAGCGACCGATGTCGCCTACCCCAGCGAGTTCGCAACCCGGGTCGAAGGCGCTTACCGCGTAATCACGGCCAACGGCATCCCCGATCATCAGACCGGCCAGTTTCCCAATCGAGGCAACCCGCATTCCATTGCGCCGCAGGACTACCGTTACCGGATTCCGGCGCAACCCAAACCCGCGCGCACGACAACGCCCCTGGGCATGCACCCCTTCGGGATCGCGGTGAATGGGGTCGTATTCGATCCCCGCGCCGCCGAATGGTGGAACGGCGCGCGAAATTCCATCTGGCAGTATGAGCCGCTGACCTCCTCAATGACGCTCGGCGCAGACATGAATGACGCGCACGTCCAACCCTCGGGCGCCTATCACTATCACGGCGTCCCGGCGGCGCTTCTCAAGAAAAAGACGGGCGGTTCACCCAAGATGATCCTGTTGGGATGGGCGGCGGACGGTTTTCCCATTTACGGCCCCCACGGACTCAAGGACCCCGCAAATTCCGGCAGCGGCCTCAAGCGGGTGCGATCCAGCTATCAACTCCGCAAGGGGCGCCGCCCCAGCGGCAGCCAGGGACCGGGCGGAAACTATGACGGCTCCTTCACAGCCGATTGGGTCTACGTGAACGGCTCCGGCGATCTCGACGAATGCAACGGCCGTTTCGGCGTCACGCCGGATTTCCCCTCCGGAATCTATCACTATTATCTCACCGAGGAATTTCCTTTTGTCCCCCGACGCTTCCGCGGAACGCCCGATCAGGGTTTCATGCGCCACGGCGGCCCTGGCGGACGCGGGTTTGGCGGACCGCCCGGCGGACGCGGATTTGGCGGCCCTCCCAGCCGCGGAGGCGGACCTCGCGGAAACCGTCGTCCCGGAGGAGCTCCTCCCAGACCGCGCTGAGTCTGATTCCAACCGGAGAACCCGCTTGTAATCGGGCATTGATGAACGGCGACTAACTCCGCCTCCGCCCCTTCCCGTAAGACACCTTCCCCTCCGGAGCGATCGCGGCCGCCTTGGCCGTCCCTTCCGCGCTTCGCTTCAATTCCTGGACCTGGTCCCGCAGGAGCGCCGCCTTCTCAAATTCCAGGTTGTCCGCGGCCTTCAACATTTCCTCCTCCAGTTCCCTGATGGTCTCGGTGACATCAAAGTTGGCTTCCGCATCGCGCAGCAGGGCCGCCGCGTTTTCGTTCACAGAAGTCTGTCCCGCCAGACTCTCATCCACCGCCCGACTCACGCTGCGCGGAGTGATCCCGTGCTTCTCGTTGTAGGCCCGCTGTTTTTTCCGACGATACTCGGTGGTGGCCAGGAACTGCTGGATGCTGCGGGTCTTCACATCGGCATAGAGGATCACCTCGCCCTCCAGATGCCGCGCCGCGCGCCCCGCAGTCTGCATGAGACTGGTGGTCGAACGCAGATACCCCTCCTTGTCCGCATCCAGGATGGCGACCAGGGAAACCTCAGGCAGATCCAGCCCCTCGCGCAGGAGATTGATCCCCACCAAGACATCGAACTCCCCCTTGCGCAACGCGCGCAGGATTTCCACCCGCTCAATCGCGTCGATCTCGCTGTGCAGATAGCGGACATTGATCCCGATATCGCGCAGGTAGTCGGTCAACTCCTCGGCCGTGCGCTTGGTCAGCGTCGTCACCAGGACCCTTTCCTTCCGTTCCACCCGGACACGCGCCTCTTCGATCAGGTCGTCGATCTGCCCCTTCAACGGCTTTAGCGTGACCTTGGGATCGACCAATCCGGTGGGACGCACGATCAACTCCACCACGCGTTTGCCGCACCATTCCAACTCCTTCGGCCCCGGCGTGGCGCTGACGTAGATCGTCTGACCGGTCAATTCCTCAAACTCCCGAAACGCCAGCGGCCGGTTGTCCAGGGCGCTGGGCAATCGGAAACCATGCTCAACCAGGGTCGTCTTGCGTGAACGATCGCCCTCATACATGCCGCCCACCTGCGGCACGGTCGCATGCGATTCATCGATAACCGTCACAAAATCCTCCGGAAAGAAATCGATGATCGTGCTCGGCCGCGAGCCCTTGGGCCGCCCCGCAATATGACGGGAGTAGTTCTCGATCCCCGAGCAGAACCCCATTTCCTCCATCATCTCCAGGTCATACTCAGTGCGCATCTTGATCCGCTGCGCCTCCAGCAGCTTGCCCTCCTTCTCAAACCAGGCGACGCGGTCGCCCAGCTCCTCGCGAATCGAGAGAATGGCCCGCTTCAATTTGTCCGTCGGCGTGACGAACTGCTTGCCCGGGTAGATGGTTACGGCCGGCAGTTGGTCGAACATGTTCCCGGTCAACGGATCAAAACGGGTGATCCGGTCGATCTCCTCGCCAAACCATTCGATCCGCACGCCTTCGAGCGCGTAGGCCGGATACACCTCCACCGTATCGCCGCGCACCCGGAACTGGCCGCGCTCAAAGGCCACATCGTTCCGGTCATACTGCAGGTCGACCAGCCGGGAGAGAAAAATGTCCCGCGACAACTCGTCGCCGACCTTGATCGGGATCACCATCGCCTCGTAATCCTCCCTGCTCCCGATGCCGTAGATGCAGGACACGCTCGCGATCACAATCACGTCGCGCCGCGCGAAAAGGGAACTCATCGCCGACAGGCGCAACCGCTCGATCTCCTCGTTCACGCTTGAGTCCTTCTCGATGAACGTGTCCGTGCGCGGAATGTAGGCTTCAGGTTGGTAGTAGTCGAAGTAGCTGACAAAATACTCCACCGCGTTGCGCGGGAAGAACCCCTTGAACTCGGAGTAGAGCTGCGCCGCCAGGGTCTTGTTGTGCGAGACAACCAGCGTCGGCCGGTTCACATTCCGGATCACATTGGCGATGGTGAAGGTCTTGCCCGAGCCCGTGACGCCCAACAGCGTCTGTCGGTTCACTCCGGACTCCAGTCCCTTCGTCAACGCCTCGATCGCCGCCGGTTGATCGCCCGCCGCCTCAAATGGAGCCTCAAGTTCAAACATCGTCGCTCAGGCTACGGCGCTTTGCTCCAAGACTGAATTCGAAACGACCGCAATCGCCTCGATCCCATCATTGCGACCCCCGCCTCCTTGCCGCCAGTTCGTCGGAGACCGCAATCTGCCGCTTCCACTGCCCGTAGGCCCGGCCCTCCGAAGAAAGCAGATCGAGTTCCCGGCGAACACTCTCGTCAATGACCGCAGCCTCCCGGTTCATGAACGGCGTTCCCGGCAACGGCATGAATGCATGCGTGTGAACCCGCGCGCCCAACTCGGAAAGCTCCCGGGCCAACCGCGCGGACGCCTGAGCATCCTCCAACTCCTCGCCTGGCATGCCGAACAGGAAGTCCACGTTCGGTTCGAATCCCTCTTCCAGGCAGATCCGGACCGCGCGCTCCACCGCCTCGACCGAATGTCCCCGGCCGGCGCCATCCAGGACTTTCTGCGAACCCGATTGCCCGCCAATGATCAGGTTGTTGTTGTCCACGTATTTCTTGAGCAACCGAAGGGCCTCAGGGGTGATATGCTCCGGGCGAACCTCGGACGGAAAGGTCCCGTAAAACAGATGACCGTCCGGTCCGACCGTCTCCCTCAACGCCGCCAGCAATTCCTCTATCGCATCAAGCTTCGGTTTCTCGTCATCCGTTCCGTAAGACAACGAGGACGGCGTGATAAAGCGATAATATCGGGAGCCCACGCTCATGAGCGTCCGCACATGCTCGCAGATGTTCGCCACCGACCGATGCCGGAATCTCGCCTTTGAAACAAAGGGCGTCTGGCAAAACCTGCAACTGTAGATGCAACCGCGGGTGATCTCGATCGGCCCCATCTTGCCAGAAGTTGGAAATGGCGGATAAGCATCCAACGAGATCAAATCCCCGCGGCCATTGCGAACGATCCGGCCATCGCGAAGAAGCGCCAGCCCCGGGATATCTTCGATGCCCGCGCCGCGCGCCAAACGTTTTGCCAGTTCCACAATGATCTCCTCGCCTTCCCCGCAGGCGACCAGGTCAAATCCGGCTTTCAGCGTTTGCTCCGATTCCGCAGTGGCGTGCACGCCTCCAGCGATGTGAATCACATTGTCGAAGGGGCCCCCGGCCTTCAATTCCGCCAATTCGCCGCTCACGGAATCGAACCGCGGCGAGTAGAACGACCACCCGACAAGGACCACCCGCGAATTGGACGCTGCCCTTTCCATCTCCCGCGACAGCTCTTCCAACGTCCCCGGAAATCGCATGTCAATCCCAGCTGTGACCGGATCGCTCTCCAATGCCCCGGCCAACGCGTTCAGGGCGTACGTCCCCGGTTTGCGGTAGTAAAAAAGGACCGTCAGATCCCTTGTTGCTTGCTTCGTCGAATCCATGCGCGTGACGCAGCCCATTTCACGCATGCGCCCCGCCCGCGTCAACCCATGGCCGCCCCACGCCCCACGCCCCCCCCCCCACCGCCCAAGCCCCCCGCCCCCCGCCCCACCCCCATCCACCCCTCAAATCCCGCCCCC
>Ga0181568_10005250_pt1 | contig 11435 bp, 9 predicted proteins | sample 101ome_20_FD_133758 | JGI IMG/M metagenome (GOLD analysis project Ga0181568, IMG submission 133758) | Coastal salt marsh microbial communities from the Groves Creek Marsh, Skidaway Island, Georgia - 101404AT metaG (megahit assembly) | ecosystem: Environmental > Aquatic > Marine > Intertidal zone...
GCCGTAGAAGTGTTGTCAGGTAAGTCCGTCGGCGATGACTTGAGCATGTTCGTTCCGCAAGAAAACAAACAGTACACGGGCACAATCGAAGAAATCACCGAAAACGCCTCGGGCAGCACCAGCACCTGGCATCCGGTCGCGACAGAAGACTTTAATGGTGACGGCATGGCAGATCTGCTGCTGCGTAATGAGTCTGGTTCCTGGTGGCTCTACACCCTTAACAGCAGAACGATCCAGAGCCAGGGTAGTGTGAGGATGATCACCAACAACGACTGGCGTCCTGTGTCGTTTGAAGACTTCAACCAGGATTCCCGGTCTGACGTGATGATCAGGAACATCAGTTCAGGCTACTGGTGGATGTACCTGCTGAATGGTCAGACGATTGAATCGCAGAGCAGCGTCAGGGCGACTTCAGGAACAGACTGGCAACTGCAGCCCAGCAAGTAGAATGAGGGAGATGGGAGTAAAAACCAGTCTTGTTTTAGTTAAACGTGGCGCTTGTCTCAGGGGCATTGGTTATTGGGTTTCTTTGTCTGGTCATTGCATGAGAACATTTGTAGGCTGGCACTTTCACTCATCATTCCTGAACCGCCCTGGGTCAGTTTGACGATTCGGCCGTGATTGGTCAGTTTTGGCTTATAGTAGGCTTTTAAATTCTGTTTCATCACCTAATTATTGCATAAGAAGCGTGTAAAGCCATAGCCTTCATCCGCTGGCAGGGCACGTTCGTCAATCAGTGTCCTGCAGCCAGTAACCCAGGGTCAGTGCGTCCAGCAGATCATCGTAATCGTCCGTTTCGGGCCGTGAGAGAGAGGCCAGCCGATTCAGTTCATTATCGCTGAGGTAGGCTTCAAGGACACCCCGAAGCTCCCTTAGTCGTGCCTGTGGTGACTGCTCAGTATCGAGTAAAAGCAGCTCGGTGAGCCGCCAGCCAAGATGATCCTTGTCTTTCCGCCAGCAAACCGACTCAGGCAGCGATAGGGCACAGAACTTCCGCGCCAGGTACTTTGTCCAACCGTGTCGTGTTCTGATGTCGAGCGGGAGGGCGTAGTAAAACTCAACGAGGTCCCTGTCGGCCCAGATGTCCCTTGCAACCATGGAAGCTTCGCCTGCAACCCGGTCCTGTCCGGTGTTTGACGACTGGATTTCATCCATCATGGTTTGTGGGTCCAGAGGTTCCGGGTTACGCAGGACAAGGTTAGCATTGGCCTGCTCTGTCAAGCGTTGCCTGAGCATCAGGCGGTCAGCAAAGTCCGGGTTGATGCGGTGGAAGCTTTCCCGGGATAACTGTTTAGTTCTTCTCCCTGCACGCCATCTTAGACGGTAAAGCCTGAGGGACGCCGGCGCGAAAGCCTGCCAGCTGTTCACAAGCAAGGTTCTGGCGGTACCAAACCCCCGGTAGTAAGTGTGGTTGTTTGAAATATCCCGACTCTCTTGTAGTGCCTGGAAAAGCCTGCCCCGTTTCAGGAGATTGGCAGGCAGATTGCGCGGACTCGTCTGCACGACGTCACCGGCACAGCCATGTAGCAAAACCCGGTGCCGCTGACCGGCAAGACGGGCGAGCACACGCTGTAACAATACCGAGTTTTCCACGGGATGGGCTGCAAGCCAGGCCAGTTCCTTTAGCCCTGCAGGCAACTGCGGATCATCGATGTTCATTGACACCGCGCGCCCATTGAAGACCGCCTGTTGCTGCAGCGCCTCAATACACTGACTTTCGATGCACCCCTCGTCGCCTGAGACGAGTGAAAATGCGGTGACGTCCGCTGCCCCTGTAGCAGGGAGTGCCGCAACAATTGAGGCTGAGTCCAGCCCACCACTTAGCAGCATTGCGGCTCTGTCGTCACCGATGCGCCGTTGCGCAGATGCACGCAGTTTTTCTGTCAGGGCATCAACATAGTCGGACTCTGATGCCAGCCTGAGGGGCTCTGGTTGCGTCAGTTTCCAGTAGGATGATTTGCGGTAGCCTCCTTGTTCATCAACGGTAAGTGACTCACCCGCCATAACGGCCACTACATCCTTGTACCATGTTCTGTCTGTCTCTCTCTCCACAAGTTCCGGTACCAGGATGGTTGCAACTCGCTCTGCGTTTGGTGCTGAAGAAACCCCGGCTAATGTAATGAGGGCTTCGGGTGCGGAGGCGAAGGCGATTAAGCGAGGTGCCGTAGCAAAGTAGAGTGGTCTGGCGCCGAGATGATCTCTGGCACAGAAAAGGCGTCGGCTTTTTTTGTCCCAGATTGAAAATGCGAAATCTCCGGCCAGGTAGCGAGGGCAGTCCTTGCCCCACCTGCGAAAAGCCTCGAGTACCAGCTCTACCTGGCTTGTTGCAGGGGCAAGGCCCAGACGCTTGCCGAGTTCTGGCGCTTCATCCAGTCGCAGGTCAGCTGCAATAACGTGTTGCCCGCGCTCAAGCAGGGCAATGTTTCTCCCTGCCTGTCCGCCGGGGTCGAGGTGGCCGTAACCCATCGCGATACCTTGACCCTCCCAGCAGGTGAATCCATCCGGTGCCCGGCTTGCCATGGCAGCTGAAATCTGTTGTATCTCTGAATCAGCGACAGCGCCGCCATATCGGATGATGCCAAAAACAGCGCTCACAGACTGCGCTCAATCGTTTCAACCAGGTGCGGCAGTTGCTCGAATTCCCGTGGAAACGTCAGCCTGCGAACCGGCAGGCCGGTCGCCACGATCTGGTTTATCTGGCTGAGGCTGGTTTTGAGAAACTGCTGGTCCCGGATGTTCAACGAGTAGCTTGCCGATATCAGCGCAATCGATCTGTCCGCGGCCGACGCAAGGTTATAGGCGCCAGTCTCGACAACTGCATCGGTATCATCAGGCAGGTCAATGAGGTAGAGGGCAGCCAGTTTCAGGTCATCGAATGATGTTTCAGTTTGAAGTTGTATCCGTTTTTTATCGGAGTAGTGCGCCATCTGCTGCTGTCTTGCGCTGTTGTAGAAGGCATCTGCTATATCTGGCCACAGGCGCAGGCCAGGATAACCTGGCAGGACGGATGGCTCATCTGCCATCTTCAGCAAGAAACAGTCATCAGTCAGCAAGCGGGCGCCCGCCTGATGAAATGCGGCGGCGAGTGTGGATTTGCCACTACCGGTTTCACCAAGGAAGCCTATGACTTTGCCATTCGGCAGCTGCACGCAACTGCCGTGGAGCACCAGGTTGCCCCTGTGAGCCATGACCCGCGGCAGTACCTGGTCGAGCAACAGGTGTTCTATGGTTGCCGTGGTTGTATCAACGAGGGGTGCGCAGGCTATTTCAGCCAGATCAGCGGTGATGTAAAAGTGAGCGCCATCAGGGAAAAAAAGACGATAGCGGTAGTGGGGGTGCTGCTCGATAAGGTGGGCAGACAAGGTCAGCTCGCCACTTTTTGTGTGCCATTCATGAATCAGCTGCTCATTGGTGCTGATCTCGTCAATGGTGTGGAAGACAAGCTGGGAAGATGGCGCGCCCGGCAGCGGAGTGATCGAATCCAAAGCCATATCACTGCACAGCACAATGTCAAACAGCGGGTAACAGTCACTCGTCATGGCTGCGATAATAGCAGAACGGTATGTCACGTAAGCGTGGAGACCGCCCGGTTCAATCGCTGCGTGATCAGCAAGACCTCGGAGACTGGTTTGACGGATTGTATCGAGATGGTCGTTGCTGCCGGTTCGAGCTGAAGATGCCTCTGACGGTGATAACAAGCAGCACCACAACAAGCACGACACTCGGAAGTGCCGGCAGGAATCCGATGATCCCGAAAATGTCTGCTGTTCCCAGGCGATTGTCGCCAAAGCTCAGTGAGCGATTCCCGGCAGCGTTGCCGAACCAGTAGAAAATCGTGAAAGACCAGGCGACATAGATAAAGCCCCAGGCGACGAATTTCTGCAGGGCTTCGCTCAGATTCAGCTTCGGCAGGGCAAAAGCGATGGTCATAACCAGCAGGCCGTTCATAGCACCGCCGGAATGCGCTCGCACCCAGCCCTCGGTCGTGCCGTATACCGAAAATTCAACGATGACACCTGGCCAGACCTCAAGGCCACCAACTAGCCCAAACATCAGCATGAATCCAGCGAACATCGATGCGAGGATAACCAGCATGCCGTGTCCCAGCATGATTCGTTGCAGTCTTTCCATGGGCTAACTCCGATTTTGTTTTTGTCGTAACTGTCAGGCGAACGGTATCGGCATCTGTGGATTGTTTGTGTCGATGAGTGGCAGCGGGTCTTCCTTACCCAGGCGTGCATGGCCTGCTGTCCAGTCTTTCATCCACTGCGGATCTTCTTCGCACCTGGGATTATGCCCCGGCAACAAGGCGCGCAGCAGGAAGGGACCTACATTCCAGAGCAGTGAACCGGTTTCCTTCAGTATCTCCAGCCAGCAGGCAGGTTTGCCTAGTACACCGTCTTTCTTCAGCGCGGTAAACATGCCAGCGATGCCCCAGCCCAGAACGTGAAATGACCCATGCAAGACGCCGATGGCGCGGGGCAACCAGGCACCCGAGCAAGCCATGTAGGCGTCATAGGCAACAGTTTTGTGCTCTGTTTCCTCGACCATGTGCATCAGCCAGAATGAGGTGATGTGGGGGCAAGCTTTGTTAAACAGCTGTGTCCTTTTGTTGATCATCCAGGTGGTAAAGCCATTGGTCATGCATTCAAATCCTGCGCTATAGGCAAGTTTTGTGCGCAGACTCCTCTGGCCCAGCTTCTTGTAAGCTGCGTCGAGCCTGGCCTCGATATGCGCAAACTCCGGATAACCGTTCTGTCTTAAAAGGGCATTAAGTCTTTGGTGGCACTTATAGTGGCTTGCCTCCTGGCCATTGAATCCGCGAATGTCCTTCAGCAATTCAGGGTTTGACAAGTGTTCGCCTGCCTCACGCATGGTCTTGACGAGAAACGGTTCAAGGTAGGGCATGGTCAGCGAAATGCCATTGTAGAAGTGGCCCCGTACTCGTCGCCCCGGAATCCACAGTGGATCAATGTCGCCGGGAAAATCAAAAGAAAAAGTCCTGACGGTGATTTCATCCACCTGCTTGGGCTCGTAGTGATAGGTCGGATTCGCCATGACCCGGTTGTCCTTCTCAAGTACCGCCAGTCTCCTTATATCTCATGCTACCACGCCCCCGCGAGTTGACGGCCAGCTTTAGAAGGTGGCACCGAAGCTTCCTCATAGCATTCTCATGCTTCACAGTTCGCGCCGGAGAACCTCAAATCGGTAGGGAATTATCCCAAGGGATGTCTGCATAAACTCGCTCTTTTGAGTGCCTGACTTGATCGTCTGTCGTCCGGCTGTCTGAATAATAGATCGTTGTAGCGACTGGACTTTCTGTGACTGGGTGTATCAACTAAACTGACGCAGGGTCAGTTCAGGCCACTGAGTAGCTAGGATTTGTAAAATAGAAAAATGAAATTGGCAGGCCTACAGGTCCATTTTTTTCTAATTTCCGCTGTGATGTCTTTCGCGGCGATGGCCAGTCCAGTAGATTGTCTGGAGGTGGATCAGGATCTCGAGCTCTGTGCTGAAGCAGCGAGCGGAAAGCCCGAGCGGGGCGTTATTTCACAAGAATTTTCCCGGGAGAGAATGGCCGTCCTGGGCAGTTTCTCGAGACAGTCAAATGTTGACGAGTTGTTGAACCGTTTGGCGCTGCTGGTTGAGCAGGAAAACCTGCCGCTGCGCCCCGTAACAGCGACAAAAGTCGGCTCATCGGCAACTCGGGTAGGGTTGGCGGGACGTGGATCTGCTAACGTTGGGAGCTATCTGCAAACAATAAAAACATTGGGTTTCCCCGATGCTTGGTTAACTGACGCGGAAATAGCATTTTCGCCACTAGCAGATGGAGGCGAGATCTCGGGCGGGGATCAACTGATGCCCGCGGTCAACGACGAGTCGGGTCCAGATTCACTCGAGGTCATTGCCGCTGAGGCCGAAGCGGAGGCGGTTACCCCAACTTTCCGCGATGCTTCTCCGGCAGTGGGCAATGCCGCCGCTGTTCAGGTGGCTGAGAACGGATTGTCGACTTCCGTCGATGTCTCTGGGTCGGCGCCGGAAGGCTCCCTGCCAGAACAATTGCGCGCTGAAAACTTTCTGTCGGAGGCGCGGGCGTCTGAAATAGTGCCCGGTGCAACCCTGGCCTTCCCTGATGAACCCTTGGTTGTGATTGAGCCAGCTGACGAGCAGAGTGATGTGAGTTGTTCCGGCACAACTGAGGAAATACTGAACTGCAGTGTAGGGGATGTTCGGAGGCTCATGAAAAACTGGGTCCTCGCCTGGGGCGCAGGTGACGTTGATGCTTACCTCAATTTCTATACCAAAACCCGGTCACCGCGCGATGATATGAACCGGTCGCAGTGGGAGGCAAACCGTCGTCAGCGTGTCTCCCCAGATAGAGATGCTGAGATCAACCTGAAGCTAGAAAGCCTCGGCGTTAGCGATTCAGGCCTTTTCGATGTCGTTTTCAGGCAAAATTACATTTCGCGGGACTATCAGGACACCGTCCGTAAGCGCCTGTTCCTCCTCAGGGAGGCAGATGGTTTGAAAATCTGGAAGGAAGAAGTCCTGCCCTGATGCGCAGGGTCGCCTATTTTTTCAGGAGGGGCGTCGTCCCATGCAACAGGCGTTTATCTCTTCCACCGCACGAGGTATGCGGGGTCGAATCGCGGTTAGTGCAAATAATTACCTTTTTTAAGAACTAATAAAACTATCGTCGTGGCGGCAGGCAAAGCGAAGAAGACTTATATGAAAGACATGACAAGCATTGATCCGCATTTGGACTACCAGGTGGTGATCATTGGTGCAGGCCTCTCGGGTATCTATCAAATTAAACGGTTAGCAGATCTGGGTGTGAAGGCGACAGTGCTGGAAGCTAATTCGGATCTCGGTGGTACATGGTTTAACAATCGATACCCGGGTGCTCGATTTGACTCTGAGAGTTACACATACGGATATTCTTTTTCGGAAGAGGTGCTTGAAGAGTGGTCCTGGACCGAAAAGCATTCGCCCCAATCGGAAACGCTGGCATATTTGAACTTCGTGGCGGACAAGTTTGAGCTTCGCCAATACATGCAATTCAATTGCCGAGTTCGGTCTTTGACGTTTGATGAAGACACTAGTGCTTGGTCTGTTCATCTTGAAGGCGGCCGAGAAGTAACCACTCGTTTCGTTATCACGGCGCTTGGCACGCTTTCTACCCCCTCTCTGCCAAATTACGACGGTATGGATAGCTTTGAAGGCATTTCGTTCCATGCATCGAACTGGCCTCACGAACCGCTTGAGCTTGAAGGCAAACGCGTTGCGGTCATTGGCGCCGGAGCGACTGCTATCCAGTTGATCCCGGAAGTTGCCAAAAAGGCCGAGCAACTCATTGTGTTTCAGCGCCGACCCAATTGGGCGGCGCCTTTGAACAATGGACCAATTTCTGAGTCCGAGATGAGCGCGATTCGTGAGCGCTACGATGAGATCTTCGCAACCTGCGCTCGAACTCCCGGTGGGTTCGAGCACATGCCTGATCCTCGCAGTTTCTACGACGTCACTCCCGAACAAAGGCATGAGCTGTGGGACAGGCTCTATGATGAGTCAGGTTTTGCCATCTGGTTGCAAAACTTTATGGAGATATTTGTTGATGAACGCGCCAATGCAGAGTTGTCGGATTACATTGCCGAACGTATTCGAAGACGAGTGCATGATCCTCTCGTTGCTGAGCTGCTCGTACCAAAAGATCATGGGTTTGGTGTACAAAGACTGCCACTCGAAACCGGCTATTTTGAGACCTTCAACCGCGGCAATGTCCAGCTTGTTAGCACAACAAAAACCCCAATTTCGCGTGTTAGCGCAACTGGAATAGAAACAACGGAGCAATCGTACGAGTTTGACATCATTGTCTATGCTACCGGTTTCGATTCTTTCACCGGTGCTTTTAATCGAATCGACATCCAAGGCTTAAAAGGTAAGCGCTTAAGCGAGAAGTGGAAAGCCGGACCAGTGACTCACCTCGGTTTGATGATTAGCAACTTTCCTAACTTTCTTATGCTTATGGGGCCGCAGACGCCAGCAGCAAACTTTCCACGTAGCGCTGAAATGAGTGTGAACTGGGTCACGCAATTTCTTGAGTACATGTGGGCCAAGGGGCATGTCATGTTCAATACGGATGAAGGTGATGAGGCTGAGTGGGTTGAGCATGTAAAGGAGACCTACCAAGGTGCGTTGCTGCGTAATGCCAAGAGCTTTTTTACCGGCTATAACTCAAATATCAAAGGTCACGAGCACGGTAATACGCGTTACAACATCTATAACGGTGGTGTGCCGAGATACGCGAGCATCATAAGTGAGTTTTCGAATAACGAATACAAGGGTGTTCACTTTCAGTAGGGCAATCCGCGGTATTCTTGATTGGCGATACCCGCCAATGATGTTGCTCTGCTAAAACTGTTGCATGACTAGAAGAAGGAAACAAGATGAGCCTCGACGACAAAATAGTATTGGTAACGGGTGGAGCCAGTGGCATTGGCCACGCAACGGTAACCCGTTTAGCGCGTGATGGTGCTCACGTAGTGGTTGCGGACCGGCAAGTCGAACTTAGCAACAAGGTTGTCGCCGAGGTCACGCAAGCTGGTGGAAGCGCTGAAGTATGCGAACTTGATGTTGCTGAACAGGGAGCGGCGGCTGCAGCCATTCAGGCGATTGTCGCGAAGCATGGGCGTTTGGATTGTGCCTTCAATAATGCAGGCATTACAGGTCCCACTGTGAAGCTGCTCGATATCGACCCTCAGCAATGGGCCAACGTGATTGCGGTTAATCTAACGGGTGTCTTTAGTTGCGTTCAAGCTGAAATCGCACAGATGGTACAGCAAGAAACGGGCGGCAGTATTGTCAATACTGCGTCTATTTGCGGTTTGGTGGCCTTGCCACATGCGACCGCGTACAACTCGGCGAAACATGGTGTTGTTGGTTTGACCAAATCTGCTGCTGTGGAGTACGGCCCAAAAAATATTCGAGTCAACGCCGTGTGTCCGGGCTTTATCGATACGCCTATGCTGGCGGAAGGCGCAGGGGCAAGTCAGGAAGTCCTTGATGGTGTTGTGAATCAATTGCCGGTAAGGCGTATTGCTGGTGCAAGCGAAGTAGCAGATGTGGTCGCTTGGTTGTTCTCTAGTCAGTCGAGCTATATCACAGGTGTGGCTATGCCAGTTGATGGCGGTTGGACGGCTCAATAGAGTCGGCCAGAACCTATAGAGATTAACTTTGGCTGCAAATGCCGGCCAAGCGGGGAGTTCGGTCCAGCACGGCTTTCGATGAGACGTTCGGCAATGTTGGGCTTGCTTCAGGTGGCGTATCAGTCGAACAAAACACTGGGATTAACCATGGTTTTCATCTCAAGCACGTTACCGTTGGGGTCTGAGATGAAAAACGTTTCCTGTTCGAACTCAGTGCCTTTGAATCTGCGGTAAGGCTGATCGAGATAATCAAACTGACTGCTTTCGATTCTCTGTTTCAATGCCTGAAATTCAGCCTCAGGCATGTGCGCGCCAAAATGCGGCACACTCACGTTACCCATATCAACGTCGTGGCGAACCCCAGGCAGGCGCTCCTCGCTCTGATGTAATGTCAGTTCATTGCCCCAGAAATTGATATCAACCCACTTCCCCGGTTCGCTGTTTCCCGTGGCGCAGCCCAGAACCTCTGTGTAAAAGGGAATTGCTGAGGATAAATCGCCAGCTGGTACTGCCAGGTGGAACGTATTTGACATAACAACCCTCGCTTATGGTTTGTCGGCTTTCCTCTTATTGTAAGCGTTTCCGTTGGGTGGGTAAAAAGGGGCTGGGTCTTGCTACCCGGCAAGACGTTCCGCGACGAGCTGCTCAAAGGCTGATTGGTCTTTCCAGTCGAGTGCACAGCGCACGGGGATTCCCCTGTTATCAATCAGGGTCCTGGCGTCATCCGTAACAATAATGGGGTGGGTTTCCATCTCTAACAGTGCCTCCGAGAAAGCCATGTATACGGCAACCGTGTCATAAAGCACGGATGATTCAACCTCCGGGTCATACGCTTTTAAAAATTCCCAGTCTTTGCAGGCTTCAAACCAGCCAAAGTGATTTTCAATGACCGCTTGCGCCAGTGGATCCTGACTTTCTTTTACGCGTTGGAAGTTATCGCCAGTGAGACGAACCAGGCCGCAGGTATCGAGTGGTGTAATCGATAGATGCCAATCGGTCTCGAACACTTTCTTGCAGGCAGCAGTGTGAATTTTGACGTTGTATTCCTTCATGGGGGTGCTGGCGCCCATGTAGCCTCTGCGAATGCTGCCGTGCATGCCAATAAAGCGAGCATGTTGTGGCAGTGCGGCATCCCGCGTCAGGGCTGCTGCAATATTGGCAAGCGGACCAATACAGACGATCGCCACCTGCTCTGATGAGTCACGAGCCAGATCAGAAACAGCACCAACCCCATCAATCAGAACCTCACCGGGATAGTCACCCAGTTGGTAGTTGCCCAGCCAGGCCGAATGTGTGCGGGCAACAGAATCGAGCGGAATGCCAACACCGACGGGTATATCCGTTCGACCTGCTATTTCAAGCAGTTTAGCGACCAGGCGAGCAGAGTAGGTGGTATCACCGGTATTTGTGGTAATGAGTTTCACGTCGATCTCTGGACACTTCAGCATGAAAGCCAGCGCCCAGACATCATCGACATCAAGGCCAATATCAGTATCGAGTATGACGGGTACGGGCATGATCGACTCCTGCAGGAACGAAAATTATTCTACGCTAGCCGCTTCCCGTTTACTTCAGCGATAATCGGGAATACAGCAAGTTAATCATCAATCGATATAGCGCTGGCACGAGCAGGCAATTCAGCGATATGAAAGGAGCAGTGCATGCCACCTTTGTCAAAATACCGCTCGCTTTTAATCACGACCTTCGCTGTCGTTTCACTAATGGGGCCGGGGTCTGTTCAGGCCGATATTCAGGCAGGGTTCGCCGAACGCGATATAACCCCAACCATTACTGACACGTGGATTGATGTCGACGATAACGCGCAGTTTGATCCTGCCGTTGACACCTGGGAAGACGTTAACGGCAACGGTGAATTCGACGCCGTCTGGATGGCCGGGTTTCAGAATCAGCGGCCTGCGCAAGGTGTGCTTTCGCCGCTGAAGGCCGTCGCCATGGTCCTCGACGATGGCAACGCACGCATCGGCGTTGTCACGGCCGATACAATTGGCCTGATGCGCACGTTCGTGGAGGACTTGAGAGCAAATGTACCCGCAGAGCTGGATCTCGACTATATCCTTGTGCACTCGACACACAATCATGAAGGCCCGGACACACAGGGTCTCTGGGGCGAAGGCACGCTGTCGAGTGGCGTAAACCCGGAGTACATCAACTTTCTTCGAGACCAGATGATCGATGCCTTGCGCGACGCTTCAAATCAGATGGAGCCCGCCA
>Ga0181568_10005253_pt1 | contig 11428 bp, 11 predicted proteins | sample 101ome_20_FD_133758 | JGI IMG/M metagenome (GOLD analysis project Ga0181568, IMG submission 133758) | Coastal salt marsh microbial communities from the Groves Creek Marsh, Skidaway Island, Georgia - 101404AT metaG (megahit assembly) | ecosystem: Environmental > Aquatic > Marine > Intertidal...
CGCCGAGCCGACTGCACGATTGGCCTTCGGCTTGCCGATTTGTTGCGCAATCGCCTTATAGCTGCTGGCGCGTGCAAAAGGAATTTGCAACAGGCTGCGCCAGACCGATAACTGAAACGGCGTGCCTTTTAAATGCAGCGTTAGCTTTTGTGGCGTGTCGGAAAAATAGCTGAGCGCCGCATGATGGTTTGGCGTGGTTTGCTCAATGATATGCGCCTTTGGATAGCGCGCGCGCAATTCGTCTTCGCTGCGTCCGTCCACATCGAGCCATAAATGCGCCAAACCCTCAGCCGTTGCAGCCAGTAATAAAGGCCCAAACGGGCTATCGGCACGGCTTATAAAAAGCTGCGATGGCGGCCTATTCATTTCAATGACACTAACGGTATCGGCGGGGCGCATTGGCTTCTCCTTTTTTCTGACGATAGCCAATATGATTAATGTCTGCGAGAGACATGTTGCGCCTGCCCACAGCTTTCGTTAAACCGCAATGATGCTTAGCAATAGAAAAAAACTCATTGGTCTCGTGCTGCTCGCTGTCAGCCTCATGGCAGCGCTTGAGGCCATTACACATAGCCAGTTCTATAAAGACTTAGAGTGGCTGAATATGGACAACCATCAGCACTGACGCTCAGTCTCGCGCCTCAAATAAATAACCGAGGCGCGGATAATGCACCAAAACATCACCGACTTTTTCATCACTGCGTTTCACCGCCAAGGCTTCCGCCGTGGCCCACACAATTTCACCGACCGTTTCTTCTTGTCCGTAATCATTCGGCTTAATGGCAATCACTTGCCCGACCGGCAACGCCTCATCGGCAATCGCATCGGCAGGCGGCGTGTAATCGGGTGTCGCGTCACGAGCAATATTAAGGGCCTCTGCAGGTTCCATATCACTGCGTTGCCCCTCGCCCATATCGCGAATAGCTTGCAGCCAATTTGCAATTGCCGTGTGTTTGTTGACCTCTTCTGCCAGTGACGGGGCATTGCAGGCAAAGTTCAACACATGGAAGGTGGCGGCGTCAGCCAGAGTAAAACGCTCACCCAGCATAAAGGCGGTTACCTCCAACTGGCGGTTTATCATTTGCAAGTCGAGCACAAATTGTGCCTTCACATGGTCAACCGGCAAAGCGGCGGCAAGCACTTCGGGGCGCTGCATGGCGGCACGGTCAGCCAGAAAATCCTTCGGCACCAAGTTACCGATTTCAAAAATGCTAGGCCCTGCAGCATGAGAAAACAGCCGATAATCAGCCCAATCGGCAATCAGCTCAGCCGCCCCCAGCAATTCTGTCGGCGTGAGTGCTGTTTCGGGGTGACGCTTTTCAATTTCGCGTATCATCAGCTTAGTGTCGCAATAAATATGCGCGCCGATTTGCAGCACGGGAATTTTGCGATAGCCGCCGGTCAACGGCGTTAAATCAGGCTTCGGCGCAATGACAGGCTGCTCGACCGCATGCCAAGCCAGATTCTTAAATGCGAAAATGCTGATGACCTTTTTCGAATAAGGCGACAGCGCATATTGGTGCAATATGAGGTCAGTCATTAGGCGGCAGCATCAAAATAAGGCCGGTCTCCGGCAATCGTTACGCGCTCCATCACCCGCACTTCAGGATAATAATCCGACGCCGCAAAATGCTGGCAAGCGCGATTGTCCCAAAACGCCATCGACCCCGGCTGCCAGCTAAAGCGGCACTGAACCTCGGGGTTCCACGCGGTTTTATAAAGCTTATCGAGCAGGTCAGCGCTTTCTTCAGGCTCCATATCAACAATATGGTCGGTGAAAGCGGCATTGACATAAATCAGCCGCTCTTTGGTTTCCGGATGCGTGCGCACCACCGGATGCACCATGGGCGGATATTTATCATGCAGTTCTTCAGCCTTTTTGCCGAGCCGCCGCGCAAAGACGCGCGCAATATCGTGCGACGCCGAGAGATTTTCGATTTTCTCTTTCATCTCATCAGACAGCCGTTCATAGGCCATCACCATATTGGCGAACAGCGTGTCACCGCCGACCGGCGGCAACTCAATGGCACGCAAAATCGACCCGAGCGACGGGGCTTCGCGCCAGGTCACGTCCGAATGCCACATATTTTCTGAACCGCGCGATTTGGGCCCATGCGCAATGCGCAATACTTCAGGGTTTGATTGGTCTTTCGGCGTCGCCGGATGGATTTCCAAAGCGCCAAACTGGCCGGCAAATTCAATATGCGCCTCTTGGCTCAAATCTTGGTCGCGGAAAAATACCACGCGATATTTGAGCAGAGCGGCACGCACTTCTTCTATCAGCGTGTCGTCAAATTTTGACAAATCGCAATCCAACAGCTCAGCACCGCAAGCCGGTGTCAATTGCTTAACGCGAAAACGACTGAATTCACTCATGATGTCCTCCCCTTTTGGCATGCAGTTTGTAGGGAAATTGCGTGTCGGTCAATCACCCCTTCAATTCATGGGGGGAGTTTGTTAGTTTTGAGGCAGCTATTCAGAGAAACGGAATAATTATGAGTGTTGTTGTTATCGGAGCCGGTCAGGCCGGCTTGCAAACAATTATGAGCCTGCGCCAAGGCGGCTATGAGGGCGATATAACGCTTATCGGTGATGAGGCTTATCTGCCCTATCAGCGTCCGCCCCTTTCGAAAGCCTATTTGTCCGGCAAGATGGAACGCGAGCGGCTTTTCTTAAAGCCGGAAGATTTTTATGATGACAATATTGTGACGTTGAAACTCGACACAGAGGTTGCAAGCATTGATGCGGCGGGAAAAACCCTTGCGCTGAATAATGGCGAAACACTGGCCTATGACCATGCGGTGATTGCCACAGGCAGCCGACCGCGCTTGCTGGATGTGCCGGGCCGCGAATTGAGCAATATTTTTGACCTGCGCGGCATGGCCGATATTGACGCCATGCAACCGCATTTCGTTAAAGGCAAAAGACTGGTGGTGGTCGGTGGCGGTTATATCGGGCTGGAAGCAGCCGCCGTAGCCGCTGATATGGGCATGAGCGTGCATGTGTTGGAAGCCGCGCCGCGCTTGTTGGCACGGGTTGCCGAGCCGGAAATCTCCGCCTTTTACACCCGCTTGCACAAAGACCACGGCGTGACTTTGGTAACTGAAAGCCAAATGACCGGCTTTGTCGGTGATGGCGCGGTGGCGGGCGTTGAAATGGCCGATGGCAGCATTATTGACGCTGATATCGTCATTACCGGCATTGGCATTTTGCCAAATGTCGAATTGGCCGAAGCGGCCGGATTAGATGTTGAGAATGGCATTGTCGTCAATGAGCTGGGGCAAACCAGCGACGCGGCTATTTTCGCCGCCGGTGATTGCACCGTGCACCCCAATGATTTACTGGGGCGCACCATGCGCTTGGAAAGCGTGCCCAATGCGATTGAGCAAGGCAAGGCAGTAGCCTCTGCCATTTGCGGCGCACCCAAGCCCTATCATCAGGTGCCATGGTTCTGGTCTGACCAATATGATGTGAAGCTGCAAATCGCCGGAGTGCCGATCGAAATCGACAATAAGGTGTTGCGCGGTGATGACAGCACCAACAGTTTTGCTTGGTTCTACTTTACCGGCGACAAGCTGACCGGCGTCACCGCCGTTAACCGACCGGCCGAGTTTATGGCCGGACGCATGCTGATTGAGAAATCTTTAAAAGGCGACGTAACCGCTGACCCCGACAAACTGGCCGATGAGGATATGAAGCCGAAAGAGTGGCTGGCATGAAGCGCCTCGCCATCGCATTGGTCTGTGCCAGCCTGATGGTGGCGTGTGTGACAGGCGACAAAGATGGCATCACCTCGCTCGACGATCCGAAATTCATCAGCTGGTATAAAGCGGCAACGCCCTATGCGCGCACCGCCCTGTTCATCAGCCTATGCGCGGCGCAGGGCTTCAATAATGGCTCAATTGAAATCAATCTCTGCATATCAAACATGCGCCGCGATGCGCGCATTCGCGTTGAAGGCCGCTTGTGACCGCCCTGATTGAAGCAAGCTTGGCGCATTATGCCGAGCATCATGGCGACCCCTATGAAACAGCATTTGCCAAGCTATACGCCGCCGACCCGAATTATCAGGCGCTGTTCTTCCTTGATACGGATGAAGGCTTGCGGCGCAATATGATGCGCACCACGCTGGAGATTATCACCACCTATATCGACAATGCTTATGCCGCTGAAAACCTTGTTATCGGCGCGCGGCTTATTCACCTGACCTATGAAGTGACCGATGATTTCGATCTGTTTTTCCAAATCACCCGCGATGTGATTGCCGAGGGCTGCGCCGATATTTGGACACAAGACCACGCCAAAGCATGGAACGCCATGCTGAAAGATTTTGAGAAAGCACGGGTTTAGGCTATAAACACTCTAATAAAAACAACAGGACAGAAGCGATGAGCAGTTTGGCCTTTGTTACGCATAAATTCGTCACAGACTTGACTAAGGCAGGTTTGGACACCGGCATGGCTGAAGTGCTGGCCAATCATTATGCCTCCTTGATGGACGACCGTATTGCCACAAAGGATGACATTGAGTTTCTCCGCAAAGATATAGAGTCCATGGAAGAACGCCTAAACACGCGCATCATCGGCGCACAGCTGGAGAGCATTGTCGCCATTTGCGCCATGCTTGGTTCGCTCATGGTTATCTTACAGGGCTAACCCTAAAAAGCCGCTATCCCCGTAATGGCGCGGCCGAGAATGAGGGCGTGCACATCATGCGTGCCTTCATAAGTATTGACCGTCTCAAGGTTAATGGCGTGGCGCATCACGTGATATTCACCGGCAATGCCGTTGCCGCCATGCATATCGCGTGCTTGGCGCGCCACATCGAGCGCCTTGCCGACATTATTGCGCTTGACGATAGACACCATTTCCGGCGCGAAGCGGCCTTCATCCATCAGCCGCCCGACGCGCAAGCTGGCTTGATAGCCCAGCGCAATCTCCGACTGCATATCGGCCAGTTTCTTTTGGTAAAGCTGATTGGCGGCCAGTGGTTTATTGAACTGATGCCGCTCAAGGCCATAATCACGCGCCGCTTCTAAGCAGAACTCCGCCGCGCCCATCGCGCCCCAGCTAATGCCATAGCGCGCACGATTGAGGCAGGAAAACGGGCCTTTCAGACCTTCTACATCCGGCAATATGTTTTCTTCCGGCACGAAGACATCTTCCATCATTATCATGCCGGTGATGGAGGCGCGCAGCGACAGCTTGTTTTCAATTTTCGGCGCGCTCAACCCCTGCATGCCTTTTTCAAGAATGAAGCCCTTAATCTTGTCATCATGTTCGGCAGATTTTGCCCAAACGACAAACACATCGGCAATCGGGGCGTTGGAAATCCAAGTTTTGGAGCCGTTCAGCACAAAACCGCCATCGGCCTTTTTCGCATGGGTACGCATACCTGCCGGATCAGAACCGGCATCGGGTTCGGTGAGGCCGAAACAGCCGATATATTCGCCGCTGGCCAGCTTGGGCAGATATTTCTGCTTCTGCTCTTCCGAACCGAATGTGTTGATCGGGTGCATGACCAAGGAAGACTGCACCGACATCATGGAGCGATAACCGCTATCGACGGCTTCCACTTCGCGCGCCACCAAGCCATAAGAAACATAAGATGCCCCCGCCCCGCCATATTCCGGCTTAATGGTGACACCCAACAGACCTTGCGCGCCCATCTCGGTAAAGATTTCCGGCGCATCGGATTCGTTGATGAACATATCGGTGACGCGCGGTAATAGATTTTCCCGCGCATAGGCGCGTGCGCTATCGGCAATCATACGCTCTTCTTCTGTCAGTTGCTCACTGAGCAGGAACGGGTCTTCGGCGTTAAATTTTGCAATCTTTTCCATTGCTGAACTATCTCACATTCGCATCGGTTCGGACAAAGAAAAAACCCGTATGCATCACAATGGCGCATACGGGCTTTTCCCCCTCCAGAAAGGTTTTATTTCTTGATAATGCCGGCCAGCATTTTGCGTGTTTTCTCGCCATATGGCGGACGCAGCGCGCCGGCAGCAAATTCAAACGGCGACTGACGGAAAACCGTCTTGGCATGGCTGAAATTGATAAAGCCTTCATGGCCGTGATAAGCGCCCGTGCCCGACGGGCCAACGCCGCCAAACGGCGCATCGTCTTGCATGATATGCGTAATCACGTCATTCACCGTCACACCGCCCGAAGTGGTGGAATTGATGACTTTATTTTCTTCAGCCTTATTGTCGCCGAAATAATACAGACCCAGCGGGCGGTCATGGTCATTGACATAACCAATCGCTTCATCGGTAGATTTGTAAGATTTGACCGGCAAAATCGGGCCGAAAATTTCTTCCTGCATGACTTTCGTATCTTCGCCCGGCTCGACAATAATGGTCGGCGGGATTTTGTGATGCGGCTGCTGCGAGAAATCCTCATTGGCCGGATTAATCTCAACAATCTTGGCACCCTTCGCACGGGCATCGTCCAAATAGCCTTGCAGACGGTCATAATGCCGCTGATTGACCACTGATGTGTAATCAGGATTGTCTTTCAGCGTCGGGAACATGGTTTCCACCGCGTCAGATGCTTCCGCCACAAATTCATCAACCCTGTCCTCCGGCACCATGACATAATCAGGTGCGAGGCAAATTTGGCCGGCATTCAAAGTTTTGCCGGTCATGACGCGGGCCGCGGTTTTTTTGAAATCGGCGCTATCGGAAACGATAACCGGCGATTTGCCGCCCAATTCCAGTGTCACCGGCGTCAAGTTCTCGGCTGCTGCGCGCATAATGTGCGAGGCAATGGCCGTTGCGCCGGTAAACAGCAAATGGTCAAACGGCTGCTTGGCAAAAGCCGCGCCGGTTTCCGGACCACCCAGAACGACTGCAACATCACTTTCATCGAAATATTTTTCGCACAATTCTTTGGTCAAAATCGCGCTTTGCACGGTAAATTCTGACGGTTTGATAATGGTGCGGTTACCGGCTGCGAAAATTGAACCCATCGGGCCAAAGCACAGATTGAACGGGAAATTCCAGGGCACAACATTGCCGACACAGCCAAGCGGCTGATATTCAACGCGCGTGCTGGCACCCAGCAGACCGAGCGGGAACATGGAATGGCGCTTGGAGGCTTTCATCCATTTGCGCACATTTTTCTTGGCGTACTTTAGCGCTCCCAGCGTGCCGCCGACATCCGTCGCCAGCGTGCCTTCGGGGCTGCGATTGCCGAAATCGGCCATCAACGCATCAACCATGGCATCGCCATTGTCGACAATCAGCGCAATTGTGCGGTCAATCAAATCAATGCGGCGCTCCGCCGTCATTGGGCCTTCGGCAATATGCGCTGCTTTTTGCATATCAACCAGACGCCGAATATCGGCCTCTGATGTTTCAGGCAATTCCTGCATCGTTTCTGCTGCACTCATGGTGTCCTCCCAAAAAACCTGCGGAAAGTAAATCAGATAATGTCGCACTTGCCAATAGGGCGATTGCCAGTATGGTAATTGCAATAGGGAGACCAAATGAGTGATGTAATTGAAAGAGAGCTGAGCGATAGCGGGGTTTTAACCATTCGCATGAATCGCCCCGATGTTCTCAACAGCCTAAACAGCGACATTGTTTTCGCAATGATTGATACGCTGAGCGAGGCTGCAAGCGATGGGGCCGTGCGCGCCATTGTTTTGACCGGTAATGGCCGTGGCTTTTGTGCCGGCGCTGACCTTGCGGGTGGCAATTGGCCGTCCGAAGAAGGCATGTCGGCCGGCGATGTAACCGCCAACTCTATGGAAATCGGCTTTAATCCGCTGGTGCGCGCTGTTGTCGATAGCCCGAAACCGGTTGTGACCGCCATTAACGGCATTGCCGCCGGCGGCGGGGTTGGATTGGCTTTGTCCGGCGACTTGGTGCTGGCCGCAGAAAGCGCCAAATTCCGCCTCGTTTTCGCACCACAATTGGGAATTATCCCAGATGTTGGCGCAAGCTGGCTGGTGCCGAATTTGGTCGGGCGGGCGCGTGCCAATGGCATGGCTCTGCTTGGCGACAATCTTGATGCTGCCACGGCGCTGGAATGGGGCATGGTGTGGGAAGTGCATCCGGACGACCAATTGGTTGACAAAGCGCAAGAATATGCCGAACGCATGGCGCAAAGCTCCATTACCGGCATTAAGGCGACGGTGCGGGCGCATGACAAAGCGTTGATACAATCATTACATGAGCAGCTTGAATTTGAAAAAGAAGAGCAGCGTCATTACACCAATCAGCCGGTTTTCTTTGAGGGCGTGAAAGCCTTTATTGAAAAACGCAAACCGAATTTCCGCGAGGTCGAAGCCGAAATGGCAAAAGCGACCGACGATAAACAGTGAGGGAAACCATGAATTTTGAATATGATTTATTAAAGCTGGATATTGAAAACAATATTGCCACGCTGACTTTTAACGACCCCGACGCGCTGAATGCCATGAGCGCCCCCATGTTGGCCTCTATGGATTTGGCGTTGGATGAAATCGAAAACCCAGATAACGGCGTGCGCGCTTTGATTGTAACCGGCGCCGGACGTGGCTTTTGCGCCGGTGCCAATGTTGCCCGCATGGGCGGCGATGATGGCTCCAAACGCAACCGTCAACCCGATGCCGGTGAAGGTTTGGAAAAAGTCTATCACCCGCTGCTGCGCCGCTTCCGCAATCTGCATTGCCCGATTGTGTCAGCCGTAAACGGCCCCTGCGCGGGTGTCGGCATGAGCTTTGCGCTGATGGGCGATATGGTTGTCGCCAATGAAAGCGCCTTCTTCTTGCAAGCCTTCCGTCGCATCGGTCTGGTGCCGGATGGCGGTGCAACCTATTTGCTGCCGCGCCTTATCGGCATGGCAAGAGCCCGCGAATTGACCATTATGGGCGACCGCCTGCCGGCTAAAACCGCTCTGGAATGGGGGCTTATCAACCGCGTTGCAGCTGATGATAAATTGCTCGATGAAGCCGGTGCGCTGGCTGCCGAATTGGCGCAAGGCCCGCACTCGCTAAAGCTTATCCGCAATCTGCTGTGGGAAAGCATTGATGCCAAATATGAAGAGCAGCTGAATAATGAACGGCAAGCGCAACGCACCGCCGGTCGCACTCAGGACTTCGTAGAAGGCGTGACGGCGTTCAACGAAAAGCGCGAAGCAAAGTTTACCGGAAAATAATCTGCTTCCTGCCCACTCGATTTCAGCTTAGGCTTTAAAAAAAATGGGAGGAATAAGCTGATGAAACAGCAAACTCGGATTTTGGTCGCCCTTATTGCGATTGGCCTTTTGGCAGCTTGGGGTGGCCTTTTCGGATCATCGCAATCACTGCATTTTGATGATGAGCGCCTCAAGCGCATTGATGCGCATTATCAGGCTGCGATTGATAAGCAAACCGTCGCCGGTATTCGTGCACTCATTGTGCAAAACGACCGCACCGTATATGAGCGCAATTTCGGTTATCGCGATCTCGTAGGCCAAAAGCCAATGACCGATGACACGATTTTTCATATTTATTCCATGACCAAGCCCATCACTTCGGTGGCGGTGATGATTTTGTTTGAAGAAGGCAAATTGCTTCTACATGAGCCGATTGCCAAATACATTCCGGAACTGGCCAATTTGAAGGTCTATGATTCGGTTAATGGCAAAGGCAATCCGCCAGTGCGAAAAGCGGCGCGTCAACCGACGGTCAATGATGTGCTGACCCATCGCGCCGGCTTCACCTATGGTCTGTTTGACCGTTCAGCGCTTGGCGCCATGTATCGCAAGGCTGGCATTGGCGTTCCGACAACAGATTTGCAGGGCTTGGTCGCAGAACTCGGCAAATTACCCCTCGCCTTCGACCCTGGATCCAAATGGCATTATTCAGTCTCAACCGATGTTCTGGGCCGTTTGGTAGAAGCCGTTTCAGGACAAAAATTCGGCACCTTCCTCGAACAGCGCATCTTCACCCCTCTGAAAATGACCGATACGAGCTTCCGTTTTGACGCCGATAAAGCCGACCGCATGGCGGTTCTCTATTCGCGCGAAGGGATTCCCGCCAATTTTGAGAAGAACGGTTATTATTCAAAGTCGACAGGCCCCGGGCTGGAGCCGGCGCATCGCTCATTGCTATTGGGCTATACGGATAAGGGCGTCTTTGAAAGCGGCGGTGCCGGCTTGTTATCGACCACCGCCGATTATCTGCGCTTCGCCAAAATGCTGCTCAATAAGGGTGAATTGGATGGGGCTCGAATATTGTCACCCAATTCAATCGATATGATGCGCCGTGACCAAGTGGGTAATACACAGCCGAGCGCTCGGCTGACAAATATCATGCTGAATGACGGCATCGGCTTTGGGTTGGGCTTTGGCACGATTAAAGACCAAGGCCTATCCGGTTTGGCATTACCGACCGGCAGTTATTTTTGGGGCGGCGCAGCAGGCACCTTCTTTTGGGTTGACCCACAAAACAACCTTATCGGCCTGTTCATGACCCAGCTCGTGCCGCATCGCACCACATTGCGCCAAGACATATGGGGGCTGACCTATCAGGCAATTACCGATAATCGGGTCAATCAGTAAGGCTTACGCCAGCCCCAGTTTCTGCATCACCAGCTTGTTGACAGCTTGCGGGTTGGCTTTGCCGCCTGTAGCTTGCATCACCTGACCGACAAACCAACCGGCCATTTTCGGCCGCTCTTGCGCTTGCGCCACTTTGTCGGGATTGGCGGCAATCACCTCATCCACCGCCGCTTCGATGGCGCCGGTATCCGTGACTTGCTTCAACCCTTTTTCATCGACAATAAACGCCGGGTCTTTGCCTTGCTCAGGGCCTTCTTCAAACATCAGTTCGAACACTTCCTTGGCTGTGCGGCCAGAGACCGTGTCATCGGCTATCAAATCAACCAACTGGCCGACTTGCGCCGCCGTGACAGGGCTGTCGGCTATCGCGAGATCGGCCTTATTCAGACCGGCAAAAACCGAACCGATGACCATATTGGCGACCGCTTTGGCATCGCGCCCTTCGGCAGCTGCTTCAAAGAAAGCGGCATTCTCTGCCTCACCGACCAACACACCGGCATCATAAGGTGTCAGGCCATAATCATTGATGAAGCGCGCTTTCTTGTCGTCCGGCAGTTCCGGCAAACTTTCGGCAATCTCATCAACAAAATCTTGGCTGAATTCGAGCGGCAGCAAATCAGGGTCAGGGAAATAGCGATAATCATGCGCTTCTTCCTTAGAGCGCATGGCGCGGGTCTCGCCCGTCTTCGGGTCGAACAAGCGGGTTTGCTGCTCCACCGTGCCGCCATCTTCGATCAAATCAATTTGACGGCGCGCCTCGAACTCAATGGCTTGGCCGATAAACCGAATGGAGTTGACGTTTTTAATCTCGCACCGCGTGCCCAATTCATCGCCCGGCTTACGCACGGAAACGTTCACATCAGCGCGCAGACTGCCTTGCTCCATATTGCCATCGC